>Ga0256832_1003905_pt1 | contig 10107 bp, 7 predicted proteins | sample 134614metaG_FD_190534 | JGI IMG/M metagenome (GOLD analysis project Ga0256832, IMG submission 190534) | Hydrothermal vent microbial communities from Lau Basin, Pacific Ocean - 134-614 | ecosystem: Environmental > Aquatic > Marine > Hydrothermal vents | place: Pacific Ocean: Lau Basin | collected...
CACATCCCCTTCCAGTGACGCCAGCATGCCTCGGGCATAATCCGGGCCTGGCCCGACAAGTTTGACCTCGGCCGCCCGCAACCGGTAGAACGAGCCGTTCTCCACATCCTTGAGCCCGCTCAGATCAACATCAGTGAGCACAGCTATGTCAAAGTTCGGTTTTTTGCCCTCCATATGCACGCCGGAGAGCACCAGCTTGCCGATTTTGACTGGTTTGCCGTCCTTATTGGTTCTATGCAGGCCCTCAAACACATAATTGCCCGCCGCCCCGCTGCGCCTGTCCCACTGCCAGCCCTTTTTGGACGGTTTGAGAAGGCCAAACGCCTTTAGGGCCCTCTCCGCCTGCTTTGCATCCACCTGTCGGGCAGGCGGATCAACAAAGCTATAGGTTTCAAGCGGCGCCCGCGCCAGCACGGCCCCCATATCCATATCCGTGCGCTCCATGCCCTTGCTTTGTTGGCTCCAGGCAGGCAGACTGGCACCCAGAATCAGGGATATGAACAACAGGGGCGTCCCCAGGACGGTCCGCAGATATGAGAGTGTAAATTTTCGCATGAACACCTTTCTGTCCAAATTCCCCTTTCGTGCAACAAAGCCCAAAAGTGCGCCCGCTTCAAGGAAAATTTCCAGTTGGGTTGATGAGGAGGATGCACGCATTGTCTATGTCCTGCGCCCGCGCGCCCGCCGTATCAGCATTAAAATCGACATTTCCAACCGCCGCGCCAATGTGACTGTACCAGGCAGCGCCCGCAAGCTTGAGGCGGCCCGGCGGTTTGTCCGGGAAAAATATGACTGGATTTTGGTGCAGTTTGAAGCCCTGCCCGCCGCCCAGCCCTTTGTCGATGGCGGCCGGATTCTGTTTCGGGGCGCGCTTTGCACGCTGCACAATCCGGGCGGGCGCGGGCGACCCGGATTTGATCCCGCGACCAACCGCCTGATCATCCCTGCCCCTGAAGGCGCACTGGCCGGGCGCACCAAACGCTTTTTAATCCGACAAGCCCGTGAAGCGTTGACACACTGCACGACAGTGCATGCGGCGGCGTTGGGCAAACATGTGGACAAGATCAGCGTGCGGGACACCTCCTCGCGCTGGGGCTCCTGCGTCAGCCGCCCGTCCGGCAATCATATCTCCTATTCCTGGCGCCTGATCTGTGCGCCCCCCTTTGTGCTCGATTATGTCTGCGCCCATGAATGCGCCCACCTCGTCCACCCGGATCATTCCAAAGCCTTCTGGGATCAGTGCAATGCGCTGGTTGACACAGTGGCCCCGGCCAAGGCCTGGCTGAAAAAAAACGGCCACAAACTCCACGCTGTCGGGGCTCAGGCCTGATGCCGGACGCATAGGCAACGGCAAGGATAGGGGAAACAGCGAAGATAGGGGAAAACGACGAGGATAAGAGAGCGCCTTCCTGCCCGTAACAACACCCTGGCGTATTCATTATAACACTGCGGTAAAACCGGTGCGGTTCACCTGTTGAAATCAGGCATTGAGTGAGCGAATTGGGATACGCAAGACTTCATATCTTTGCCAGGGTTTCATCCAGCCAATTTTGAATATAAGCCGTGCATTTTCTATTGGTTTACTTCATATAGAGTGCAGGTTATGCTGACTTGTTACAGGGGTGAGCCGATTGATGCCGGGGGGGCTGGATGAAGGACTTGACGGGTAAAAAGGTATTTATTACCGGCGCGGGCTCCGGAATCGGCTATCAGATCGCCCTGGCCTTTGCCAGAGAGGGCGCCCATATCATCGCGACAGATATTGAGCCGGCCGGGCTCGCAGCACTGGCTGGAGAAGCGGATATCCAGAAGATTGAATATACCCGGCACCTTCTGGATGTGCGGGATGCGGAAGCCTATCAAAATCTTGTGGACGAGCTGGTCGAACAGGACAGCATTCCGGATATTATTGTCAATAATGCCGGACTGGGTGTGTTTCACCCATTCACGGAAACAGGCCTTGAGGATTGGAAATTGACGCTGGATGTCAATGTTATGGGCGTTGTGCATGGCTGTAAAATGTTTTGTGAGGTTTGGCTTGCGCGCAATATGCCCGCTCATATCGTCAATCTGTCCTCCATGGCCTCTCTCGCGCCCATCCCCAATATGAGTGCCTATGTGGCCAGTAAAATGGCCGTGGAAGGGTTGAGCGATGTTTTGAATATGGAGTATGCGGATACGGATATTTCTGTGACCTGTGTGCATCCGGGTATTATTGACACGCCGATTATGCACCATGATGACCGCTTCGGGTTTTCCAGCGACAGAATTGCCCGCATTCAGAAATACTATCGCGACAAAGGTGTTCAACCGGTTGTCGTCGCCAAAGATATTGTCAGGGCCGTGCGTAAAAACATGCCGACCCTGCTGACAGGAACCGATATTGTCAAAGTCAGGTTGGGCCGTAAAATATTGCCCAGAAAATTATATCTGCGACTGGTTCTTGAACACGCGCGCAAAATCGGCTTTTTGGCGCGCAGGAAATAATATGGGGACTGTGAAGATGAATATGGAAAACCCGTCGCGCAAAGACAGGAAGAAAAAACGGAAGAAACCATTTTTCACGCGCCGCAAAATCATTGTTCTGGCAGCGCTGGCGGCTCTCGGTGCCCTGCTGGCACCCAACGGTTTTTTTACCGGGCACCGCAAGGTGATCCTCAAAGCCGAGACAACACATGCAAAGCCGATTATTCACAAAGCCGGCAATGGCGGTACAGAACATGCCGTGATTTCAGGTGTGGTCAAATCTTCTGGCGGCCTGCCCGTTTCAGGCGCGATGGTCACAGCCTTTTCTGAAGACGAAGACCACCGTATCACTGTCTATAGTGACCAAAATGGTCACTATCGCCTACCTGTTTCCTTTACGGGCAACCTCTCTATTCGCATGCGAACGCCCTATTTCTCGGATGTCGTACAAGAGCTTGAGGTCGCGAATGGTTCCGCACAGGTTCTGGACTTTACAGCGCAAAAAATAACCGACCCGCAGGAGCTCTCTGACAGCCTCACGGCCTCTGCACATCTGGCCGTGATGAAATGGAACAAACAGGCAGACCGGGCCGCCTTTGTCAGTCAATGTCATTATTGTCATCAAATTGGCAATGCCCTGACCCGCCGGCCGCGCTCCAGGGAAGAATGGGACGCGGTTGTCAGCCGCATGGAAGGCTATATGGCGCTCATCACCAATGCCCAGAAAGAAAGCATTGAGACCCACCTTTATGAGACGTTCAAAGGCGAGCCGATCAAAGCCATTCAAACCTGGGATATGTCGCCAAAGCTGGCGTCTGCCAGTGTTGAGGAATGGAATGCGGGCGATGGTCTGACCTTTATTCATGATGCGGATGTCGGACATGACGGCCGACTTTACGGCGTCGATGAGGGGCATGATATTATCTGGGAGCTGAACCGCACAACCGGAGAAATCCTGGAGGTACACCTGCCGGATGTTGACCTTCCGGTGGGCGGTAAATTTTCCGGCCTCGCATTGCCCATTGGTGTGTTTACCGGCAAGCACGGCCCGCATTCACTGGCAGAAACCGATGACGGGCGGCTGTGGATAACCAATTCCCTGTCCTCAAGACTGATGGCCTACACCCCGGAGGAAAACAAATTTGAGACCTATGATATTGCCGCAGACACCATGTATCTGCATACCATTCGCAAGGGGCCGAAGGGCCGGCTTTGGTTTACGGTTGTCGCCTCCAATCAGGTCGGTGTGTTTGATCCCAAGACCGAACAGCTGGATTTGCTGGATCTGCCTGCAAACGGGATTGCCCGCAAAATCACCGATGTCATGCTGCCGACCTTGGCAAAGATCGGCTCCTGGTTCCCGCGCAAAAACCTGCCATTGAAACTCTCTCATTATAAAATTACCGGCAAAGGCCGGAATGTGTTTAACTTCCCCTATGGCATTGACATCAACCCCAAAGACGGCAGCACATGGTATGTGAAACTCTACGCCAATAAAATCGGGCGCATCGATCCCGAGACCCTGGAGATTGAGGAATTTGATACGCCGAAAATCGGCCCGCGCCGTCCGCGCTTTGCGCCCAATGGTATTTTGTGGATCCCCGGTTTTGATACGGGCGAACTGGTGAGCTTCAACCCCGAGTCCAAAGCGTTCACCCGTTACAAATTACCCACACTCGCCCCCAATGAATACGAAACCCCCTATGCACTCAATGTCCATCCCAAGACGGGTGTCGTGTGGATTACGTCCAACATGTCCGACAGGATATTTGCGTTTGATCCCAAAACAGAGGAATTTACCAGCTATCCCTTGCCGACACGGGTGAGCTATTTGCGCGATCTGGTCTTTACCAAAGACGGCAAAATCTGTTCGAGTAATTCCAACCTGCCGTCCTATGCGATTGAAGGCGGATTTGGCGGATTTATCTGTCTCGATCCAGGCTCCGGTAATGAGTAGAAAAGACCGCATTGATCTGGGCGGCAAAACCATTCTGATCACAGGGGCGGGCAGTGGTATCGGCGCGGCAAGCGCCAGAGCCCTGCATGCCAAAGGCGCAAATGTGATTTTACTGGATTTGACGCAGGCAGGCACCCAACCCTTGGCGCAAGAGCTCGGTTCGGCGCGAAGCCTGTCTGTGATGGCTGATGTCACTGACCGCAGGCAGTTGGACACCGCCGTCAGGGCGGGCCTGCAAAAATTTGGCCGTGTTGATATTGTCTTTGCCAATGCCGGCATTGCCTGCGACCCGCCGACCACGGTGCGCTGTATGGATGAGCAGACCTTTGAGCATATTATCGAGGTCGATTTGTTTGGTGTCACCCGCACCGTGCAGGCCTGCCTGCCCGAGATTATCAAAAACAAAGGCCATGTCTTGATGACGGCCTCGACCAGCGCCTTTATCAACGGCATTGCCAATGTGCCTTACGGCATTGCCAAGGCGGGGGTTGAGATGTTTGGCCGCAGCCTGCGGGCCGAGCTTGCGCGTACGGGCGCCACGGCTGGTGTGCTGCTTCCGTGCTGGACAAAGACACCGATTGCCGCCAATGCCCTGGGCGCACATGAGCTGTCGGCCAGGCTGGTCAAGCGCGGCTTTCCACCTTTCCTAAGAAAACCGATCACGCCGGAAACCGTAGCCCAGGCCGTGGTTAAGGGCATGGAAAACCGCAGCGCCAATATTTTCAGGCCGCGCCGCTGGGCTCTTATCTCAATGGCACGCGGCCTCTTCAACCCCATCACCGACCGCGCCCTCGCAAGGGATAAGCTCATGCAGGATTTGATTGCAAAGTTGGAAGCGGAAACGATGGGGAGAGAATAGCGGGTTGAGTGGGTTGTGCCCTGTTTAATCAGCCATGACTGGCAAATATGGTTTTGCCGTCTTTTATTGTTTCCAGCACGTGAATTTCTTTAATCTCTTCGGGCGGGACTTTTGTCGGGTTGGCTGAGAGAATGGTGATGTCTGCGCGTTTTCCGACTTCGAGTGAGCCTTTATTGTCTTCCTCAAAATACTGATAGGCGGCGTTGATGGTGATGGCTCTTAGGGCATCCATGGGCGTGATCCGTTCTTCGGGGCCGAGGGTTTTGCCGCTGCGCGTTGTGCGGTTCACCGCGCTCCAGACCAGCATCATCATATTGGGAGGCACGACGGGGCTGTCATTATGCAGCGTGAACGGGACACCCATATCCAAGGTGGATTTTAGCGGACTGATACGGGCGGCACGCCTGGGCCCGAACACGGAATCCCTGTGCCAGTCGCCCCAGTAAAATGTGTGGGTGACAAAATAGGACGGGATGACGTTTTCGGTTTTCATCAAGGCAATCTGGTCAGGCCTTACGGTTTGGGCGTGGATCATCACCGGGCGTCGATCTGCCGGGCCTTCCAATGTGTTGGCCTGCGCTATGGCTGTAAGCATTTGATCTGCGGCCGCGTCACCATTGGCATGGGCGAGGAGCTGCACATTTTGCGCAAAGGCCTGGCGGATGATCTGATCGACGTCACGGGTTTTCATGGAGGCATAGCCTTTATAGTTTTCATCCATATCTTTGGGAACCACATAATAGGGTTTGGTCAACCATGCGGTTTTGCCTTGCGGGGAACCATCAAGCACAAGTTTGATACCGCCAATGCGAAAATGCTTTTTGTAGTCATGTGAATAGGGCAGGGTTTTGTCAAACCCGCCCGGCGCGCTCACAAGCGGATAGGCCACAACATCGATTTTTAACTGGCCGAGCATTGCCAGGGCTTTGAGGCCTTTAATCACTTCGGGACTGGCGGCGCCGTCCTGGGCCGTCGTGATCCCGTAACTCGCATATCGCATCTGGTTGGCTTTCACGGCTTTGGCAAATTGCCTCAGGGACGGTTTGGGAATAAGCGCCATGGCAGGCATGATGGCTTTTTCCTCCAAAACACCATTGGGCTCATGACTGCCGGGCCAACGCCTGATCACACCGCCCGCCGGGTCGGGTGTGTCTGCCGTAATGCCGGCGGCTTTCAGGCAGGGCGTATTGCAACTGACAAGATGCAAAGAGGTATGCAGCAAGAGGATCGGCACTTTTGCGGATATTTTATCAAGATCATCACGTGTCGGGTGCCGCCGCTCTGTAAGCAGAGAATCGTCATAGCCCCAGCCGATAATCATCGGGGCCCTGGGATGAGCGGCGCGCCAGCTTTTGAGGGCGTCCACCAAATCCCCCAAATTCCTGACAGGGCCGGCAGGCGGCGGGCTGAGATCCGCAAAGCTGGTCACGACACTGCCCGCGCCAAAATGTCCGTGAGCATCAATCAGCCCCGGCAGGATTGTCTTACCATGCAAATCCCGAACAATGGCATTTTTTCCGGCCAGAGCCTTGACCTGTTCCAGATCGCCCACAGCAATAATTCTCTCCCCTTTGATGGCAAGGGCTTCGGCGGTCGGGGCCGCCTCGTTCATGGTCAATATATCCGCATTGGTAAAAATCGTGGTTGGCGTTCGCGCGCACGCCGTCAGCAAGAGGGCGCACACGCACAGCAGGCGGCGTAAGTTGAACCGGCATGTATGCGCATGAGCGACCATTTTCACCTTCCCGCTTTCTTTTGGTTTTGTTTTTTAAGGTCTCCGGCTTTGCTTTTTTTGTCCCGCCTCATCATAAGCCTGATATAATTTTGCGGCAATAGTCTTTGGATGAAGGCGGCGCGTCTGGCGTCTTTGCCGACTAGGATTTGCAGTTTTCCTTTGGCAACACCGTCCAGAATGATTTGGGCAGCCTGATCGGCGCTGGTGCGGGCGATTTTTTTGAACATATTATTGATGTGTTCATGGCTTTTGACACGGGCGGGCAAAGCATCTATTTCGGCATTGCGGGTAATATTGGTATCGACCGCGCCCGGACACACGACACTTACGCCCACACCGAAGTCTGCGAGCTCCTGGACAAGGCTTTCAGAAAAGCCCCTGAGCGCAAATTTGGAGGCACAATAATGGGTCTGCCCGCCAACCCCGATCAGGCTGAACAGGCTGGCGACATTGACAATCCCGCCCTTGGTGGCCTTGAGCTGCGGCAAAAAAGCCTTGCACATGCGTACCGCACCCCAGAAATTGACATCAATGACTTTCTCCATGGCGCCAAGAGGGCTGTCATCAAAATTGCCGATACGGGTCAGGCCTGCCACATTAAACAGATAATCCGCAGGCCCCAGGGACGCCTTGACATGCGGCCCATAGCGTTCAATCTCATCGGCATTTGCAATATCAAGCGTATCAACCAGGAGAGTGTTGGCGCTTGTCCCGCCCAGACGCTCGGCCGTTTTGGCGAGCCCCTCCCCGTCAATATCACTGATGGCCAATATGGCCCCGGCCTTGTGCAGGGCAAGGGCCAAAGCCCGGCCAATGCCGGACGCGGCACCTGTAACCACACATATTTTGCCGCGATAAATCTGTTCATTGCTCATGATACTTCCCCGCTGTCTTGCATTTGCAGCTTCGCCTGTTCCTCGGCGATCAATTCTTTTTTGCTCAGCTTGCCGACCATGGTTCTGGGCAATTCGGAGCGGAATTCAATTTGCGACGGCATCTCGATTTTGGAAAGTTTGTCTTTGAGAAAATCGCGTAATTCAGTGTCCGATAAGGTTTCGCCCGCGCGAAGTCTGACAAAGGCCTTCGGGCTTTGCCCCCTGTATTTATCCGGGATAGCGATAACAGAGACTTCCTCGACAGACGGGTGCAGATAAATGGCTTCCTCAATCATACGCGGATAGACATTATAGCCGCTGCACAAAATCAGGTCTTTCATTCTGTCCACAATAAAGAAATAGCCGTCTTCGTCCATATAGCCGATATCCCCTGTGCGAAGCAGGCCGTTTTTACAGGCGTTAAGGCTGTCCTCACTGCAGCGCCAATACCCTTTCATGACTTGCGGGCCGCGTACGCAAATCTCGCCTTTTTCGCCTTGCGGCAGCACGATCCCGGAATTGTCAGGATCGCGTATATCCACGATGGTCCCGGCTACGGGAATGCCGACTGATCCGGGTTTGCTGGGCCCGTTTGGCGGCATGCAGCAGGCCAGCGCCGAGGTTTCGCTCAGGCCATATCCTTCCAGTATCTCGCTTCCCGTAAGCTCCCGGAATTTGCTGTGCACCTCTTCTGGCAAGGGCGCGCCGCCGGAATTGCAATATTTCAGAGAGGACAGATCATATTTTGACAGATTTTTGGCGGTGTTCAGGGCGGTATATATGGTCGGCACAGCGGCAAGGACTGTCGCCTTGGTGCGGTGAATGGTTTTGAGGGTCAAATCCACGTCAAAGCGCGGCAGAAGGATGATCTCAGCGCCAATGGCAATGCCGAGATTCATGACAGCATTCATGGCAAAAACATGAAAAAACGGCAAAATCCCGATGAGTTTCTCCTCCCCCGCAATGAGCAGACCCATAGGTTCGGTATAGGCCAGAATCTGGGCAATACTGGCGGTGATATTGGCATGAGTCAGCATGGCCCCCTTGGGGGTTCCCGATGTGCCGCCCGTATATTGCAAGACCGCCACATCTGTTTGGGGATCAATACTGATGCTTTGGTAATGGCCGTCATTATCTGTCATCCGGTCAAAGGACAACACCTGCGCGTCATAAGATATTTTTGAGACATGTTTGCGCTTTATGGTTTTCAGCAGCAGACTTTTGAGACCCGGCAGAGCATCCGACATTTTACAGACGACAATTTTTTGCAGGCCTGTCCGTCCCAACATGGCTTTAACCCTGGGATAGACAAGCGCCAAATCGGTTGTGACCATGATTTCCGTTTCGGAATTGTCGATCTGAAAGGCAAGTTCCCGCTCAACATAAAGCGGATTATAATTGACAATCGTCGCCCCGGCTTTCAGCGCACCAAAATAGCAGATGATTGAATAGGGTGTATTGGGCAGGCACAGGCCGACTTTCGTGCCTTTGCCAACACCAATCTTCTGCAGACCTTTGGCAAATTGATTGGTCAGAGTTTCAATCTCGCCATAGCTGTATTTTCTGCCCAGAAAATCGACGCCGGGACGGCCCCGGTATTTGTCCATGGCTTCATCAAAAAACATGTCAAGCGGCATGCATTTCAGCGGCGTGTCCCAACGCACATTCTCCGGGTAGTGTTTTAGCCACGGTTCGTCTTTTGCTCTCAGCTGTGTCTTCATCTTTTGTCCAAATCCATTTTCTGATCAGCTCATTTTGGCCAGAAAAGACCTTGGGGCAATACGCAGTATCCAGTGTAAAAATGCCCACGGCCACGCGGGTACAAAGCTGTTTTTCTTCTCTGCCTGTATGGCTTTGACCAATGCCTTGCACCCTTTTTCGGTGCTGACAATAAAAGGGACTTTTTTGACCTTTTCATTCAGTTCGGTACGGATAAAACCGGGGTAAATGCAGCTTACTTTTATCGGCGTGTTGCGCACATCGATGGCTATGCCTTCAGCCATTGCGCCAATAGCCGCCTTTGTCGCCGCATAGACGGTCATGGCCCGACGAAACCCGCGCAATGCGCTGATGGAAGAGATGAACACAAGGTGCCCGGCATTTTGCGCCCTGAAGATTTCCATGGCCGCTTCGGCCTGGGCGAGCGCGGCGATAAAATTGGTCTCCGCCGTTTGTTTATTGGCATGAAAATATCCCGTGCCAATCGATGCCCCTC
>Ga0256832_1003906_pt1 | contig 10107 bp, 7 predicted proteins | sample 134614metaG_FD_190534 | JGI IMG/M metagenome (GOLD analysis project Ga0256832, IMG submission 190534) | Hydrothermal vent microbial communities from Lau Basin, Pacific Ocean - 134-614 | ecosystem: Environmental > Aquatic > Marine > Hydrothermal vents | place: Pacific Ocean: Lau Basin | collected...
TCTACAATGATTGTATTACCTTCTATTCTGTTTCCTGGTTCCAATTTATCCCTGTCAATTATCTTTGTTTTCATTGATTTCCCTTCAAAAACTACATCTCTTTCATCTAAAATTGCTTCAGGGCTTATTTTTTCTGATTTTAAAGGATATTTTTGAATGCTAAATTTATCTGTCTCTCCTATTCCTCTAATTCTTATATTTACAATTTCCACTTCCCTATCTGGATTTTTATATCCGTAAAGTTTTTGATGTGCTTGATGGAACTCTTTTATAAAATCTTTTGAGAATGGAACGGTTATTTCAAAAGATTGTCCTTTATATCTCATGTCAAGATATCTGTTGATCGTTATTTTTTCTGGTGAAATTCCTTCTTTCTGTATTTCTTCTACTGCCTTTTTTTCTAAAAGATTAAATAACGTTGATAAATGGTAATAATCAGTGTTCTTTTCAGAAAGCATTACCGTCATTGAATAATCTTTGATTATGTCGGAAAGAACCATACCTACTGCTGATAAAATTCCTGGATTTTGAGGTATAAGAACTTTTGAGATATTTAACATTTTTGCTAAAAATACTGCGTGAAGTCCTCCTGCTCCACCGAATGACACAAGTGTAAATTCCTGTGGATTAAAACCTCTTTCAATGGAGATTGTCCGTAATGCTTTTTCCATTTTTATGTTTGCTATTTCTAAAATTCCTTCGGCAAGCTGAATTTCTGTCAGATTTAATTTTTTGGACATATTTTTAAAATGTTTTATCACTTGATCAACATGAAGCTCCATTTTTCCACCTAAAAAGTGGTCTGGAAGCAACCTACCTAAAAATAGATTTGCATCGGTAACCGTTATTTGTTCGCCTTTTCCATAACAGATTGGGCCAGGATCTGCTCCTGCACTTTCTGGGCCGACATTTAAAGAACCACCTTCATCAAGATAAGCAATAGAACCACCACCTGCTCCAACTGTGTGAATATCTATTGTTGGAACTTTGATAGGATAGCCTTCTATGTGTGATTCTGTGGATATGGAAAGTTCTTTATCTATCAATGAAACATCAGTTGATGTTCCTCCCATATCAAATGTTATTATTTTTTCAAAACCTGCTAAATTTGCTATTGTTTTTGCTCCGACAACACCACCTGCTGGGCCTGATAGGATTGTTCGGATAGGTTCTTTCTCAACCGTTTTTGCAGAAATACTTCCTCCGTTTGACTGCATTATTCTCAGAATATCGTCTTTATTAAGGTTGTTTTCCAGATAAAATATGTAATTTTTCATTTTAGGTAAAACGTATGCATTTAAAACTGTAGTAGATGTCCTTTCATACTCTCTAAATTCTGGAACTATTTCATGAGATACGGAAACAGGAAAATTATTTTTTTCTAAAATTTCTTTTATTTCTTTTTCGTGTTCTGGATTTAAAAATGAGAAAAGCAGAGATACTGCTACAGATTCGACATTTAAAACTTTCAGTTTTGATATTAATTTCTCAATTTCGGATATATCTATATCTTCTATTTCTTCCGATGTTTTTGTGATACGTCCTTTTATTCCAAATCTTAGATTTCTATCTACCAAAGGTGGATTCTTTCTGTAATGAAGGTTGTATAGCTCAGTTCTGTTTTGTCTTCCTATTTCTATGACATCTTCAAAATTTTTATTTGTAATCAGGGCAACCTTTGCTCCTTTCTTTTCTAATACTGCATTTGTCGCAACTGTTGAGCCGTGAACTATATTTTTTCTTTCTTGCAGTGCTATTTTATTTACACCTTCGATAACTGCTTTTGCAGGATTATCAGGTGTTGATAATATTTTTAAAATTCCTGTTTTTCCATCTTTTATATAAATAAAATCTGTAAATGTTCCACCTGTATCTACACCGATAACTACCATTCTAAAGCCTCTTTTTAAGATTTTATTTAACTATTTTAATCTATTGTTGGAGATTGTATTTTTTTATTAATCTGTATATCTCTGCTCTTGTTTTTTTAGATAGTCTTGATGCTTTTGATATGTTCCAGTTTGTTTGATCCAATAAATTTTGTAAATATCTTTTTTCAAATTCTTCTTTAGCTTCTTTAAATGGTTTTATTTTTTTGTTTTTCGTGTTTGATGGAATTTCTACGATGTTTGATATTACGGGACTTTTCGAAAGTAAAACAGTTCTTTCTATTGTATGTTCTAACTCTCTTACATTCCCAGGCCAATCATATTCTAAAAGCTGATTAATTGCTTTGTCTGAAAGGATTTTTTCAGGAAGGTTATATTTTAACGAAAATTTTTTAATGAAAAATACAGATAAAGGAATAATGTCTTCTTTTCTTTCTCTTAAAGGGGGAATCGAAATAGGCATAACATTTAATCTATAGAATAGATCTTCTCTAAACTTTCCTTTTTTAACTAAATCTTTTAGATTTTTGTTCGTTGCAGAGATAAATCTTACATTTATCTTTTTCGGTCTGCTGCTTCCAAGAGGCTGGATCTCATTTTCTTGTAGCACACGGAGTAGTTTAACCTGAAGGTCTAAGGATAGTTCCCCAATTTCGTCTAAAAAGAATGTTCCCCCTTCTGCTTCTTCAATAAGTCCTTTTTTAGAACTGTTTGCTCCTGTGAATGCTCCTTTTTTATAACCAAAAAGTTCACTTTCTAAAAGCTCGTGAGGTATTGCTCCGCAATTAACTGCCACAAATGGCTTTTCTGCTCTATTACTTTTTTTATGTATAAATCTGGCAAGGACTTCTTTACCTGTTCCACTTTCTCCTTGTATCAATATGTTTATTTCGAAAGGTGCTATCTGTTCTGCTCGCTTTAAAATAGATTTCATCTGTTTGCTTTCTGCTATTATATCTGCCTGTATAATCTGTTTTAACTCTTTTACTTCTTTTTTTAGTTGGGAAAGATTTACTGCTTGTTCTATTATTATTTTTAATTCATCAAAATTTATCGGTTTTGTTATAAAGTCAAAAGCACCTTTCTTTATTGCTTTTACTGCGTCTTTAATGTTTCCGTAAGCAGTCATTATAATTACTGGAGGACTTTCCTCCAACTGCTGAATATGATTAAGCATTTCTAATCCCTCGATCTCAGGCATCATCTGGTCTAAAAGGATTACATCAAACTTTTCAAGGGATATTTTTTCTAATGCTTTTAGAGGAGAACTTTCTGTCTCTACCTCAAAGTTTTGTTTTTTCAGTTTTATAGAAAGTAAAGAAAGAATATCTTTATCATCATCTATTATCAAAACTTTTATTTTCCTGTGCATGTCATACTCACTTTGTTTTTATTCATATCTAACTGTAAATCTATCTTTTTTGATAGAGTTTGCAAAAATTTCACTAAATATTTATCAATCTCATTTTGTATTTTGAAATTTCCATAAAAATTTAAACTGTTATCTTCAAATTTTATACTTTCTAAACCATCTTCGATTAAATGTTTTAAGATTTTTATATAAAAATCAACTAATTTTTTGTCAGCATTTATATACATGTGATTGTTTATACCAAAATATTCACAGAGGTTTACTGTTTGTTTATTCTCATTTTTTATATCAGCGAAAAATGTAAGACAGAGAAGTTCCAATTTATCTGTCATTGATAATAGTATCTTTGAAATTGTTTCTTTTTCTTCTTTTGATACATCTTCCGTAAGAAGATGGATTGATGTTTTCATTTTAAAAAATAATGAATTTATGTCGTGTTTAAGCTTCCTATCCATCAGATTATCCTTAAATCTAAATTTTTTGTATATTCATATCCTATACGAATGGCTTCTTCTGCTTTCCAGAAAGAATATAGCCCGACTTGTTCCAACTGTGGTGGTTGAATAAAAAGATCACACATCTTTTTTCTTACTTCAATATTTGAACGAAACGCTAAAAATAAAGAGTGTATCGAAATTGATACAATGTTATTTATACTTTTATCTAAGGGATACGGATTAACATCTATACCTATTATAAAATCGGACTGTTCTAAAATTGGTTCAACAGGTAAATTATTAACGATTCCACCGTCCACATAAATATTACCGTTATATGCAACAGGTTCAAATAAAGATGGAACTGATATTGACATTCTTAATAATTTTGATATTTCACCTTCGTTAAAATATTCAGGGTTACCAGTTGTAAGGTTGGTTGTTCCTATGTATGTTGGGATTGGTAGCTGTTCTGCTCTTTCAAACTTTATATGTTTTTTTATGTATTCTTCAAAGCCTTTTATTTTAAAAAATGATTTTATGGGAATATTTGGCTGAACAAAAGATAAAAAATTGATGTTTTTAACTAAATCTATCATCTGATCAGGAGAATATCCTGCAGAATAAAAAGTGGCTACCACTGCACCTGCACTCACACCTGATATAAAAGAAGGCATTATTCCTTTTTCTTCTAATGCTTTTAAAACACCGATATGTGCCAGTCCTCTGACTGCTCCGCCTGATAGAACCAATCCAATCTTTTTTGACATTAGACACCTCTAAATAAATATTATTCTAAATATTTTTAAATGTCTAATTTTGTACTAAAAATAATACACCCAGAAAAGTCTTAATCTGTAAGTTCTTTATTTTCAATGAAAATTTTCTGGCACGAAATCTTCATTAATTTTTATTAGAAAATTTTAAAAGGAGGTAAAACTATGCGAAAACTAATTTCAATTCTTCTTCCTGCGTTGATGCTGGTTTTTATTTCTTCCTGTGGAACAGGTGGTGGAGAAACTACTGCTTCTTCCGATAATATCACCGTTACAGGTAAAATCATATCACAAAGTGGGGATATAAGTTCCCAGTCTATAAAAGTTGGAGATCTGGAACTGGCATACATATCTGCATTATCTGCGGAAAATGGTAAACGCGTAAAAATTACAGCGTCTAAAATCAAGGATGACGGTAGTTTTAAGTTAAAACTTAAGAAAAAAAGAACCTATTCTTTTGTTTTATACGATAATGATGGAAATCCTGTTATTGGTGTTAAAAAGAACGGTAACTCTGCATTCGTTTTCTCAGGTGATACAACAATTCAATTGCTTTTAACTGATAAAAATGGAGATGGAAAACCTGATGTTGTTGAGTTGGTAGATAATTCTGGAGACGTGGATACTGTTCCAGATGATTCATACTCAGATAACAACAATAATGGCATTCCTGATGTGGCTGATGATACAAATGTGAATGATAATGATACAGATCATGACACTGACAGCGACTATGATCATGATAGTGATAACCATAATGGTAATAATGTTGGAAATGATAATGACAGCAATAATAATGGAAATGCTGGCGGAAATAATGATACTGATAATGATACTGATCACGATACTGATAACTATAGTGATAATGGTAATACTGGTGGAAATAATGGAGGAAACACAGGTGGTAATACTGGAAACTTATTCACCACAGGAAATGGTTACACAATCCTTGCATGGAACGATTTAGGTATGCACTGTATGGATGGAAATGATTATTCTGTATTTTCCATTCTCCCTCCTTATAATACACTCCATGCACATGTTATAAAGCAAGGGAAAGAACCAGACATTATGAAAAATTTAAATGTTACTTATGAAGCAGTGGCTGATCCTGATACAGGTTCAATAAACACAATAAGTTCTACAAAAACAAATTTCTGGCAATATGTGGATAAATTATTCAATTCAAACGTTCCTCCTGATATAGGACTGAAAGGAAAACCAATGCAGTCAACTATACCTTCACCTATGGATTATAACTCTACATACAAAATATTCGAAGCAGAAGGAATTCCAATAACACCTTACGATGACAATGGAAACAAAAACTTCTATCCTTTAACAAAAGTTGTGGCTAAAGATTCTAACGGAAATATACTCGCAGCTTCGACAACAGTATTGCCAGTAAGTGATGAAATGGATTGTAGAGCATGTCACGGCTCAAACTCTGGATACAATGCTACCAAACCTTCTTCTGGTTGGGAAAATTACTGTACCAATAATCCATCAGATCCAAACTGTGATGAAAAAGACTACAAATACAACATTTTAAAACTACACGACGATAAACACGATATATCTGCATATCTTGCTGACCTGCAGGCAAAAGGATACAATTATCAATCATCTTTATATCAAACAGCAAAAAGCGGAACTCCTATTCTTTGTGCAGCATGTCACAGATCAAATGCTTTACCTGGAACAGGAATAAACGGAATTCCTCAATTAACAACTGCAATTCACGCGAAACACGCAACAGCAGTTGATCCAACAAATGGAAAAACTCTAAACAGCATATCAAACAGAAGCTCATGTTACAGATGTCATCCTGGTCTTCAAACACAATGTTTAAGAGGTGCTATGGGTGGAAACGGAGTTCAATGTCAGGACTGTCATGGAAATATGGCAATGGTAGGAAAATCTGGAAGAGAAGGATGGTTAGATATGCCAAACTGTCAAGCCTGTCACCATGATGGAATCAGAGAACTTACTGCCATTGTTAACGGTCAGCTAAGACAGGTTTCAGACACAAGATTTGCAACAAATCCAAACACACCTGCAAACGGATACAGTTTGTACAGATTTAGCAAAGGACATAAAGGTGTTCAGTGTGAAGCTTGCCACGGAGCAACACACGCAATTTATCCTTCCACACATAAAGGTGATAACTTAGAAAGTATAGCTTTACAAGGATATAAAGGAACAATTACAGAATGTACGGTCTGTCATGGAAATAATGTTCCTTTAACAGCAACAGGTGGGCCTCACGGAATGCATACAATTGGCCAAACATGGGTGAAAAAACATGGAGATTACGCAGAACATAATGCAAGTTCATGTACAGCATGTCACGGAAAAGATTACAGAGGTTCTTTCTTGTCTGAAGTGAAAACTACAAAATCGTTTAACACTGAATGGGGTGTAAAAACATTTAATGCAGGACATCAAATAAGTTGTTATGACTGTCATAATGGTCCCCATGGAGGTGATGACGATTAAACATTAAGAATTCTACTATCCCCGTATTTAAAATACGGGGATAAAGTTTTTTTGAACTAATTTATAATGGTTAAATAACAAAAATTTTGGGAAGTTTATTTGTGTAGTAGAAAAAAGTTTTTAATTTTATTAATAAGTATTTTCATTTCTTTCTATCCTTCATTTTCTGAAAGTCTTGTTGATTATCAATTTGGTAGAGGTTTGAAATTTAAAAACTGCCCTCTTAGATTCGGTGGTTATTTTGCAGTAAAGTATGAAAAAACCAATAAAGATGAATATGAGTTTAATGTAGAAGATATAGCACTGCTTGTATATGGAGATTTGACTGAAAATACAAGATTTTTTTTAGAAATAGGTGCAAAAGAGTTGTATTTAAAGAAGAAAGAAATAGAAGATGATGAAGATGAAAAAGAAGATGACGAAGACGAAGAAGATGACGAAAAGGAAACATACATAAAAGAAGAAAAAGAATTTAATATAAATCCTAAAATTGAACGATTATACTTTGATTATCTCTTTAATGACTACCTCAGAATAAGAATCGGACAGTTTATAACTCCAATTGGTTTATGGAATCCAGTTCATATTCCTCCTTTAAAATGGACATTAATAGATCCCGTAACTGCCACAAAATTTTTTCCGAGACTTACAACAGGTATAAAATTATTCGGGCTTTTACCATTTCAAAATGAAACGTGGGAATACTCTTTATTTGTGCAGAAAACCAAAAATATAAATGAAAACCATGACAATATAAAAACAGATGATTTTATTGGTGGAGAGGTAAAAAAATATTTTGATAATTTATTGGTAGGATTTTCATTAGGTCAGTTTGAAGACAAAAAAATAAAAAGAGATATTAATTTTATCGGATTAAGCCTTGATTATACATACTCAAAATTAGAGATAATGTCAGAGTATATGTATGGAAAAGAAAAAAATGCCACACTTTCAAAAGATATCAGAACTTCTTATTATCTACAAGGGATATACAGAGTTTTTCATAAAAATTATCTAATCTTAAGAAAAGAATACTTTAAAGAAGTTGATAATAAAAACAAAATCAATGCCTATTTAATCGGTTGGAACTACCGACCTTTATATCCGATTTCAATAAAGTTTGAATTTCAATGGAAAAAAGATGATGTGAAAAATGAAAGTGAGAGAGAAATTGCAACTTCATTTTCAATTTTATTTTAAAAAATGTTGAAAAAAATAATTTTATATATCTTTCTAATATGCTCTTTTTCCTTCGGTGAGGAAATCGTTATAATAGGTAATAAAAATATACCTGTTGATACACTTTCTTATCATCAAGTTAAAATGATCTATTTAAAGAAAAAATTATTTATAAAAGATGTGAGAGTTATTCCTGTAAATCTTTCTCCATTTAATCCACTAAGAAAGTTATTTAATAAATATGTGCTAAAAATGGATAACGAGCGTCTTACATTATATTGGAACAGAATGTATTTTAAAGGGATAGATCCTCCTGTGGTATTGTCATCTCAAAAAGCAGTTGTTAAATTTGTATCTAAAGTAAAAGGGGCTATTGGTTATGTTTCTCCTAAGTATGTAAACGATAATGTTAAGGTTTTATTATGGATAAAGATAAAATAAAAAATCTGCTTATTATTGATGATGAACAGATAAACAGAACATTAATAAAGATGTTAATAAATCGTATTTCCAATAACTTTAGAATATTTGAAGCAGAAACAGGAACAGAAGCTCTAAATCTCTTAAAAAATCAAAAATTTGATCTGGTACTTTTAGACATTTTACTGCCTGATATAAATGGATTAGAAATACTTGATAAAATTAAAGCCGATAAAATTATTATTATTTCTGCTTTATCTAAAGATGAACTAAATCTTAAAAATATAGACCTTAAAAATATCGAGTATTTATCGAAACCATTTGATATAAAATTTTTCCAGAATTTATTAATGAAAGAGCTTGCAAAATGAATCCTTTCCACAGTTTGAAAAATAGATTAATGGTTTCTTTTCTTATAGTCAGTTTAATTCCATTTTCCCTTTTTCTATTTTTTTCTGTAAATGAAGGAAAAAAAGCAGTTATCCAGAATATAAAAGAAGATTTGAAACAAAAGAATATCCAGAGTGTAAAACTTATTGAAAAGGATTTTATATATGCCACAACTCAACTTGCATTCTGGTCAGACTATCAAATTATGGATGATATTGTTGTAAATGATGTTGATAAAAGAATTACAAATTTTTTATTAAAAGCAAAAAACAGTATTGATTTTACTGGGGAACTGATTGCAGCAAATACAAAAGGAAAAATAGTGGCTTCAACAGATAAAAAATTGATAGGAAAAAAATTTCCTTTAAATCAGTTAAACTCAGCAAAAATAAGAGTAATTAATTTTAAAAAAGATTATTTTCTTATTTTTACTCCTGTTTTCTCTTCCTTCAGCAAATCAAAAATCGGTTATTTGATCTTTTTAATAGATCTTCAAAATATGAACAGAATAACAAACGATGAAAAGGGATATTTTACATTCGTTTATAACAAAAAATATTTTCCGAATAAAAGATTTGAGACAAAAAACAAAGATATAGGTTTTAAAGAATCAGAATCTATATTTTTATACTACCGACCACTTTCAGAAAAATTATTTGAAGATGAATGGTATGTAGTTTCAGGTGCTTATAAGTCAGCAGTTTTTACTCCTATTCAAAAAATCCAGACAAGTTTCATATTTATAGGTATTGTTGGAATCTTAGGAATATTACTTTTATCCTTTATCGTGTCCAACAATATCATTGTGCCTATTGAAGAATTATCAAAATTTGCAAGGGAAATAGCAGAAAATAAAGATTATTCAAAAAGAATAAAGCTTAATTCAAAAGATGAGATAGGATACCTTGCATCATCCTTTAATGAACTTATTGAAGAAATAGAGCTTGCATTTAAAAAATTAAAAGAAGAAAGTAGAGAAAGATTACTATTATTTACGAAACTTATTCAGTTTTTTAACAAAATAGTGGAAACTAAAAATAAAAATGAGATTGTTCATCTTCTCAATACGGAGATAAAAGACTTTTTTGAATGTAAAAAGGTAACTTTTTCAAATCAGAAAGAAAGAAATGCTTACTGTTATAATA
>Ga0256832_1003907_pt1 | contig 10098 bp, 8 predicted proteins | sample 134614metaG_FD_190534 | JGI IMG/M metagenome (GOLD analysis project Ga0256832, IMG submission 190534) | Hydrothermal vent microbial communities from Lau Basin, Pacific Ocean - 134-614 | ecosystem: Environmental > Aquatic > Marine > Hydrothermal vents | place: Pacific Ocean: Lau Basin | collected...
ATGCTTTTTATAAAGCGGCCCTAGAGAAAGGTTACAAGGAAGAATGGTTGGAAAAGGCGGGATTGATCATCCGAAAAAATAACCGCGTGATAGACCGTTTTTTCGGACGTGTTATCTTTCCTATTCATCAATTGAGCGGCCGGGTGATTGCTTTTGCCGGCAGGATTTTGGACAACAGCAAAAAAGCGGCCAAATATATCAATTCGCCCGAAACGGAAGTTTATCACAAAAGCAAGGTTTTATATGGGTTATACCAAGCCAAGCAAGCTATTTCCAGGGAAAATATTTGCTATTTGACCGAAGGATATACGGATGTGATGTCGTTTCATCAGGCGGGCATTGAAAATACGGTAGCTAGTGCGGGTACTTCACTCACCCATGACCAAATCAGATTGATCAAGCGTTTTACCCCCAATGTGGTTTTGGTTTTTGACGGTGATCCGGCCGGTATCAGAGCGGCTATGCGCGGAGTGGATATGATTTTGGAAAATGATATGAACGTGGAGGTTGTGGTTCTTCCCGAAGGTGAAGACCCCGATAGTTTTGCTAAAAAAACACCTACGGAGGAATTGATTGCTTATTTGGATAGCAACAAACAGGATTTTATCAAGTTCAAAACCGATTTCTTACTGGGAGAAGAAACGGATCCCATCAAGGTTTTTGATTTGATTTCGGATGTGTTGGAAAGTATTGCCGGTATTCCCAACCAAATCAAACGGGAATTGTATATCCGCGAAGTGGCACAAATGACCGGAACAGCTGAAAAAACGTTATATGCTGAATTAACCAAGGTATTACGCAGAAAGTACAGAAGAAAATACACCGATATCCGGAGTGAATTGCCCGAAATGAAAGTGGAGCCTTCCGAACCTCAACTGCAACACACCGACCGCAGAAAAGTTTTGGAAAGGGAGTTGATACGATTGCTTTTGCTTTATGGCAACGAAACCGTTCCTTTTAAAAGCTACCGCGTGAAAGATGTGATTGATAATGAATTGATTATTGAAGAGGAAGAAACCGAGGAGCAAGTGGCCCGGAAAATTTTCCTTGAATTGCAAGAGGATGAAGTGGAATTTGCTACGCCCGAATACAGGGAAATTTTTTATAAAATTTGGGAACATTATAATAATGATGGTATCATAGACATACCCCGCCTGATGAACGAATTGGATGAAAATGCTTTGGAGGTTATTTCGGATATCATGATGGAAGAAGAAAAGTATAAATTATCCGATTGGGAAAAACAACATATTTCATTACCCGATAAAATTCAGGTTTTGAGTGAGGCGGTGACGGATACTATTTACAATTTGCGGTATTTATTAGTAGAAGATTTAATTGACAAGGAATTAGAAGAAGCTAAAGAAAAAAAGGAAGTCAAGCAGGATTTTTGGGAAAATATCAAATTATATTTTAATTTGAGAAAATTGTTAGCACAATATTTGCAACGTGTTGTATGATATAACAAAAGCTTTATGAAAAAATGTCTTGTTGTCATCATTTTTTTTCTGTTTTTTTCCGGTTTATTTGCCCAGCAAGATAGCTTGCGGGTAGGCCTGGTTTTAAGTGGTGGAGGCGCCAAAGGAATTGCCCATATTGCTTTTTTAAAAGTGATGGAAAAAACAGGACTGAACCCTTATGCTTTGACCGGGACAAGCATGGGCGCCATTGTGGGTGCTTATTATTTGGCCGGTTATTCGGCAGATGAAATTTTGGAAAAAATAAAAAATATTGACCAAGACAAGTTGATGACCGATGCGGTGGACAGACGATATCTTCCGCTTCGCATCAAAAAAAGAGGAAGGGATAAATTTTTCTATTTACCGGTGGATACCAAGACTTGGAAAATTCATCTTCCCAGCGGACTGACTAATTATCAAATATTTTATAACAAGCTTTTCAAGGACTTGTTCAACATTCAATATATTTCGGATAGTTTGGAATTGGGAATTCCCTTTACTTTTGTTGCCACCGATTTGGTGACAGGTCAACAGGTTCATTTCAGTAAAGGAAGTATTCCTTTGGCGGTCGTTTCAAGCAGTGCTTTTCCGTCTATAGTTTCACCAATTAAAATCAAGGGGACACTTCTTACGGATGGAGGCGTTTTGAATAATTATCCGCTTTATGAGGTGTATAAGTTGGGTGCCAATTATAGCATAGGAATAGATGTTCAAGATATTTTGTATACCCAAAAACAAATAAAAGATATTCCTTCCATTTTTTCACAAATAATGAGTTTTTACATTTACGGGGAAATGCCATCCAAAATCAAACACACCGATTTGTACATCCAAATGCCAACGGCGGGAATAGGAGTTATGGATTTTCAATTGGCGGACTCTATTTATATAAAATCCCTGAAAAAGTCACTTCAATTTGAAGATACTTTAATAAAATTGACTCTTCACTCTTCAAAAAACAGACAGAGAAAATCCAGAGGAAAAAACCCTGATTCTCTTTATTTTAAATCCATACAAATAGAATCCGATCAATTTATTGACAAAGAATTCATAAGTTGGAAAAGCGGAATTGAAGAAAAGAAAAAAATCGGGTTTAATCAATTTATGGATGGAATAAATTATCTCTATGGAACAGGAGATTACAAGCATATTTATTATTGGATCAAACCCGGGGATACCTTAGTGATGAATATTCAAAAGGATACGGTTTCATTGCGTGTTAAAACGGCCGCTCATTACAATTCATTGTACAAAATAAACATTTTGACCGGCTTTATTTATAAAAGATCAGGAGGCCGGAGCGTGTTGGATGCCGAGTTGATTCTGGGAGATCCCATACGTTATAATTTGGATTTGGTTCGTGATAACGGATACCATTTCGGGGTGGGATTCCATTCGTCTTTACACAAATTTGGAAGAGATGTCAGCTATTCCACTTTTTTCCCGCAAATACAAAACCCGTCATTTAATAATATGAATATAAAATTCAGCCAATGGACTAATAAAGTTTACCTGCAAACTACATTATCTACCAATTTACATATCCAACTCGGTATGGAACATAAGTACTATGAAGTTTATACCAATATTTTTTCAAATAATAATAATGACCTTCTATTCTATTTCACAAAAGATCATTTTTTAGGCTCGTTTCTTGAATTTTATTATGATGATTTGGATGATTATTATTTCCCTGAACACGGAGTGGCCATAGATTTTTCAATTGATCATTTTTACAAAATGATCCCAAATTATTTAAACCAAACATCTTTTGATCAAGTTCATTTCAAAATAATAGGCTACCGGAGGCATAATAAGTCCATATCTTCTTCTTATTCATTAGAGACGGGTTTTGTGACCGGCCAAACTATTTCCGATGCTTTCTACAGGTATATTGGTGGCGATGAACAGGATATTAATTTTATTCAACTTACACCGTTTTATTCGCGTAAATATTTAAATTTCAGAACTCCATCATATCTGCTTTTTGATCCCAGAATCAATATCAGATTTAAAAAATATCATTATTTGGAGTTGGGAACGCAAGCAATTATTTATGAGACTGGCGATGTGCGGTTGAAAGAATTTTCGTTCCTCTATAATGTTTATTTACGATATGGAATCAAAACTTTTTTTGGTCCTGTTTTTGTAACATCAGGTTGGGAACCCCAAACCGATAAATTTCAAGTTCATCTGAGTTTGGGTTATAAATTTTAATAAAGATGAAAAAATTTTTATTTATTATTACTTTTTTTTACTTGATTCAAATACAAGCTCAAGCCTACCAAAACGGTGAATTTTTAAAATACAGAATACACTACGGCTGGATTAATGCCGGTGAAGCGACATTAAAATTAGAAGAAAAATATATGTCGGGGAAAAAAATGTATCATGCTGTCGGAAAAGGACGAACCACTTCCCTGGCCGCTTGGGTTATCAAAGTGAATGACTTATACGAAACATATTTTGACGAACACAACCGTCCTTTCAGGTTTATCAGAAATATACATGAAGGAAATTATAAGAAAAACGTGGAGTTTATTTTCAATCATGATAATCATACTTTGCAAGTGATTGATAAACTCACTAATAAAGTCAGGCAATTTAAAGTGCAACCCGGCATCCAAGACATGCTTTCGGTGTATTATAAATTAAGAAATATTGATACGGACACATTGAAAGCTGGAGATTATATCACCGAAACTTTATTCTTTGATTACGATACGTTTAGATTTAAAATGAAAATTTTGGGACGCCAAGTAATTAAAACCAAATTCGGATACATTAAAACATTGGTTTTACGTCCTTATGTAGAAGCCGAAAGGGTTTTTAAAGAGGAAGAAAGTCTGACGGTTTGGGTGACGGATGATAAGAATAAAATCCCTGTCAGGATTCAGGCCAAATTATTGGTGGGTTCTATCAAAGCCGACTTGGTAGAATTCCGGAATATAAAATATCCACTCTATTTTTCCAAGTCACGCCATTTTTGACGATGATATTCATAGCAGAAAATAGCCGCGGCAACGGAAACATTCAATGAATCGATTTTGGGATTGATGTTGATTTTCAGTAGTGTATCGGCCCTTTTGAGCAATGAAGGAGATATGCCTTTGTTTTCGTTTCCCATCAAAAAAGCCACAGGTTTATTGAAATGATAGGTTTCCAAATTTTTTGGGGCTTTTTCGGTGGCCGCAATAATCTCCACATCATACGATTTTAACAAATATATGGCATCAGCCAAATGATTTACACGTGCTACCGGGATTTCAAATACACCTCCGGCTGAAGTTTTTACAGTTTCTTCCGTGATGGATGCCGAATGATGTGCCGGCAAAATAATTCCCGAAGCATTGAAGGCCACCGCCGACCTGAAAATAGCGCCCAAATTTCTGGTGTCAGTGATGCCGTCAAGCATGATAAAATAAGGATATTCACTACCTTGAAAGGCCCGGGTAATCATTTCATCGATGTCAATGAACCGAATGGGAGAAACAATGGCCACAACGCCTTGATGCGCTCCTTTGTATAAAGAAGATAGTTTCGGGGCAGGAACAAAACTGACGGGGATTGATTTTTGGTTTGCTTGATAAATAATGCGATTGAGCGACTGTGAGGGTTTATTCAGAACAAAAATTTTTTCAATTTCCAGATTTTTTTCCAAAGCTTTTTCAACGGAATGAATACCGGCAATTTTCATCATGAAAAATACAAACCCCCGACGGCAAGGACGTCGGGGGGGAGCTTAATGATTATGAATTTATAAAACTTTTGCTTCTTTCAATCTTTCCAAATTCTCTTTCCCAACCAAATCACCAAGCGCCTCTTGAAATCTGGTTGCTCTCATTGCATGAGGTTTGACCATTTCAATAACTTCGTCCAAGGTTTTTCCGGAGGTTAAACCTTTTTGTTGAAATAATATAATATGTTTTTCTATGCTTTTTGCATAGTGATAGGACCCCTTTTGAATTTTCTCAAGGACATTGCTATCGGAAATGTTAAGAACCGTTATAATTTTTTCGGTCAATTGATCCGAATATTTTTCAGGATCAAAACTTTTGGCCAAATCTTGTGCTTGAATATTGAAGCTAACGGCAAGCAGTAGAAGGAAAAATAACTTTTTCATTTTTGTTCATGTTTTATTATAGCAATATTAAGAAAAAATACCGAATTGATAAAATCATATTATTTATCCCAGAAAATTTTTTCTTCTTTCAAGTATTCAAAACTGTCCTTTTTCCAATAAATTTGAATATTCCACCGGCCGAAAATTAAGGAATCGGCGGGGATAAGCAATTTTCCCGTACTATCTATTTTGAAATTCCAGGCATTATCCAAATTTTTATTGTCGGGCTTGTATAATGAAATCATTCCTGAAACTCCTTTATGTTTTTCAGGAAAAACAAACAAAACCCCTTCTTTTTTCAACTGCATTTTGACGGGAGTTTTCATGCTATCGGCATGGTGTATTTTCTCCAATTTTTGATTGAATTTCATTTCGTCCGCGATATAGTCTTCCGTAACCATTTCATTGGTTTCCAACTCTTTGAATGAAAGATAGAAAACATAAAGAAAGGTGGTCATGAAAGTAATAAAAACCAATAGCAAAGCCCATCCCCAGTTCCATTGAAAATTTTTGATCCAATCAGGTAGTTTCATATGGTTTGTGTTTATTTGACCGGAGCAACAAAAATGGTTTTATAAGTGTCAAACAATTGACCGTCTTTTGAAAAAACACCGAATTTGATTTCTCTTTTCCCTTTGAGTTTTTCTTTGGGAATATCAACCATCATATTGATTTTTTTCACCTCTTGTTGTCCGAGGTTTATATTTTTTTCTTCTCCGGAAAGGATAATTCGGGCTTGCAAATGTTCCGGTTCAACAATTTTAATTTGTAAATCTTCTCGGGGAATTCCGGCTTTGTTAATCAGGGTCACTTCATAAATATTTCTTATGTAACCGTCCGGTAGTGGGACATATACAATTCCGCGTTGCCTCATCACTTTTAGATCCACATCCGGACGTAAAATAAATAAAGTAGTAAGTGTTATCACCAGAGCAGATAAAATGACTGTATAAAATTTAACACGAGGTGTAAATATTTTCTTTGTTCCTTGTTCAATGCTCACTTGTGAGGCATAACGTATTAAGCCTTTTGGTAAATTCACTGACTCCATGATTGCATCACATGCATCCATACAGGCCGTACAATTGATACATTCCATTTGTGTGCCGTTTCTAATATCAATTCCGGTAGGGCAAACGGCTACACATTGTTTACAATCAATACAATCACCCAAACCAAGCGTTTTTCTGTCTTGTCCTTTACGCATAGGACCTCTTTTCTCACCACGCTTATAATCGTACATCACCATGATGGTGTTTTCATCGGTCAAAACACCTTGAAGCCGGCCGTAAGGACAGACTATAATACAGACTTGCTCTCTGAACCAAGCATAAACAAAATAAAATACGTTTGTGAATGCAAAATAAATGGCTAAAACTTTAGGCTTGGCAAAAGGATTTTTCCAGAATTCCAGCACATAATCCGCACCGGCCACATAGGCCCACATTATACTTGTCAGTATGATGGAAACCAAATAAAAAATAACCCATTTGGAAACCTTTTTTCGGATTTTTTCCGCATTCCATGGCATTCGGTCCAATTTCATTTGTTTGGGCCGATCACCTTCAATGGCATATTCTATTTTTCTGAAAAGCATTTCCAAGAAAATCGTTTGCGGACATAGCCATCCACAGAAAATTCTTCCGTAAATAACCGTGAATAACACAATGAAAACAACGGTTGTAACACCGGCCAATGCCAACAGATAAAAGTCTTGCGGATAAAAGGGTTTACCGAATAAAATGAATTTTCGCTCCAGGATATCAATTAAAAAAAATTGCTGGCCATTGACTTTGATAAAGGGCCCTACGGCAAAAAGAGTCAGCAATATAATACTGAGAAGAGTTCTGTAGTTATAATATTTGCCTTTGGGTTTTTTGGGATAAATCCAGTTTCTTTTACCATCTTGTTTGATGGTACCTATACTATCCCTGAAACTTTCATTTTGTTGGTGACTCATGATACAGTGTTTTGGTTTTAAAAAAGATACGGCAGTTTGAACAAATCAAACTGCCATATCCTTATTATTTTTTGTTTTACCTAGTTTATTCTGTTTTACAAATTTCACCTTCAGGCTCTTTAGGGTTGGCAGGTTTGGTTCCGTGTAAAGATAAGATATAACTGGCTACTTTTTGAATATTTTGAGAACCTAGGTTTTTCCATGCAGGCATTCCTTTGGATAAAACACCGTCGTTTATCACTTTATACAAGGATTTGATATCACATCCATGAATCCAATTGTCATCTGTAAGGTTGGGGCCTATTCCTCCGCCACCGTCGGGAGCATGACATGAAGCACAGTTTTTCATGTATATTTCCTTTCCTTCTTCTAAAGCTTTGGCGTCAGTGAGCACAGTAACGGTGTTTTCATCCACAATGCCGTGTTCTTTTTTATATTTTTCTATTTTAGCTTGAGCTTCCGCTACTTCATTTTGATATTCGGTTTCCTGCCATTTGCCCAATTTATCTTGGTCATAATAATACATAAAATAGAAACTGATATAGAAAATGGAGATAACAACCGTGATAACAAATCCGGCCGACCACCATGGCGGTAACGGATTGTTTAATTCTTCAATACCATCAAAATTATGTTCCAGTTTCACTTCCGACTCACGCTCCACCGGTGTGGACTTGGTGAGCATCTTAATGAGTTTATCTAAAAATGATTGATTGTTTTGTGTCATGGTGTTTCGTCTTTTTCGTTTAATGGAATATTTTTTATTTCGTCAATTTTTTCTCTCGGAATTTTGAAAACATAGATAAGCATGGCAATGAAAACCGTGAAGAATATCAGCAATGAAATCACCGCATACCAATCTATGTTTTCATGTGAAGCTAAATAAACTTTAATGTTTCTCAGCATCTCACTTTAGATTTTGTGCTGTCTCGGTTTTTTTCGTAGTATCGGTTCCCAAACGTTGCAAGTAGGCAATCAATGCAATAATCTTTTTCTTGCTTAAATCTACATCTTGTCCACCATATGCACTCACATAAGCATCTACTTTTTCCACGCCGTTGGCTTTCAAGTCTTCTACAATTTGTTTGGCCTGTTCTTGAAGTGTTTTATCGGCATTAGCGATATCTTCGTCCGTATATGGCACACCTAACTTCCTCAACACTTCCATTTTTTTCTTAATATCAGAGAAATCGGCATCTTGTTTTAATAACCAAGGATATTTTGGCATGATGGAACCATACATCACCGATTCGGGTTCATACATGTGCATGAAATGCCATAAGTTAGGTCGTTTTCCTCCTTCACGCATCAAATCCGGACCTGTTCTTTTGGAACCCCATTGAAAAGGATGATCATATACATATTCTCCTGCCTTGGAATAAGGTCCATAGCGCTCTGTTTCCGAACGGAAAGGTCGGATCATTTGTGAGTGGCAAACATAACAACCTTCACTGATATAAATATCTCTTCCTTCCAATTCCAGCGGAGTATAAGGTTTTACGGCCGCAATTTTAGGCACTTGTTTGTCTACAAATACAACCGGGATGTTTTCAACAATACTACCCACTGCTACGGCAACAAAAGCCAAAACGGTGAATAGAACGCCTCTTCTTTCCAGCCAGTTATGTATATCTTCACCGGGCTGTCGTGAAGCCGGAACAGGTTGCAAAGGAGGATGCTCGTCGGCTGTATCTTCAACTGTTTTACCTGCTACGGTTTTAATAAGGTTGTAAACCAGCATTAAAGATCCAATAAAATAAAAAGTTCCACCTATAGCCCGGATGATATGCATCGGTATAATTTCTGTGACCGTATCCAAAAATTCGGGATATTTCAATGTTCCGTCCGGATTGAATTGTTTCCACATAAGGGCTTGTGTCCACCCGGCAATATACATGGGTATTACATAAAGAAGAATACCGATGGTTCCGATCCAGAAATGTTGATTGGCCAATTTCATAGAATAGAGTTCGGTTTTGTATAATCTCGGAACAAGCCAATAGAGCATCCCGAATAAAAGGAAGCCATTCCAACCTAGTGTCCCCACATGAACGTGTGCAATAATCCAGTCGGTAAAGTGAGCAATAGCGTTCAATGATTTAAATGAAAGCATGGGCCCTTCAAAAGTACTCATACCGTATGAAGTAATAGCAACCACAAAGAACTTCAAAATCGGATCGGTTCTGACTTTATCCCAAGCTCCTCTCAGTGTTAATAAACCGTTGATCATACCACCCCATGAAGGAAATATCAACATGAAAGAGAAAATGGTTCCCAAAACTTGGGCCCATTCGGGAACGGGAGAATATAATAAGTGGTGAGGTCCTGCCCAAATATAAATAAATATCAATGTCCAAAAGTGAATAATGGATAAACGATAGGAATAAATGGGTCTTTGTGCGGCTTTGGGAATAAAATAATACATGAGTCCCAAAATAGGTGTTGTCAAGAAGAAGGCTACTGCATTATGACCGTACCACCATTGCATAACCGCATCTTGAACACCAGAATATACCGAATAGCTTTTAAATAAAGAAACCGGCAATGACAGGTTG
>Ga0256832_1003908_pt1 | contig 10098 bp, 7 predicted proteins | sample 134614metaG_FD_190534 | JGI IMG/M metagenome (GOLD analysis project Ga0256832, IMG submission 190534) | Hydrothermal vent microbial communities from Lau Basin, Pacific Ocean - 134-614 | ecosystem: Environmental > Aquatic > Marine > Hydrothermal vents | place: Pacific Ocean: Lau Basin | collected...
TTACCAGTATTGACATCATTTATCACATTTTCTTCATCAATCTCTTTAAAATAATACATTCCAATATCAAATTTAGCCATAAGTATTCTTAAAACCGATGCATCAAGCCTGTCAGAAGATATTTCTTCGGACAAAACTGCTTTTTTCAATGCATTAAAACCTTTTTCTAAATTAACCGGCAATTCCAATACATCATTTCCGGCTTTGAATGCTTCTACTACTGCTTCAACAGGAGAAAAATAATTGGTAACTCCTCTCATATCCAGGGCATCTGTTACGACAAGACCATCATAATTTAAAGAATCCCTTAATATTCCCGTAACAGCATTAAAAGATAAGGAGGTTGGACGATTTTTTCTGTTATCTATTGAAGGAATATGCAAGTGAGCGGTCATAATACTTTTAACTCCCTGGTCTGCAAGCATTCTGAAGGGGAATAATTCGACATTCCACAATCTCTCTTTTGACAATTCCAAAACAGGCAAATCTTTATGAGAATCAACATCGGCAAAACCATGACCCGGAAAATGTTTTGCACAAGCAATAATATTTTGATTTTGAAGACCTTTTGTAAGTGCATAACCCTTGCTTGCAACATTTTTTTTATCTTCTCCGAAAGATCTGTCATTTATTATAGGATTTTCAGGATTATTATTGATATCCACTACCGGAGCATAATTGAAATTCACTCCAATACGTTTAAGTTGAGTTCCTATTTCTTGTCCCATTTTAAAAATCAATCTATTGTCCTGAATTGCTCCAAGTGTTAATTGTCGCGGAAAACTGATTCCATCTTTTAATCTCATTCCCAAGCCACATTCCGCATCAAGAGCTATAAAAAGAGGTATATCTGATATTTTTTGAAATCTATTGGTAAGTTCAACCTGTTTTTTTATATTTCCTTTGAAAAAAGCAATTCCTCCAACATGGAATTTCTTTATTTGAGATTCAACAAAATCAATATTTTTTTTATCCCAATTGGATTGTGCACGGATAATAAATAACTGCCCGATTTTTTCATCAAAAGTCATGTGCTTCAACCGGCTATAAGCCCAAGTTTCAGCTAAATCTGAAGGTGGAGTATGAGTAAGGTTTGCTTTTATAAAAAACATAACCATAATTAAAATCAGAAAGAATTTAAGATTTTTCATAAAAAATAATTTTATTTTTTATTAAATATTTCAGGATCTAATTTCCTTGCTTTTTCGTGATAATATTTTCCTTTTTCAGGATTTCCGGAATTAAAATATGCATTGCCGAGATTTTTATACGCTCCGGCATTATCCGGTTCCAGTTCAACAGCTTTTGAAAAATAATAAATCGCTTTTTCATTATTTCCTGAAACAGCATATGCAACACCAAGCAATCTAACCGTTTCATAATCATCCGTAGTCATCTTATATGCTTCATTCAGATATTTTATCGCATTGGAAAGGTCATTTTTCTTTTCACCATAATATTTTCCCGCATCTCTATAAGCAATAGCCAAATTTTTATTCGCATCTTCATAAGAAGGATCTAATTTCAATGCCTGTTTAAAATCCCTGATAGCATCCTCATAATTTCCTAAAAAGTAATTTGTATTACCGAGAATCAACCATGCATTTTTATAATTCGGGTGTATTTTTAAAGCTTTTTCAAGATATGTTTTTGCTTCTTTGAGCATTCTTTCCCTTTTTGATTTATTCTTTTCTTTATAAGCTGCATCAACCAGACTACCGGCAGCGGCATTAAGAGCTTTGGCACTGTTGTTTGAAATTTTCACATCTGTGGTAAAAAGCGTAAAATCATTTTTCCAAACGGCATTTCTTGATATGGTTTTTACACTATACAATAGAAGCACACAAACCAATAAAAAATAAGATAAATTACGTTTTTTATCGTAAATTAAATATAATAAATATCCAAATATCACGCTAAATCCTATCGATGGCATAAAGAGAAATCTCTCAGACATATTGGTACCGACAGGAAAGACGATATTGGATACAATTGATAATGTAATAAGATAAAATAATATACTGAAAGAGATAATTTTTTCTTTTATAAAATTCCTGATCACATAATAAAACATAGCTATGTAAATCAGTAAACTCAGTAATACTTTCCAATCAGTGAAATTCATAATCGGAATTTGTCTCGGATAATAATCATTGGTCAGCGGATGAGGAAAAACCAACAATTGAATATATTTTCCAAGAGTAAAAATGATCGTAGCTGCTTTTTCTCCAAATGAAAACGGCACATATTTACTGCCTTCTACTTTCACAAAAGGATTGTTCATCATTTCCATTGGAGCAGCGCCGAAATCTAAGCCCAAAACCACTATCCTGGCAACAAGAAATAAAATAGTCGCAATAAAAAAAGGACTTAATATCTTAAAATAGGACTTTTTATCATTGTAAAAAAACATGAAGAATATCAATGGAATTACCGCCAAAAAGGTAATAGAATTTTCTTTTGAAAACAATGCCAATAAAAACATTAGAAATGCATAAAACTGAAACTTTATTTGTTTGCTTTTAAACCATTTTATTGAAAATATCACCGCAAGCAAGCTAAAAAGCAAAGCAAATAACTCATCCCTTCCTTTTATATTTGCAACCACTTCCGTATGTATAGGGTGTGCAATAAAAATCAGAGATGTAAAAAACGGAACAAGATATTTCAGCTTATCATTTTCCACATTCATAAAAAGCAACAAAAGAAATTTATATAAAACTATTCCAAGCAATGCAAATAAAACAATATTGATAAGATGACTAACCGCCGGATTTTTTCCAAAAATCTGCCATTCTATTGCAAATGTAACAGGTGATAAGGGTCTATATCTACCGCCGGAGACCAATTTTGCTTTACCTTTCTTCTTGAAAAACCCGTAAAAAGTATCATTTGTAAGGAAACCCGGAATCCCTTTAAACCCCTGCTTTGTGAACATATTGTCAGTAATAACAATAGCATCATCCTGGGTATAATCATTCCTTAAAGTATTTGCATAAAGAACAAATGAAACAAGAAACACTATAAACAAATGAAACTTCTCATTGATAACCCAAGTTTTATCGTTGATGTTATTCAAATCTCTTTTTTTCGATTTGCGTTTCATTACTATATATAAAATATTTTTTAATAATAATTTACAAATATACAATTATTTTAATATATTGTAATATAATTTTAATTTTATTTATAAGAAAACAATATTTCGACTGCTCCCCCTTCATTCACATTTTTTGTGAAATAGACCTGCGGAAAGGATTTTAGGAGGTGATGTATTTCCATTTTCAAAGCTCCAGTTCCTTTTCCATGAATAATGGTAACCGAAAGCCTTTTACGTTTTATTGCTTCAGTGATATATTCTTTAGCTATTCTGATTTGATGATTTATGATCAATTGAGGAGGTTCATTTTTTATTATCAGATTCAATTTATCAATATGGAGATCCAAAATATCAGAAAAAGATTTGAATTTATTATTCAACAGTTTTTTTTCAACCTGTTCATCAGGAGGAAAGTGATCAAACTCATCTTCCTCAACAATTTCAATATCTTTTAAAGGAACCAATAAAATCTTATTAGCGGTTTTCACCTTAGCATTTCCATTGATCTCTCCTTCAAATTTACCGATTTTACCAGAGGAAATGATCTTAACCGTATCGCCTATCCAATAATCCGACATAAAAAAAGTTTTGTGCCTACAAAATTAAAAAAAGAAATGAAATAATGTCAAGGTATTCGGAAGATAAAAATTGCTTGCAAAATCAGTATTTAATTTCCAAATAAATTTAACTTTGTATTTTAATAAAAATGTGATGAAACTCAGTGTAGAAGATTTTTTAGAAAAAAGCAAAACAGTTCCTTTAATCGACGTAAGAACACCTGCGGAATATAATAAGGGGCACATCCCAGGTGCATATAACATTCCATTATTGAGTAATGAAGAAAGAGCGATAGTCGGTACCATGTACAAACAGGAAGGAAAAGAGCCCGCCTTTGAGAAAGCTCTTGAGTTTTCAGGTCCCAATATGGTGAGTTTTGTCAGGGAGGCAAAGAAAAAAGCTATTGACAATAAACTGATGGTTTATTGCTGGCGAGGTGGGATGAGAAGCGGTAGTATGGCATGGTTGTTCAATGCGGCAGGAATAGAATCACATACCCTGGATGGTGGTTACAAGGCATTTAGGAGGCATATCCACGCGGCTTTTGACACAACAAAAAAAATAATAGTTCTCGGCGGATACACAGGTAGTGGTAAAACCGAAATACTCAAAGAATTGAGCAAACAGGTTCAGGTAGTGGATCTCGAAGGATTTGCCCGTCACAAAGGAAGCGCATTTGGATTTATAGGCCAAAGTGAGCAACCCACTACTGAGCAATTTGAAAACAATCTTGGCACTGAATGGCTTAAATTGAATCCGGATAAAGATATTTGGCTTGAAGATGAAAGCCGGAATATAGGCAGGGTCTATTTGCCTGATAGTATTTATAATAAAATAAGAAATGCTCGTGTTATATTTATTGAGATCCCAAAGGATAAAAGAATCAAAAGACTGATAAAGGATTATGCAGGATATGATGATAAGCTATTGCAAAAAGCAATTGATAAAATAAAAAAAAGGATAGGAGGACATAGATATCAATTGGCAACTAAGGCACTGAAAAATAAAGACTATTGGGAAGTAGCAGATATAGCACTTAGCTATTATGACAAAGCATACCTGTTCGGACTTAATAAAAGAGAGAAAGAAAAGATATTCAAACTAAGAATAATTGATAATAATCCCGGCAAGGTATCAAAGATTATTTTAGACTATTACCAAAGTTTAAATATATTCTAAAAAATAAAAAAAACTCTTAACAATTTGTCATTATCAAAATTTTTATATAACTTTAGCATTGAAAATTACTATTATCTGATGTAAAAACGAAGCTATGGAATACAGGGTTAGAAATTTAGATATGCTGGAAAACAGCGAGAGCAGGAATTATCTTGAGAAGCATTTGGAAAAATTCATAAAAAAAATGAGTTTCATACCAAAAAAGTATCGCAAATCAAATGAGATAGAAGTAATTTTATCTGATAAAGATCATAAAATAAATATCTTGATTTCGGCAAATCTAAATACAGGTATTATTTCCCTGGAAAGATCCGGAGATACTATTGAAGAAATAGTTCCAAACATTTTTTACAATTTTACTGAAAAAGTAGCTGAAGAGATAAAAAATATTAGAACTAAATATGCGATTGACAAGAAAAATGAATTTTTCGAAAAACTCGCTTTAGATAAAGAAAACCTCAAAACCCTTAATGAGCAAGAAAAAGCAGAACTGTTCAAAACAATAATTCCCGTTTTCCTTCACGGTCTAAAAGGCTATATCAACAGAAGAATAATTTCAGCAAAACTGGCTGACCTAAAATCATTGAGCAATGTAGATCCCAAAGATGTAGTAAATGAGGTCGTATTGAGAGTTCATTCTATTTTCAATAAAGAAATAGAAAATATCAAAGACATCAATATTTGGTTGATAAAAGAGGCTGATAATGTTTTGAATGAGATATTGGATAAAAACAAAACAGAAAATGTAAGTTATGAAGAATTAGTAAACAATGAATTAGGGCAATTGGAAGAAAAATTTACTGTTGACGGTGGATTTGACCTTGTAATGACAGAAGAACTTGATGAGTACGATACTGATTTTGGTATCGAGGAAATAATTATATCATCAAAAGGCGAAAACGAGTTTATAGAAAAACTGGAAAAAGATAAAACATCACTTAAAAATAAAGTTTATGATGAACTGATCAAACTTCCTCTCAGGTATCAATCCATTTATGACTTATATTTTTTCGAACATATGGAAATAGATGAAATAGCCAAGGTGAAAAAAATCAAGCCACTGGAAATCGAAGCTATTATTATTTCGATCAAAGAGCTTTTGACCGAAAAATTATTTAATTAGTGTCTGCAAGAAAACACTTCAAATTTGAAATTGATTCTTTTTGTTATCTTTTGATTTTTTCGCTTTTCCAACTATTTGCCTCTGACTCCTATACTTCGACAAATTTGGCAATAATAGGGTGAAATGAACCCATAATCGAGAGTTCATTTATGTATAGTAATTTTGTATCTGGCATAATAAATACAATAAAAGTAAAGATTTATTAAACAAAATAATGTGTAAAACTGTAATTTAGAAAACACAGTTTTATTTTATCTAATTAAAATTATCAAATATGAAAAAACGTTTATTATTTTTATTGGTCTTAATTGTAACCGGTAGTATTTTATCGGCTCAGGAAGTTGATATTAAAAAACTCAAAGCAAAAATCGCTGAAAAATCTGCTATTGCAAAAGCAAAACAAGGAGAAGTTGATGCCATCTATGCTGAAATTGCCGCTATGCAAAAACAGATAGATCTTGCTGCGGGTTGGCGTTTTAACACTAGCGGAGTTTTAGGATTTTCTCTGTCCGGGTTTCAAAACTGGGCAAAACAGGCTAATCCCAATTCTAAAGTTTCCAATATTACAGGAGTATTCAAAGGAACTGCATTGCTGGAAAAACCAAAATATTTTTGGAGAAATGAGGGAAACATCAATGTCGGATGGCAAAAACTTGTATTGGATGCTGAAGAAACACCTCAGGATGATCAAAAATACCAAAATGTTGCCGATATTTTTTCACTACTTTCTTTATTCGGATACAAAATAACTCCCGATATTGCAGCTTCCATATTGGGACAATACAATTCTTCGATTGTGAAAAATTTTAATAGCCCCGGTATATTGGATATAGGTGCAGGTGCGACATGGACTCCTCATCAGGTTCCCAATTTTGTATTTACCATTCATCCTCTGAACTATCATATCGTATTTCAAAAAGGAGATTTGGAAACTCAAAAAGCATTGGGCGCAAAAGTATATGCTGCTTATTTTACTGAAATTTATAAGGGAATAAAATGGTCAACAGACCTGACCGGATTTTTTGAATACGGAAAATCAGATCCTAGTCTTAATGAATATACCTGGAACAATACTTTGTCGCTACCTGCTTTTCACGGTATCGGTATAGGTCTTGGTTTCGGATTAAGAAACTCAGCATTGGAATCAGACAAATTGCAGTCATATTATAATGTAGGATTGTCGTATAATTTGTAGGGGTTGTCGGTTGATAGCCGTGAGACATGATAAAAATACCGGGATACCGACTGATAGCTATTAGCATAAAAAAGACCTGTTCGGCATAACCAAACAGGTCTTTTTTTATTATTCTTTTACAAACCTTGTCATACTAAATACTTTATCTGATGATTTATCATAAACTTTGATATAATATATTCCTGATATCAAATTTGAAATATTGATATTCAACCGGTTTGTGTTTTTGATATTTTGACTTATTAGCGTACGTCCGAGTACATCATACACCCGAAGCTCGCCTGAAAAATTAGCAGGAAATTCAATATTGAGTTCCGTTTTTGCAGGATTAGGGAAAATACTAACGGTTTCTTGTATAAAAGGTATATCCTTAACCGATGTTTTCAAATCCAAATCTCCGGCTAAAATTTTCATCCATACAACAGCTTCATTATAAGGCTCAGCCATATTTGTATTTCTGTCTTTACATCCCAATAATATATCACCTGAGTCCAATTGTGTAATATAAAAGGGTTTCAGAACGTGATTCTTCTGATTTATTTTTAATGATTTCTTCAATATCAAATTGCCTTCTCCATCGGATTTGTAAAAATTCAATGCCCAATATCCTCCCGAAAGTTGTATTTTGGAAACTACAATAATACCATCTTCGTATTTCAGTTTTGTACTTACAGAATGAGGTGTGACAGGTATATTGTTTTCATCCGTTTGATAAACAATTTCCAACAGATTGCCATCCATATCAAAAAGCATATAAAAACTTCCATCATAATATGAGGAATCAATTTCAACTTTGTGTTTACCAACTAATATCAATGACTTTTTATCAAGATAATAGAGATCATATTGACTATTGGGAATAACTTTATCCGTTAAATCCAATTCTCCTATCTTGAAAAAATCGCTTCCGAATATTTTCAACTTCACATTAAAACTATCAGAACCGGTAGAATAAATAAAAGAAACTAAAGAATCCTTACTTATATTAAACGTTTTTAATCTGTCCGGTATCAATTTTTCTGGTTCATAAATTGTTGTATCCTTCAGCTTTTTGCCTGCTTCATCAATATTAATAAACCTATATACCATACGAGTACCATCAGCCGGAGATCTCTCAAATAATCCATCAGCAAATTGATATTTATTTTCGTTATAAGGATATAAATATGAAAATTGACCTTTAACCCTAGTTAAAAAATTATGTATAATTTGCGTTGATGTATCTTTTTCATCTCCAAAAGTAAAATTCAACAAATCGCCCGAATCAATATCGTATTTCCTTACAAACAAAACCGCCTGCAACCATAAAGGATCCGGCAATTGGGGAAATTCATTATACAACTGTCTGGCACCTACTATCTCCAATTCTCCATTTGCATTGATATATGAATAATAGGGCCATTCTTTTCTATCGTTGTTTCTAAAATCAGTAAAATTACTCCATAATACTTGTCCCGTATTAATATCCATTTTTTCTATAAATGACCCTTCAAATCCATTTTTCAACAGTAGATGAACTAAATACAAATTATTATTATATATTAAAATATTTTGACCTTGTTCTGTCATATTATAATGAGACCAGCCGTCATAATAAAGTGTATCATGAGGTCGAATAACATATTTCCCTGCAATAGAAGTATCAAATACTACATGCTTCCATGCAGGAAAATAATTTTCAAAATCAAAAGAATCATATTCTCTAATATTATCATCCTGAGCATTTATATTTGAAAACCCAAGTAAAAATATAAAAAGTAAAATTTGTTTAGTATAATTGTTCATATTGAAATTTTTATGTTTTAAGAATATAGCACCCGGAAATTAATTCCGAGTGCTAATTTACAAATTTAAAATTATTAATTTGTCGGAGGTGGTCCACATATTCTACCGCAATCTCCTATCAAATATCCATCATTACATTCAAAACCGGTCAAATTAGGATTACACTCACCAGAAAGTTCTTCAAAATGATTATAACTCAGTACAGTAGAACCATCCGGATTAACGCAAAACTCTCTTGTTCTTTTACAACATTTTGAACCACAACCCACTTTAAATATTTCAAATCTTGGCCATTTATTCTTTCCTAAATATTTGACACAATGCTGATAGCACAACTGACGATGAAAATTTGCTATAAATGTTTCATTCGGACAAAATCTATTATAAGCTACGGCAAATGCATAAGCTATATTTTCTTCTGCTGGTATTGAAGCAGCATATTCAAATGAATCAACAGATAGAGAAAATTCTGTATAATGTCCTTGGGTAAACAAACTTTCCCACCAATCCCAAATATTATCACATGCTGGCGATAAAGGTTGAGCACGAAAATCAGTAATATTCAATTTACCACTATTTTCACACCAATAAAGATTATATTCTACCGCTGCTTCACTACATACATTAGGAACATATACCGTATCATAAATATACCCTACATATAAACACGAATCGGTATTATTTTGATAGCATGATGAATTATTTCTTGACTCTATTTTCTTTCTTGGTGTTTCTACAACTTTTATTCCTTTTTCTCTAAATATTTTCATAACTTTTGAATATGCATCATAAGAATCACTTTCTGTATTTTCTTTTGAGCTTATATTTGTTTTATCGCATTGAACAAAAATAAAACTCAAAACACTAATAACAATTATAAAAAACAATATTTTTTTCATAATCAATAAATTTTAAAAATTAATAAATCAAAAAACCATTCTATAATTTTTAAAATCCCGGATCATAAAAAAGGCGGATCCGCTTTGAAGCGCATCATCGCCTTATTAAATTTTATAATTTTATATAATGAATATATACTTTTATCGTGGATCGTGGATCGTGGATCGTGGATCGTGGATCGTGGATCGTGGATCGTGGATCGTGGATCGTGGATCGTGGATCGTGGATCGTGGATAAGTTAATATTTGAGCTAATAAC
>Ga0256832_1003909_pt1 | contig 10097 bp, 15 predicted proteins | sample 134614metaG_FD_190534 | JGI IMG/M metagenome (GOLD analysis project Ga0256832, IMG submission 190534) | Hydrothermal vent microbial communities from Lau Basin, Pacific Ocean - 134-614 | ecosystem: Environmental > Aquatic > Marine > Hydrothermal vents | place: Pacific Ocean: Lau Basin | collected...
GAAAGAGAACGGGCGATAATGGACCGCGCCTGGAGGCTCGAGAACGAGCAAGAGTGGGGCGACTTGCTGGCACAACTGTCTGGAATAGAAGCTCCCGAGGCGGCCTATCTGGCGAGCCAAATATACCTAGCCGCCGGGCAATTGGAAGATTCGTTGCGAATACTCGAGGAAGTATCGCGCGGCGACTTTAGCCGCCCGGAGTACCTGCCGGGCTACGTGCTGGCGCGACTGGGCCAGCTCTACGACCTGACCGGCAGGCGCGACAGGGCATTGCGCGCCTACGGCGCGGTACGGGCCCTTTCCTGGGCGCCGCCCGAGGCGCGCGAGATAGCGCTGGCTGGTTTACGAACGCCGTTCAAGCCTTAGACGTCGGGGTGTTGCCAACGGCGGCTTCTATGCTCAGTATCTTCTCGATCAAGTCATTCGGGAGCCGGTCGGGTTTTCCGCCCCGCAGGAACACCTGCACGGTCTGGCCGTCGGCGGCGGGCTCCCCGCCCGCAAGTAATAGGTATTCCATTACGTAGCTGCGACGGCTAATAGCGGCCACCCGGCAGCCCACCCGGACCTCGTCGCCCAGGAATATCGGTTTTCGGTAGTTGACCTCGGAGCGGGCTACGACTACGCTGGCGTCGTTCGAGCGCCATCCGAGAGAGCGAAAGTACCTGACCCGCGCCTGTTCGAAGTAGGTCAGGTACACGGCGTTGTTGACGTGGTTGAAGGTGTCCAGGTCGCGGTAGCGAACGTCCACCGCGACCACCGCTGGAAACTTGTCTAGGCCTCCCATGATTCTTCAGCCGAGCCACTCCGCCGCTTGGGGGGCGTAGTAGGTAAGGACGAACTGAGCGCCGGCGCGGCGCAATGCGTTGAGGGCTTCCAGCACGACGCGCCTTTCGTCTATCCAGCCGTTTTGCGCGGCGGCTTTGATCATGGCGTACTCGCCGGAGACGTGATAGGCCGCCAGCGGCTTGTCGTAGCGCTGCTTGAGCAGCGGCAGGATATCCATATAGGGCAGCGCCGGCTTGACCATTAGCATGTCGGCCCCTTCCTGGTCGTCTATGCGGGCTTCGCGCAGGGCGTCCCAGTAGCCGCCGGCGGGGTCCATCTGGTAGCTGCTGCGGTCGCCAAAGCTGGGGGCGGAGTCGGCGGCGTCGCGGAAGGGACCGTAAAAGGCCGAGGCGTACTTGACGGCGTAGGAAAGAATGGGCACGTTTACGAAGCCGGACTGGTCGAGGGCGTTCCTTATGGCGGCTACCTGCCCGTCCATCATGGCGCTGGGAGCCACCACGTCGGCGCCGGCGGACGCCTGGCTGACGGCGGTCTTGGCCAGCAATTGCAGGGTGGCGTCGTTGTCCACCGTATCGCCCCTGACGATGCCGCAGTGGCCGTGGCTGGTGTACTCGCAAAGGCAGGTATCGGCCATCACCAGAAGGTCGGGGCGACGATCCTTGATGCGCCTGATCGCCTCCTGAACCAGGCCGTGTTCGTCGTAGGCACCGGTGCCGGTGGCGTTCTTTTCTTCCTGCGGAAGCACGCCAAAGACCATTACCCCGCCTAGACCCAGCTCGGCGGCATAGTCGGCGGCTGCCAACAGGCTATCCATGGAGTGACGCAACTGGCCGGGCATGGAGCCGATTGGTTCCGGCTCGTCGCCGCGATGGACGAATAGAGGCCAGACCAGGTTGCGGGGCTCGAGGCTAACCTCGCGCACCAGGTTCCTGATTTGCGGGGTCATGCGTAGTCTGCGCGGACGTTCCATGGCTATATCGTTACACAAAAGCGCCGCGGACCGCGCTTCTCTATAATGAAGGGCGGAGGACGCATGAATTTTCAGAAACTGCTCAAGGAAGCCAAGAAAGCGCAGCAAAAAGCTGCTGAGGTGCAGGAAAAACTGAGCCAGATGACCGTCGTCGGCAGCGCCGGCGGCGGCCTGGTGGAAGTAACCGCCGACGGCCACGCTCGCATCGTGGCCATCAGCCTCAAGCCCGAAGCGGTCGATCCCGACGACGTAGAGGCCCTGGAGGACCTGATTTTGGTAGCGGTGCAGGACGCCCAAACCAAGGCAACCGAGCTGGCCGAGAAGGAAATGGGCGGCAGCCTCGGCGACGTGGGCGGAATGCTCGGGGGGCTCTTTTGAGGTACCCTGACCGTTTGCTGGCGCTCATCCGGGCTCTTTCCCGTCTGCCCGGCGTGGGGCCCAAGAGCGCTCAGAAACTGGGGCTGTACCTGGCGCAGCACAAGGCCGAGGCCGCCGAGCTGGCCGGCGCCATAGAGGAGGTTCGCCTTCACATTGGCACCTGCCGCCGCTGCGGCAACCTGGCCGAGGGCGAGCTTTGCCCGGTTTGCGCCGATCCTTCCCGCAACGACGCGGTAATTGCGGTGGTGGAAACCGCTGCCGACGTGCTGGCCATCGAAAAAAGCGGCGAGTTCAGCGGCGTTTACCACGTGCTTGGCGGGGCGCTCAACCCGCTCGAGGGCGTGGGTCCCGAGTCGCTCAGCATCGGCGCCCTCTTGGAAAGGGCCCGCGACGCCGAAGAGATAATCCTGGCTACCTCGATGACCGTCGAGGGCGAGGCCACCGCCGCCTACCTGAGCGAGCAACTGGCGCCGCTCGGGGTCAAGTTGAGCCGGCCCGCCTACGGGCTGCCGGTTGGGGGTACTCTAGAGTACGTAGACGAGGTAACTCTGGCGCGGGCCTTGGCCCACCGCTTGCCGGTAACGGAGTAAGGAGCAGCGTTGCACGAGTTCGAAGCCATCATCAACACGCTGGTAGTAGAGGTGGACGGCCTCTACTCGGCCGCCGTCGGCGGCCTCGACGGCTTGCTGATCGAAAGCTTCTCCCGCTATCCGGTAGTGGACATGGAGAGCGCGGTGGCCGAGCACGCCGGCCTGCTGAAAGCGACGCGGGAGAGCTACGCCGCCACCATGAACGCCCGCGAGCTGCGTGAGTGGCTGGCGGTCACGGATAACCTCATTGGCTACACCGTGCCCGTTTCGGAGGAGTATTTTCTGCTTTGCGTGGGCAGCGGCGACGTAAACCTGGGGCAGCTACGCCTCAAGGCCAGGCGCGCCGCTGACGACATTAGGGGGGTGTTCGGGTGAGCTGGTTGGAAGAGCTGGAAGCCATACCAGTGGTCAGGCGGGCGGTGCTTACCGGCCAGGACGGCCTGGTCATCGAAGAGGTAGGACGGGGCGGCGTGGACGCGCAGTTTTTGGCCGCGGAGATGGCCTCGTTGCTACGGGCCATGGGCCCTTTGGTGAACACTCTTGGCGAAGAGCTGCGGCGTTACACCCTGGCTACCGATAGCTATGAGCTGCTGACGGTTTGTTTTGGCGGATACTGTCTGGGCGCGCTCATCGACCGCGGCGGTGGTCAGCGCGCTTTGGTGGGTCAGACGCTCTCGCGTTTGGCGGCCACCTTGGTTGAACGCCTGTAAGGGGGCGCGTATGAGCATAATGGATTTTCTGAACCAGATCGCGGCGGATGACGGTGTAATGGCGGTAGCCCTGGTGGGTGAGGACGGTTTCATAATCGAGAGCGTGCGTAAGGAGGGCGCGGCCGAGATAGACTTCGTCGGCGGCGCCGCTACCGCCGCCATGGCCAGCTCGCGAGCCTTGGCCGACCACCTGCAAAAGGGTGAGGTGCAGGAGGTCATGGTCGAGTACGAGGAAGGCCCGCTCCTGATGGTGCCGGTAAGCGCCAGCGGCGCCTACACTTTGGTACTGCTGCTCGATAGCGTACAAAGCCTGGGGCGGGTCCGCTTCCAGCTCAAGAAGGCCCGCGCCGCTTTGGAGGAGGAGCTCTCTTGAGCAACGAACTGCGTCTCGACATAGACAAAGAGACCGCCAAGGGTCAGTACAGCAACTTGGCGGTAATCAGCCACACGCCTACCGAGTTCTTCATAGACTTTGCCCTGGCCCAGCCGCAGGGCGTGGCGCAGATAGTGGCCCGGATAATCACCAACCCGCCCCATGCCAAGGCGCTGGCCCGCTCGCTGCTGGAGAACATCCGCAAGTACGAAGACCAGTTTGGCGAAATACCCGAAATGCCGCAGCCGCCCGGCCTGCCCCAGGGTCCGCAGGCGTAAGAAAACCGCGGCCGTGGCCGCGGTTCCGTTTCGAAAAAACTCAAACGCGTTTGAAGAGCAGCACTGCGTTCTGCCCGCCAAAGGCGAAGGAGTTGGAAAGCGCGTAGTCTACGCGCGCCTCGCGCGGCTGGTTGGGTACGTAGTCGAGGTCCAAGCCGGGGTCGGGTTCTTCGTAGTTGATGGTGGGAGGAACGATGCCGTGGTGGATGGCCTGGGCGGTGGCGATGGCCTCGACTGCACCGGCGGCGCCAAGGAGGTGGCCGGTCATCGACTTGGTGGAGGAAACGGCCAGCTCGTAGGCGTGGGGGCCGAAGAGCTTCTTGATGGCCATCGTTTCGGCGCGGTCGTTGAGCGGGGTGGAGGTGCCGTGGGCGTTGATGTAATCGATCTGATCGGGGCTGACGCCGGCGTCGCGCATGGCGGCGGCCATGGCCAGTAGCGCCCCCTTGCCCTCGGGGTGGGGTTCGGTGATGTGGTGGGCGTCCTCGCTGCGGCCGAAGCCGGCGATCTCGGCGTAGATGGTGGCGCCGCGGGCTTTGGCGTGTTCGTATTCCTCGAGCACCAAAAGCCCCGCCCCCTCCGCGAGGATGAAACCATCGCGGTTCTTGTCGAAGGGGCGGCTGGCTTTTTCGGGTTCGTCGTTGCGGGTGGAAAGGGCGCGCATGACTGCAAAGCCGCCGATGGCCATCGGGGTAACGGCGGCTTCGGTGCCGCCGGTGAGCATCACTTCGGCCTCGCCGTGCTGGATCATCCGCGCGGCGCTGCCGACCGAGTCGGTACCGGTGGCGCAGGCGGTGACGACGGTGGAGCTGGGGCCCTGAAAGCCGTACTTCATGGCCACGTGCCCGGAGGCCATGTTGGAGATGACCATGGGGATGAAAAAGGGGCTGAGGCGGTGCGGACCGCGCTGGAAGTAGACCTTGAACTGGTCTTCCCAGGTCTTGATGCCGCCGATGCCGCTGCCGATCAGGACGCCCGTAGTTTCGGGGTTCAGCTCGCCCGGCTCGAGCCCGGCGTCGGCCAGCGCCAGCTGCGCGCCGATCAGGGCCAGCTGCACGAAGCGGTCTAGCCGGCGTGCTTCTTTGCGGTCCAGATAGTCGTATATCTCGACGTCGGTTTCGCCGGCTATCTTGACGTTCAGCTTGTAGTCTTCGGTGTCGTAGCGGGTTATGCGGCGGACGCCGCTCTTGCCCGCCAGCTGGGCCTGGTGAAAGGCCTCGGCGCCAACCCCAATGGGGGTAACGGGCCCCAGGCCGGTTATCACGACTCTTCGCATAGATATCAGTATACGAGGCCGCGGTTGCACCCAGCGGCGCGAACGCGACCTCGTCAGCGCCCGTCTTCAGGCGGTCTTTTCTTCGATGAACTTGACGGCGTCACCGACGGTGCGGATGTTCTCCGCTTCTTCGTCGGAAATTTCCAGTCCGAACTCGTCCTCGAGCCCCATGACCAGCTCGACGATGTCCAGCGAGTCGGCGTTGAGGTCTTCGATGAAGCGGGCTTCGGGGGTTACCTTTTCGGGCTCCACGCCCAGCTTCTCCACGACAACGGTTTTTACCTTTTCCAAGATGTCCATCATTACCTCCCTTGCGGAGTTTAACACACGCAAAAAAGCCTTTTTAATGCGGGTACAAACCGCCGTCGACGACGATGGTCTGTCCGTTGATGTAAGCGGCTTCGTCCGAGGCCAGGAACGCGATTAGCGCGGCCACCTCCTCGGGTTTGCCGAAGCGGCCGGCGGGGATGGCCGCCAGGTATTCGTCGCGCACCTTTTCGGGCAGAGCGGCGGTCATGTCGGACTCGATGAAGCCAGGCGCGACGGCGTTGACGGTGACGCCGCGGGCGGCGTACTCCTTGGCGACGCTCTTGGTGAAGCCCACCAAACCGGCCTTGGCGGCCGCGTAGTTGGCCTGGCCGGCGTTGCCCATCAGGCCGGCGATGCTGGAAACGTTGATCACCCGGCCCCAGCGGGCCTTCATCATCACCTTTATTGCTTCGCGGGTGAGACGGAAGACGGCCGAGAGATTGGTGGCCAGCACCGCGTCCCAGTCGGCGTCTTTCATCCGGATCAATAGGCCGTCGCGGGTGATGCCGGCGTTGTTGACGAGCACGTCCAGGCCGCCCAGAGCTTCGCGGGCTGCGCCGATGAGGCCGGCGGCAGCGGCGGGGTCGGCCAGGTCGGCGCCAAAGACCTCTACCTGGGCGGCGCCGAGCTCGCGGGCGCGGGCGGCGGTTTCGGCGGCGGCGGCCTGGTTGCCGGCGTAGTGGACGGCGACCGCGTTGCCGCGGCGGGCGAACTCGAGCAGGGTGGCGCGGCCGATGCCGCGGCTGGAACCGGTTACCAGTACGCGCTTCATGCTCCCTCCAGTGCCGATTCTAGGTCCTGCGGGGTTTGCAGCGCCAGGGCGCGGGCTTCGGGCAGGGTGCGCTTTACCAGGCCGCTGAGAACGTCGCCCGAGCCGAACTCGAAAAACTCGCGCGTACCGGCGGCGAACATCGCTTTCAATATCTCCACCCAGCGTACCGGCGAGGTTATCTGCTCCAAGAGGAGCTCGCGGATGCGGTCGGGGTCGGATTCGGGCCGGGCGGTAACGTTGGAGTAGACCGGAAAGGCCGGTTCGCGCAGCATAGTCGCGGCCAGGTCGGCGGCCAGCGCCTGCCGGGCCGGCTCCATCAGGCTCGAGTGGAAGGGGGCCGACACCTTGAGCGGGATGACGCGCGCCCGCTGCTCTTTTAGCGCTTTGGCTGCCTCCGCCACCGCTTCGGCGAGGCCGCTGATAACCACCTGCTGGGGGCTGTTGAAGTTGGCGGCTTCGACGCCGGGGATGTTTTTTATTACCTCGTTCACGCGCTCGGCCTCGAGCTTGAGGACGGCGGCCATGGCGCCCTTGCCGGCGGGGACCGCCTCCTGCATGTACTGGCCGCGCTTGCGTACCAGTCTGAGGGCGTCTTCCAGCGCCAGCGTACCGGCGGCGACGTGAGCGCTCCACTCGCCCAGCGAGTGCCCGGCGGCGCTGGCCGGTAGGCCGCCGCCGGCTTCGCGCCAGGCGGCCCAGGCAGCGGTTGAAACGGCCAGCAGAGCCGGCTGCTGGTTGGCGGTTAGTTGCAGGGTTTCTGCGGGGCCTTGCCACATTATCTCGAGCAGGCCCGGCAGTACCTCTTCGGCGCGGTCGAGCACCTTCCGGGCAGCGGCCGAACCTTCGTAGAACTCCCGGCCCATGCCCAGCTTTTGCGAGCCCTGGCCGGGGAAGAGGGCGGCGAACACCTTAGGCTCCTCCCCAGGTGAGCACGGTGGCGGCCCAGGTAAGGCCGGCGCCAAAGCTGACGAAGAGCAGGTTGTCGCCTTCGTGGACCTTGCCGGCATCGAGCGCTTCGGCTAGGGCGATGGGGATGGAGGCGGTGGAGGTGTTGCCGTAGCGGTCTAGGTTCATTACCACCCGGTCCCAATCCAGGTTCAAGCGTTCGCGGGCGGCGTTGATGATCCTCTCGTTGGCCTGGTGGGGTACGAAGAGGCTGATCTGGTCGGGGTGGAGGCCGGCTTTCTCGATGGCCTCGACGGTGGCGGTGTCCATGACGCGCACGGCAAACTTGAAGACCTCGCGGCCGTGCATGTAGATTGCCGGGCCCATGCGGGTGCCGTCGGGCAGGCTCGAGGCCAGCGCCGCCATGTGCAGGGTCTTGCCGCCGGAGCCGTCGGAACCGAGCACGAACGAGCGGAAGCCGTGCCCCTCGGCTACCGGGCCAACCACCGCGGCGCCGGCGCCGTCGCCAAACAGAACAGCGGTGGAGCGGTCGCGCCAGTCGACTATCTTGGTGAGGACTTCCGAGCCGATCACTAGCACCTTGCGGGCAATGCCCGCTTCTACCTGACCGGCGGCCTGAGAAAGGGCGTAGAGCCAGCCGGGGCAGCCGGCCAGCAGGTCGTAGCCGGCGGCTCCTTTGAGACCGAGCTGGTCGGCCACCAAAGCGGCGGTATTGGGGAAGAAGGCGTCGGGCGTGTTGGTGGCGACGATTACCTGATCGACGTCCGCCAGCGCCTCTTCACCGTAGCGTTCCTTCAGATTGTTGGCTGCCTTGAGAGCCAGGTCGGAAACGTACTCGCTGGGCGCGGAGATACGCCGTTCACGGATGCCGGTGCGGGTGGTTATCCATTCGTCCGAGGTGTCCAAAAAAGACTCAAGGTCCTTGTTGGAAAGGACCTTGTCGGGTACGTAGACACCCAGGGCTAAAAGCCCGGCGGCCATGTTACGCCTCCGGCGTGCCGAGGTCTATAACCTGGCGGCCGTCGTAATAACCGCACTCGGGGCAGACGGTGTGGGGCGGCTTCTTGGCGTGGCACTGCGGGCAGGTCACCAGCGTGGGCGCGCTCAGGGCGTGGTGGCTGCGTCGGGAGTCACGGCGCGCCTTGGAAGTCTTCTTTTTGGGTACAGGGTGCTTCGCCATCTCTTCCTCCTATGGGGGCCCGCAAAGGGCATACCGGCGCATTATAGCATTCGCCGGGGGTTTTCTCTACACTTCGTCCAGAAACCTGCCGAGGTCGGCCAAGGCGCCACCAATGTCCGCCTGGGGCACGTGGCCGCAGTCGGTGGTGTTCAGGTCGGCGCCGCAGACCGGGCAGAGTCCCTTGCACGATTCGTCGCAAAGGGCGGTGTAGGGCATGGCCAGCGCGAAGGCCTGGGCAATGAAGAAGCTGAGGTCCAGGTCGGGTTCGCCAAAGTGGTAAACGTCCTCGCCGTCCTCGCCTTCGACTAGAGTCAGCTGTTCGATGCCGGGGTGGTACTCGAGCAGGTGCTGAAAGTAGGCGTCTACCCTTTGCGGCGTCGGTTTGAGGCAGCGGCGGCACTCCATCATCACCGTGCCGTGTACTTCACCGGAGAGCCAGTATTCGTCACCGGCGCTGCTTACGGTCACGCTCCAGCGGGTGTCGCCCTGCAGAGGGAGGTGGTCATCGCCAGCGATTATTTCATCCCTGATCACCCCGTCGGCCTGGGCCGAACCGGGTTCCTTGATGATGCTGGCGAGGTTTATGCTTTGCAAATCGCGTACGTCCATCCTTGCAAGTATACGGCAGCAAGGGGCGCCGAGTCAAACTGTATGCAAAGGTATGCATATATGAAGAAATAAGATGCAGACGGCAAAAACACCCGGTTGGTCTGTTACAATGCGGAGCATGAAGAAGGTGACCGTAATTGGCGTTCCCATGGACCTGGGAGCCGGCCGGCGCGGGGTGGACATGGGGCCCAGCGCCATTCGCTACGCTCGCCTGCACGAAGAACTGGCGGCCTTGGGCTACGCGGTTCACGACGTGGGTGACATCAAGGTGCCGGTGGTGGAAACGCTCAAGACCAACGGGGGAGAGCCCGGCGGTTTGCACCACTTGAGCGCCATCCGTGAGGCCTGCGCTGCGTTGGCGGAGCGGTTGGGCAAGCTGGCGGAGGGCGAGTTTCCGGTGGTGCTTGGCGGCGACCATTCAATAAGCATCGGTTCGGTGAGCGGTCTCAGCCAGCGCGGGCGTACCGGCGTGGTTTGGATAGACGCCCACGCCGACTTCAACACCCCCGCGACCAGCCCCAGCGGCAACATCCACGGCATGCCGCTGGCGGCGCTGCTGGGTCTGGGCGACCCGCAGCTCACCGGAATAGCCGGCCCCGCCCCGAAGGTGCGCCCCGAGGACGTGGTGCTCATCGGCGTGCGCAGCGTAGACCCCGGCGAACGCGAGCTGCTCAGGCAAAGCGGGGTGGCGGTCTACACCATGAAGGAAGTGGACAAGATGGGTATGCCGACGGTCGCCGCCAATGCCATCGCGCAAATGCAGGGGCTGGAGCGGGTCCACGTGTCCTTCGACGCCGACGTGCTCGACCCTTCGGTGGCGCCCGGCGTGGGTACGCCGGTGGCCGGCGGCCTCAGTTACCGCGAGGCGCACCTGCTAATGGAGCTATTGGCTGACGCTGGCATAGTCACCAGCCTGGATCTGGTGGAGGTGAACCCGATTCTCGACGAAAAGAACCGCAC
>Ga0256832_1003910_pt1 | contig 10096 bp, 10 predicted proteins | sample 134614metaG_FD_190534 | JGI IMG/M metagenome (GOLD analysis project Ga0256832, IMG submission 190534) | Hydrothermal vent microbial communities from Lau Basin, Pacific Ocean - 134-614 | ecosystem: Environmental > Aquatic > Marine > Hydrothermal vents | place: Pacific Ocean: Lau Basin | collected...
ATGGGCGATGAGGTGGCTCCCCGCCGCCGCTTCATTACCAGTCACGCCCGCGAAGTGCAGAATCTGGACGTATAAGAAAGAAAAGCCGTGCATACAAAAAGCCCCTTCAAGTTCGAGGGGGCTTTGTTTTTGGTGAGGGCGGTGAGATTTAGCGGGGACTCATGGGCATGATCACGTGTACATATTCCTCTTCGCCGGCGCCCACGGGCCGGAAGACGCCGGGGCGGGTGGCGGAAATGGCCTCGAAAGCCACCTGTGGCGTATCGATAACCGACAGCACCTCGATCATATATTTGGCGTTGAAGGTGGCAGTGATGGCTTCGCCTTCGATCATGGCATTGATTTCGGAGACATTGTCACCGAGCTCGGCGCTGGTGGCGATAAGCACCACTTTGCCCGGATCGCCCGGTTCCATCTGCACCTTGACAGAGCCCGCGGAATCCCGGGCGAACAGGTATGCCACCTTCATGGCATTCAAAAATTCGCCGGTATCCAGAATGGCTCGGGTATTGTAGGAGTTGGGGATGATCTTCTTGTAATCGGGGAAATTGGCTTCGATGAGCTGACTGACCAGATCCACGCCCGGCAGGTGGAACATGACCTGATTACGGGCCTCAGTAAAAATCACCTCCACGCCATCCTCCTGCCCCATATCCACGGCGCTGATGATGCGGGAGAGTTCGCTCAGCGCCCGGGCGGGAATGATGACGCCCAGCGCAGCGGAGACAGGCTCTTCCAGAATCGTGCTGCGCACTGCCAGCCGGAAACCATCGGTGGCCGCCATGGTCAATCGGTCCCCATCCAGGCGAGTGAAGACGCCGGTGAAGGTCGGGCGACTGTCATCCTTGGAAGCGGCAAAGGCCACCTGGTCGATCATGCTGCGCAGCTTGCCCGGCTCCACCTCCACGCTGGGCGCGTCCAGATCGCCCTGATAGGTGGGGATGATGGGGAATTCCGTGGCGTCGATGCCCTTGATATTGGCCTCATAGCGGGCGCAGTGCAGGTGCAGCGTCTGCGTTCTGGTTTGCAGCTCCATGTCGATGCGGTCATTGGGCAATGAATTGACAAAATCACTCAACAGACGCGCTGGCACCGTGATCTGGCCTTCGTCCTCGATCATGGCTCCCACCCAACAATTGATCGCGATCTCCATATCCATGGCCGAGAGTTTCAACTGAGAGTTGTCAGTCTCGATCAAGATGTTATTCAGCACGGGCAAGGTGCTGCGGCTGGCCACCGCACGCCCGACGATAGAAAGGCCCTTTGCAAGATTTTCTTGTAAAACCGAAACGCGCACGGAACTACCTCCGAAAATGATTATGACTTCGAGACGCAGGAGATAAAAAGTATCTGCGTTGCAAAAAAGAGCAATTTTAGAAAGTATACCAGAATAGTGCGGGTTTCCGGAAAAGTTGTAACAGCTCGCAACGATTTACCTCTTCGCATTGCTCTTCTCCTCGCGGGGGTTCTGGAAATGGCTTTGGAAAATTCCCGTTAAAATAAATTCTCGCACAAATGGGCTAAAATTTTTTTTGTGATAGGATATTTTGTATAAAAGGACGATCGAAACACTATTTATGGGAAATAAAGTAGGCGTAATCTTCTGTGCCCGGCCTGTGCTTTACGATAAGCGTCTCTGCGGTTTCGCAACGTTCCTTCGGGCAGGTTTGCATCTCCCAAACTTTATCTGATAGCATAGATTCAGCAGACTGGGAATGGATAATCGCCGTCTTGAGGATTGCAGGCATTTGGCGATGCTTGGTTCCCCCCGATCCTCCCAGGCCCTGATGGGACTTTGTCTGCATGTTCACCTTCATCCCCCACAGTCCAAAGTGTGAACACAATCGAAAACGAGATGTATTAGCACCCTTGCCATGAGGGCCGGCGCGGACGCGTTCATGACAGAGGCTGGCGGGTGCGCGTTTTCGACTCAATTCGCATTCTGAATTTGGTAACGATTAAGGACTTTTTATGGAGCGCTCGATGAATCCTGAAAGGGTGTGGCAGGCCACACTGGGCGAATTAGAGCTCGCCCTGCAGCGCCCGGTTTTTGAAAATTGGCTAAAAGGCGCCCGTTTCGTCGCTTACGAGGATGGCGTTTATATCATTGCCGTGAAATCAGCATTTGCCCAGGAGTGGCTCAATCAACGGCTTAAGGGCATGATCAAGCGTCGCCTGGAGCGCCTGAGCGGCCGGTCTGTTGACGTGGCTTTCATCGTGCGTCCGGAATTATTCTCTGCCAACCAACCCGCCGTCATGCCCGATTCGCCTCTGCTCAATACGTCCCCAACCAACGCTCCCGCCGGGCGGTTTCAACATGCCCCCGCTTTGCCTGAATCCAATCTCCAGGTGAATCGATCTTTCGATAACTTTATCGTCGGCGAGGGAAACCGTTTTGCATACGCTGCCTGCCAGGCTGTGGCGCAAAATCCGGGCGTCTCCTACAACCCGCTTTTTCTTTATGGCGGCGTCGGCCTGGGAAAAACACACCTGCTCCATGCCATTGGCAACGTCGCAGTCCAGGATGAGTACAACGTTCGCTACGTCACCACCGAAACTTTCACCAACGAGATGATCGAGGCCATCCGCACTCACACTAATGTGGCCTTTCGGCAGACTTATCGCAATGTGGACGTCCTGCTTATCGATGACATTCAATTCTTACAGGGCAAAGAGAGCACCCAGAACGAATTCTTTCACACCTTCAACAGCCTGACAGCGGCCAATAAGCAGGTCGTTATTGCCAGTGATCGCCCGCTGCATCTTCTGACAAAATTGGAAGACAGGTTGCTCTCTCGTTTCAGCGGCGGTCTTATCGTTGATCTCTCGCCTCCAGATCTCGAACATCGTATTGCCATCCTCTACGCCAAAGCCTATGAGAAAGGCGTTGTTGTGCCCGAGGATGTTGCCCGTTATATTGCAGAACACTATAACGATAATGTGCGGGAACTTCAGGGGGCTCTGAACCGGGTAGTTGCCTACGCCCAATTACACCACCAGCCCCTCAGTCTTTCCCTGGCCCAGAAAATCCTGGAGCCACAGCAGCGCCCCCTCGATCACAGCCCCGATGCGATCCTGGAGGCGGTGGCCCAGGAATTCAATATCACCATCAGCGAACTCAAAGGCCCGCGCCGCACGCGGCGCATTTCCGTCCCCCGACAACTGGCTATGTACCTGCTTCGCGATGTCGCCCAACTCTCCTTCCCCCAAATTGGGGAGTTTTTGGGCGGCCGCGACCATTCGACGGTTATGCACGGGGCCACGAAAATCGAGAAAGGTCTTCAACAGGATACAGAAATCCAGGAGAAGATGGAACGCATTCGGGTAAGACTCCGCCAATAAGCGGAGAGACGCTCTGGATGTGGTGACAAAAGGGAATGCGCCATGAGGCATTTCCCTTGTTGGATCGCGCCCGGCTGTGGATAACTTGCCCTTTTCTGTGGATAACTGGTGCAATGTGGGGATAATTGTGTCATGATAAATCAACCGGGGTCCTGATTTTATTCCTTCTGCGGGTCTTGACAGATCATAACGCGCTGTGTTATAGTTTTGGTAACGCAGTGCGTTATCGGTACTGTTAGCAATTTGTTTCAATTGGAGGAAATCCACGATGTCTCCAGAGACGCAGCAATCATCCGAAATGAAAGAATCTCCTGTCCACAGTGGTAAAAATCCCGTCATCAATGGTGTGCAAAGCGCTTTGCGCGCCTCCATGGGCGTCTTTTCCATGGGACGGGAGGAAGTCGAAACGATCATCAATCGCATGATCGAGAAAGGCGAACTGACAGAGCTTGACGGCAAGAAGATTCTCTCCAATCTGTTCGATCGCCCCCGCAAGGGCGTGAAACAGATCAACGAAAAGGTTGGCGACGTGTTGGATGATCGTATCATCGCCACCTTGAACATGTTGAATGTCCCTACTCGTTCCGATCTGCGTACGTTGAGCGAGAAGATCAATGATCTTGCTGAAAAGGTGGATGAATTGAGCAAAAAGGTTTCCTCCTGATTATTGTTAAGCCTCCTTTTGGGGTTGGGTTGGATAAAGCCGTCTTGTCTATTTGGGCAAGGCGGCTTTTTGCATCTGTTTCGTGATGATCTAAACTGTCGTAGCTTATGAGGAGACTCGACTCTTATGAAAACGATGAAAACACTATTTGGACTGGGCGCGCTGATGAGCGGCGGTCTATTGGCCTATGCCTGGGGCGCGGAGCGCCCGCAACTGCGCCTGAAATCCTACCGCCTGGCCTGGCCCCAGGGCGCCGGGCTCAAAATCCTGCACCTGTCGGATCAGCACTTCGGGCGAGAGAACTGGGTGCAGCAGTTGCGCTTCTCGCAGCTCGAGGCCATGCTGCCCCTCTTCGCCCCCGACATCATCCTGTTCACGGGGGATTTTCTGCATGACGATGCGGGGCTGGCTGCGGTCGAGCGCATGATGCAGGCGCTGCCGCCCGCGCGGCTGGGGCGTTATGCGGTGCTGGGGAATCACGATTACGCGGTTTACTCTTATGGCGAACTTTTTCGCAACATGGCCCGCAGCGTAGGCCAGGCCGCCACGCCCGAACGCAAGCTCTCCGCCCTGATCTCAGAGGCGGGCGAGTTGGGGAGTCTGGCCCTTGACATCTATCGCAACGATCGGCTGCGTTTCGCGGCCGCGCCCAACAACACTGCGGAGCTTGTCCGCCTGCTTTCCCTTTACGATGTGACCCTGCTGGATAATCGCGCCGTCCCCCTGCCCGGACGGCCCGACATCTGGATTGCGGGCGTGGATGATCTGGTGGAGGGCGAGCCCGATCTGGCGCGGGCCATGGCCGACATCCCCGAAGAGGTGGGCGTGATTCTGCTCACCCACAATCCCGATCTGGCGTACGAGCCCGCGGCGCAGCGGGCGGATCTGGTCTTCAGCGGACATACCCACGGCGGTCAGGTGGTGCTGCCCTGGTTGGGAGCCATCCACACTCAGGGCACGCGGCTGCCCCGCAAGCACGCGGCCGGCTATTTCAACGATCTCCCAGACAGTGGTCAGATGATCGTCTCCCGCGGCATGGGCGAATCCACGCCCTTCCGGCTGGGCGCACCGCCGGAGATGGTGTGGGTGGAGGTTGTCTGATTGAGCGGTTCTGGCAACGTTTGGCAGGGTTTCTGCGATGTCGATTGTGGGTGTGCCAACCAGTAGCGTGATGCGTAAAACGTGAAACGTGGGGGTTACGCGCCGCGCATAACATTTCGCGTTTTTGGCTTTCCTCACAAGCTGTGTCGCTACTTCGAAAGTAAGTTCCTCACGTCATTTCGAGGGAGTGCAGCGACCGAGAAATCCCCCAGCTAACGAGGAGATTTCTCCTCCCTGTGGTCGTCGAAATGACGTAACAAGGGATTTTTATCGGCATCGGCGCTGGTACGCCAGACGTTGGACTGCTGCTTTCCGCTGCTTTTCGTTCGCCCATTCTCCCATCGCTCATTCGCTTTTCCAGCGCCCGCTGATGGCCGCGTCCAGGCATTGCGCCATGTCGCCGTAGCGCATCTTCACGCCGCTGTGCATGGGCGCATAGTTGGCCATCTTGCCCGCGTTGGTGGCCATGGTGCGAATGCCCAGACTGCGCACCGGCGCCACCACCGCACAGGTGTCGGCCACCACCTGGCCGCCCGCGGCCTCGATGATAGCCACCAGTCCCTCGGCCGCGGCCCGGGCCCGGGTGATCTGGCTGGTAGTGATCCACAACCGCGTCGCCAGCGTCTCCCCCTTCAGCCGGGCGGCGATGCGGCGCAGCTCGGATATGGATGCGTGGGGGCAGCCCAGCGTCACCAGATCGATCTCGGTGACTTCGGGGTTGGCGTCCATCACGCCGTAGCCCTCGGCCAGGCTGTCGATGACGATGCGTTGGGCGTCGGGTCGGATCAGCGCTTCGCCCTGGTCCCGGGCCTCGGGCGTATAACCCGCCACATGATACAGCGCCACCGCACCATAAGCGGCCAGGCCCGCGCCCAGGGTCTTCAGCCGGTCGCCCGCGTCCCCGCCAATGGTCAAATCCTCGGGCAGGGGCGGCAGCCACGCGGCCAGGTCCGCGAACCAGGGAACGCCATCGCCCACGCGTTTGCCCACCATGTAGCTCAGCGCCCCGAAATCCGCGATGGTGCGCACCGGGCAGGCGATCTCGACGACGTGGGTGGCCAGGCGATTTTCGGGCAGATGATAGCCGTAACGGGCGGTGCGGCCCGCGATGGCCGCGGCCAGGGCGCTGGGCCCGCCCTCGCGATTGGTGACAGCCCCCACCACCGAGTTGGCCCAGGCCACCGCGCTGGATTCCGCCCAGGCCAGAGGATCGCCGCGGCGGGGCGCGTAGTCGGGGAAGAGATAGGGCGTGCAGGACATGGTGGGGGTGACGCCCATCTTCACGAAGGCATTGATGGCCGCCATCTGCGGTTTGGCGAAATCGGGACGAAAGCCCATCTCCTGCCAGCGCTCCAGCTCCATCCCGGCCGGGTTCAGCGTGGTGGGAACGCGCACCCGCGCGCCCTCCTCCGCCCATTCGTTGAGAAAAGCCACGCCCGCGTCCCCCAGATTTTTGTAACTGACGCCCGCGATCTGCACGTGTTCCACCGGAACCAGATCGGGCGCGCCATAGATGCGACCCAGGGTGACCACGATCTCCATGGCCCGCTGCACGCCCGGGCCTTCTGCGCCTTCCAGCAGTGCGATTTCTTCGGGGGTGAGCTTGAGATCGGTCATGCGACGGTCACCCACAGAAATTCACCCGAGTCCGCGTCGTACAGGCCCCAGGTGGGATCGTGCATGAAGCCCATGATCTCGCCCGGATTGACCAGCAGCGCATCGCCCACCTGCTCCTTGCTTTGGGTGTGATTGTGCCCGAAGCAGACCAGATCGAACTGGCCCGACTGGGCGATGCGCAGCGCAGGCTCGGGATAGTGGATCATGGCGATCTTGCGCCCAAACAGCTCCAGCTCGGCATAGTCGCCGTGATGCGTCACATGATCGTATTGAGTGACCAGCGTCTGGATCAGCCTGCCATCCCCTTCGTTGTTGCCGAAGATGATGTGAATCGGGCCGGAAAAATGCTCGGCCATGATCTTGACGACGAAAGGCGCGTTCATGTCGCCGCAATGCAGCAGCGCTTTCGCGCCCATCTCGTTGGCCTGGTTCAGGGCTTTTTCCAGATTCCAGATGTGGTCGTGACTGTCAGAAAAGATAGCGATTTTGGCCATGGAGGGGCTCCGTGGGGAGTTTGTGTGGGGGAGGTGGATTAAGAATTCTTTGCTTCTTTTTCCCTTTGCGCCTTGGCGACTTGGCGTGAGATCGATTTTCAGAGTAGATAAGGAAGTTTTATCAGCGATCCTGTGTTAGATCATACCAATGAGGGGCGTCCTGTGCAACAATAGCAACAATAAAGGACACATGATGGAGAAACGAATTCTTTTCGCAGGCGATTCCGATCAGGACATTCTCTACGCCGGCCAGGTGCTTATCGAGGCGGCTGTCGAGGCGGGGTGGCGCGCGGCCTGTGTGGATTCGGGCCGGCAGGACGATGTCATTTATTGCTCGATCCTGCTCAGCACCGAGCCGTTAAGCCGGAGCGGATCAGCCATGCCCGACGTAGGGGTGTTGGGGAGCCTTTCTGCTGCAAATGTGTTCGAGCGAATGATCAAGCCGCGCGGGCTGCTGGTGCTGAACGCCTCAGACATCCGGCGGCCGGTATTGCGCCGGGATGTCGATGTCGTCATGGCGCCGGCTTCTCCCCTGTCTGCAGAAGATCCTTCTCTGGTTACGATGACGTTGTTGGGCGTGCTGGTGAGCCTCACTGGATGGATGTCCGTTGATGATGTAATGCTGGTGGTGCGCAAAAGTTGTGTGGGGGATGCTGCTTGCGCTGCTTTCCGGTATGGCGTGGCGTTTGTGGAAGAGATGGTCATGAACGCTTCCTCGGAAGCGGCCTGACGGCGTTTGGCGCGACGATTTTTATCGGGGAGGGTTTTACCGTTAGAATAGATGAATCTGTTTTGTCATTGATTAAACCCGCGGCGTGTGAACGCCATCATTATTTTTCGGAGGAATAACTGTTTATGAGCGATTGTGAATCCCCGCTGAAAGGCAAATGGGCGTTAATCCTGGGCGCGTCCAGCGGTTTTGGCGCAGCCACAGCCCGCAAACTGTCGGAAAAAGGCATGAACATCTTCGGCGTGCATCTGGATATGAAACAGACCATGCCTCGCGTGCGCGAGGTCAAAAGCGACATCGAGGCCAATGGCGGCCAGGCTGTGTTTTTCAATATGAACGCCACCAATGAACGCAAACGGGCCAAAGCGCTGAAGAAAATGAAAGAAGCGCTGGCGGCGTCGGGCGAGGAGCATATCTGGCTGATGATGCACTCTCTGGCATTCGGCACGCTCAAGCCCCTGATTGCCGATTCTCCTGAAGACGCCATTGATCCCCCGGCCATGAATATGACGTTGGAAGTCATGGCGCACTCCCTGGTCTATTGGACGCAAGCCCTGTGGTGGGAGGGATTGCTGGGCCGGGGCAGCCGCATCTTTTCCATGACGTCGGAAGGCTCACACCGGGTGGTGCCGGGCTATGGCGCGGTGTCCGCAGCCAAAGCTTCGCTGGAATCGCATACCCGGCAGTTGGCCATGGAACTGGGCCCGCACGGCGTGCTGGTCAACTGTATTCAGGCCGGCGTCACCGACACGCCCGCACTGCGGCAGATTCCGGGCCATGAACAGATCATCGAGGCCAGCATCCGCCGCAACCCGGGCAAGCGCATGACCGTGCCCGAGGATGTGGCCAACACCATCGCCGCCCTGGCCGTCCCCGATGTCTCCTGGATTTCGGGCAGCGTCATTTTTGTGGATGGCGGCGAAGACGTTAGCGGATAAGTAATCCGAATGCGACGCACCTGCTGCGAGGTGCGTCGCATTTTTTATACCATCCAGAAATCATTTTTGCGGGGTCGGTACTGGATCGCCTCGGCGATATGAACAGTGGAAATATGATCTTCGCCCGCCAGATCGGCAATGGTGCGGGCCAATTTGAGCACTCGATGGTAGGCCCGGGCGCTGAGTTGCAACTGCCGCATGGCCGCGCCGATGAGCTGATGCGCTTCGTTATCCAGCGGACAGAAGTTGCGCACCTCGGTGGGGCCCATATCGGCGTTGGCGTCGATGTGCGGCAGGCCCGCGAAGCGGGCGGTCTGGCGGGCGCGGGCGGCCAGCACCCGTTCCCGCACCACGGCTGAGGATTCCCCGCGGCTGTCATCGGTCAGCTTCTCGTACTTCACCCGCGGAACCTGCACATGGATGTCGATGCGGTCCAGCAGTGGCCCGGAGATGCGCTTCTGGTAATTGCGGATGGCTGAGGTGGAGCAGGTGCAGGCCCGCTCGGGATCGCCGTAATAGCCGCAGGGGCAGGGATTCATGCTGGCCACAAGCATGAAGTTGGCGGGAAAGGTGACCGTGCCCGTGGCCCGAGAGAGCGTGACGATCTTGTCCTCCATGGGCTGACGCAGCATCTCCAGCATTTTGCTGCCGAACTCAGGCAGTTCGTCCAGGAATAGCACGCCGCGATGGGCCAGACTGATCTCGCCCGGGCGAGGCCAGCGCCCGCCGCCGATGAGCCCGGCGTAGGAGATGGTGTGGTGGGGGGAGCGGAAGGGCGGCTGGCGGATGAGGGGCGTCTCGGGCGTCAGCATATCGGCCACCGAGTAGATGCGGGTCACGTCCAGGGCTGCGTCCTGGCTCAGGGGCGGCAGGATGGAGGGCAGGGTGCGGGCCATCAGCGTCTTGCCGGCGCCGGGCGGCCCCGACATCAGCATGTTATGCCCGCCCGCGGCTGCGATCTCCAGCGCCCGCTTGACATGCTCCTGCCCCTTGACATCGGCCAGATCCGTGGTGAACGCAGGCGGAGCCGCGGCCTCGGCGTGATGGGGGCGGGCCGGGATGGGAACCACGCCCCGCAGGTGATTCACCAGGTGAGTAAGATGATCCACCGGGATGACCTCGACGCCTTCGATGAGCGCGGCCTCGGCTGCGTCCACCTCGGGCACGTAGATGCGCTCGAAACCCTGTCGCCGGGCCAGATCAGTGATGG
>Ga0256832_1003911_pt1 | contig 10095 bp, 8 predicted proteins | sample 134614metaG_FD_190534 | JGI IMG/M metagenome (GOLD analysis project Ga0256832, IMG submission 190534) | Hydrothermal vent microbial communities from Lau Basin, Pacific Ocean - 134-614 | ecosystem: Environmental > Aquatic > Marine > Hydrothermal vents | place: Pacific Ocean: Lau Basin | collected...
ATTCTCCGTTTACAGTACTTGCACGAACAAAAGATACATTTTATTCAGATGACGACATTTTACCAGGAAAAAAATATGCTTACAAGATAAAACAAGCATGGAAAGATGGAAAAAAATCGAAGATAAGCAAAGAAACAATGGTCAAATAATTGGATTGTATCTACGATAGGTTTGTGATTTTTAAGGAATAAAAACATATATTTTAGTTAAAATTCAAGATATAAATGGCTTTTATGTCTTAAAAACTTGACTTTTAATGAAAAATGACCGTACTTTGCAGATAGATTATTGGTTTGATTTAACTATGTAAACATAAAGAAAATATTAATTTTGAAAAAAAGAAAATATTTTATTATGAAAAAGATAAGCATTGTTTTACTATTGGTTTTTATACTATTGTCTTGTGGTGATAATTCATCAGACTTAAGAAACACAAACGATAAAAGTATGATTTATGGAACGTGGGAAGATGTTACTACTTCAAGTGCTCCGGGAATTGGATTGACTTTTAAATCGGCTGTTTTTACTTTTTATGATGACGGAACATTTTCCGTAGATAGTTTGGTGTCTCCACTTGATATTTTTAAAGACGGTAAGTGGGACTATGATGAGGAAGAGAAAATCATCACTTTTCATGACAATGAGATCCCTGATTCCTTGGTTGAGAGTAATGATTGGGAAAAATATAAAGTAAGTAAAACATGGGAGATATTGGAGTTGTCCGGGACAGATATGAAAGTAAATTATAAAATTTACAGAAAAGAAGATTATATTTATGATAAGAATACCAATGAAGTGATTGATACTGTTAGTCCCATTAATGTTGTTATGTCTCGAGATTTCATAAAAATTAATTAAAGAGTAAATATATTTTATACTCACGAGAAGTTATTACAAAGGGATAATTACATTAAACACCCGCAAATTTTATATTAGGTTCAAATATTTGCACACAACCATTATGCCTCATATTGTCATCTTGATAATAAAAGGTATATTATGGCTATCGAATTTAAAAGAAACAGAACCCCGAGAAGATCATCAACCGGTTCAATGGCGGATATAGCATTTTTGTTGCTTATATTCTTCCTTGTGGCAACAACTATTTTTGATGAGAAAGGAGTGAAAAGTACTCTTCCGGAATGGAAACCCAATGCAAGAACAACTGCAACACATGTAGATAATGTCATTAAAGTATTTGTTAATGGAAAAAACCAAGTTCTTTTTCAGGACAAGGCTATTCCTAAAAATAATTTTGAAAAAACCATATCAGACAGTTTGACTTTGTTGATGAAAAAAAATGATGAAGTTGAGCTAACTGTCAGTCTTGGATATGATAGGAGCACCAATTACGGCTTGTACTTCTCTATACTCAGCGGTATTAAAAACGCATTCAAAAATGCTTATGATGAATATGCAATGTCAAAATTCAAGCATAAGTTTGATGAATGCAGTAAAACGGAAAAAGAACAGATTTTCAGTGCCCTTATATTTAGTGTTTGGGAAATGCCGGTAACTGATTATTTAGTTGAGGGAAAGTGAAAATTCATAAGGTTTGGAGCGTGTGAAATCAAAAAATAGTGCATAAGGTAATGACAATTTATTAATAAAAAAATTTGGATAATTCATAATTTTTTTGTATCTTTATAGCGTAAAAGATGATGGGATGAATAAGCTGTTTCTCCTTATATTTTCGTCTCAAAAGCATCCTGCCCGAGTGGTTTCAATTATTATAAATAAAATCTTTTAAATTATGAACAGAAATGAGTTTATGAAAAGAGCAGCTATTGCTCTTAGTGGAATAACCATCACAGGAATAAATTCCAATGACAATGAAGAATTGGAATTTATAAAAAATTACATGGAAAAATATGTTGATTTTACGGATATCCCCGAAGACTTGAATCTGGCCGAGAAAGCATTGACAGCTTATATACACGGTCAATTGTCTAAAACTGCAGCTGTAAAAATCCTTATGATTACCGATAATTATACAGAATCGGAAGCTATTAGCGAAATAGAAAATTTGCATTATGAAGATGGTGAAAAATTCACAGGAATAACACAAGGAGGAGCGATTGAAGAAATAGATGAAGGGATACATGTTCCTTATGGTTTTGGAGATTAGTTTCAAAGATCCGGTTAAAGTGTAAGTCTATAAGGTTTGTGGGGAGGAAGAGTACCGGATAAAAGAAGATTTTATTGTTTCTTTATCTCAATGTTATTAGGAATTTTTATTCCTGAATAATAAAGAATGCTTTTTTTATTAATATAGCTAAAAATTATAGTAGCCCTGCAATTTATATGTTATTGCGGTTGCATTATAGTTAAAATATTAAAAAATCAATTTTATGGGGTGGAAAATATCGATGGTTGTCATCAAATCGGAAAAATCAATAAATGAAAAAGAGTTTTTGGAATCTTTAGGATATCAAAATCTGGAGGAAACGGAAGAAGAGTTATTGGATACCGTTCTAATGCCTGATGAAGGGAAGGTATATATTGGGAAGTACAATGGTAATATTATAATCTGCAATCTAGATATGGTAGAGGAATTGATTTATGAGGATTTTAGTCCTATAAATAAAACTTTAACGGAATATTTTCCTGATGTTGAAATTGCAAGTTTGCTATTGCAAAGTACTATTAATTTGTGGGGTTATTCATTGTTTAAGAATGGCGGTAAGTTGAGAGCAAGACTGGGTAGTTCTGATACAGGAACAATTATAGATTTCGGAGATGTTTTGGAAGAAGAGGAATCGTTATTTTCAAATTCTTTTATAAATGATGAAGGTGAAAGGATTTTTAAGTTTGAAGATAATAATGAAGATGAATTTTTTGAGGACCAAGTTGGCGAAAAATTTGTTTTTAATTTGAGTAAAAGGTTTTTCGGAAAAAGTCTGGACAGGGCGGATGATTCATTTTTTGATACCCAATTAAAAGGATTTAGTTATAAAGAATTTAATGCAGCTTTAGATACCGAAAATCATAAAATTGTCGCTTCGGAAAATGTAATTCAAGGAGCATCGATAGATTATTTACATAAATTAAGTGATATGTGGTTAGTTCTATCAATAAAAGATATTGAAAATGAGGATGAAAATGAGGATGCTGAATATTTTTATTACTCTGAAAGTATGTTATATTATAGAATACCTAAATTAAAAGGTATGTTGGATCAGAAGGATGAAACTACTATTAATATTGATAATTCTACCGGTGAGATAACAGTCAATCCGAAACATTTTCATTATGGAATACCAACGCATAGTGCTAAATCTACAAGACAGGCTAACACTGAATTTTCCTATAAGAAATGGATAACTGTCAATAAATCACATTTTATTAAGATATTAAAATATATTATTATTTTTTTGCTATTAGGATATTTTTTGAGTTGGCTGTTCATATAATTGCTGGAATTATTGTGGCAATGAATATTCTGATGACATCTAAAGATAGGGATATGTTTTATTCCGGTGATTTAGGTGCCGGTATTGTAATTGATGAAAAAACTTCAACTATTGCCGCTTTAACTGATTTAAGTCATGGAACTGGTAAATATCCATTAATCAGAATCACCAAAGTAAATTTACCTAAAGAATATTTGAAATCAGGCACAAAACTTGCCATTGCAGGTGCATTTCAAAGAATGGGGAAATATCCTTTTTGGAATTATTTTGATCCGATACCTTTGATAAGTGGCTTGAAATATCCTGAAAGCCATCAACATAAAATAGAGCAAATTCCATTAGCTGAATGGAAAAAATTGGAATTTGAAATTGACAAACTAAACGATGTGCCAAAAGAAGGTTATTATCCGATTGATATTGAAACCTCTTCTTGGAAAGATATTGATATTGACAGTATCAAATGGGTAAAATAAACTATTAGGATTTTATAAGTCTAGAACAATATTCTAGTGTAGCAGTAATATGCTCAATATAACACGTAAGCCTTTGCATCAATCTCTTGCAAAAAACATAATGTGATAAATAGAAACAATTTTAAATTTGATGTTTTTCTTTCAGACACTATTTAATATAAAAATGATATTTATTTTCCTTAGTCAATATACAAAAGCTAAATATTTTCGTTATAATATTGAGAGATAGTGTGTCGAGTAAAGTTCAGCTACATATTACCACTTTTTTCTTGCGCGATGCAATGTCTTGTTTTTTTACAAATAAAGCATACCGTCTATGAAACTTTTCTACACATTATTATTTGTCACCGGAATTGCAGTTATTGGAATTAATCAAGAGTTGGTTACTAATTTTCAATCCACAGGAAGTTTTGAATATTGTTATTTGCAATCTGTAGATTCGATTAATTATTTGGTAAATGTTGATTTTAGCGATCAATTGAGTGTATATAAAGTAATATCCAAGGATTCTGTTCAATTTTTGCATTCCAATCAATTTGAAAACTTGTACAATAACAAAATCATTAAGTTTAAAGGTAGTTTGATGTTATTTGATATTCCCGGATTTTTTATAGCTTATGATTTTGTCAAAGACGAAATAAGAAAAGAACCAATTCCTAAGGATTATTTCTTATATAATTGGAAATTTGAATCAGATTCAAGTGTGTATTTTGTAATGAAGGATAATTTTAGTTACAATAGTAATTCAAAATACTTTAAATATAATTTTAAAACGGGAATCTCAGAATGTGACGAATTTGTATTTCATGCACTTCATAAAAAGGATAATTATTATATTTTTGAAAAACATGATGGAGATGATCGTCTTGAAACATATTATTTATATGATGAAAATACAGGTGTCAGAGATACATTGATTACAGATTTGACTTTTTGGAAATTTATGAGAATGTATATGGGGGATAAATGCGTTTGGTATCAGGACACCACCGGTGCATTATGCTCTTTTAATTATACTACAAAAGAAAAAAATAGATATGAAAATATTTCGCCAAGGTTAGGTGAAATTAATATTGTGAAGAAAGTGGGGAATAATATGATTATTACCAATTCAGGTAAAAAAGGATTTTATTTGCAAATATTTGATTTAACCACTAAGAAGAATATACACCAAATAAAAAGTAAGTTTTCATATCCGGTATATCAATATGAATTATATGATACTAAATTAGTAACAAATCACTATGATGATGAATTGGTTGTGATTGATATTAACTCAGGAAATTATAAATCATTTAAATCTCTTCATACTTTCTCGCAATTTCGCAATCTCGAGGTGGTTGACAATAGATATGTCTTTAATATTTATGGTGGCGAATTCAATTTAATTGATTTGAAAAATATGACTACTATACAATTGGAAGGAACTAAAGATGTCGCTTTTAAGTATAATTGTCAATATATGAGATTGTCGGATGATGATTATTTTGTTTCAATTGTCAATCATGAATATAATGCCGGTTATAGTCCATTGTATCACGTTGATTTGAATTCAAAAAATTATAAGGGGGTATCGTCTGAATTTCTGAAATCAAATAGTGGTTTGAACCTAAATTCTCGATTGGTTTCTGTGCATGGAGAAGTAGTATTATCGATCAAAGATTTGTATCATATTAGTGGAACTAGTGTTGAAAAAATAAATAATAAACCGATATTTGGAAATTATTTTTGGACAAATCATACCTTATTTGAGGGGGATTTGTATTATTTCACACCGCTTGGAACTGATTCCATTAAGATAATGAAATTTGATGGTACTAATAAATCTATGATTGCAAGTTTCCCTTTTAAAGAGAAAGTTAATGAGATTGACCAAATTGTGATAATTGATAAAACCTTGTATTTTGTTATCAATTTTGGTGAATTTTATAGGTATTCATTAGATGAGCATAAGCTGGAAAAGTTATCTTCTCACGTATTCTTATTCCATACAGATCGAGAGGATAGAAATTTTTTATTTCAATTTGGGAAAGATATATATTATTGTGATAATTTGGACCGGGAGCTTTATGCTATATATGATAATAGTGAACCTCAATATGTAATTGATAATATAGTGCGTACTACACCCGTAATAATTGTCAAGGATAAAATTTTTGTAATGCTGAAAACGGGTATTTACGAGATGAAAAATAAAAAATTATTTCCACTTTTGAAGTATAGTTATACGACATGTGAGTTGAGTATGAGCGTAACACAAGACGAAGAACATCAATATATGTTAATCCCGATGTTTTCCGATTTGAGTTCTGCATATTTTTATGATGGTAATAATTTGAAAAAGATATATCCAGGGCAAGAAATTATTTCATTTAATGAATTGAGAAATGATATTTATAGATTAGGGATTAATTATTTATTTGATTGCAATAAGGCAAAAGGTATTGAAGAGCCTGAATTTCCGGATAATGAACGTCTTTTTGACGCTTTGCTATTTGAAAATGATACATTTTTAGTAACGAGGACAAATAAGGGTAATTCAAATAAAATAAATTTTTACCACTCAACCGGTTATTTTAAAAATATCGACCTTATTGATTCTTATTTGAGTACATCAAACAGGGGGCAGAATAATTTTTTAAGTTTTGGAGAGTCAGGAATCTATTATATTAAAGATAAATTATTGTATATTGACGAAAAAAAGAAAATTCATTTGATAGATAATCTAATTGGAAATGTTTTTTATACAAAAATGATTGCAAATAATGGTTATGTGTATTTTATTGCTATTGATAAGTTGGCAGGAAGGCAGGTAGTTAGAATGAAGGCAGCTGAATATACATCTTTAATTGATAAAGAGGATAAAGACAGTTTTGAGGTTGATATTTACCCCAATCCTGCGAAAGATTTTATAAGGATTGATGCCGGTTTTATCGGAAAGGAATATAAAATCTATGATATTAAAGGTTCAAAAGTTAGGCATGGTAATATTTCAACTAAGGAAATTAATATTTCATCAATGATTCCCGGAGTTTATTTTGTCGAAGTCAATAGTGGCTACAAGCGGTATATTAGTAAATTTGTTAAAATTTGATTTTTTTTAAACCGGTTATACAAAAGTCAATTTTTGAAGAAGTCAGCTTCAGAATCTCTTCGAACTTCTTAGTCAAGTGTATTTCTTTTTTTTCGCGTTGAATGATAATTTTTCTTTTTATTATGACTTTAATCCACTAAATCTTAACAAATTTACTGACATGCCCCCCTTTGTCTGTCTTGAGTTTCACAAAATATGTGCCTTGAGCAAGTGAGCTTATATCAAATTGGATTGTGTTTTTTGCTCTTTGATTATTTGATATAATTATTTTTCCGGATATATCCAAAATGTCAATTGAACCGTTAAAAACATCTTCAAAATCAATATTGAGAATATCATTTGCAGGGTTGGGAAAGATGTTTATGCCTGCAAATAAAGGATTCTCTGTTGATACTTTGATATAATCACATGGGGAATCAACAAAATGAGTAGTGTATTCAATTCCTTTTTCATTATAATAACTATAGCAGCGAAGGCTGTCATTATATCTATTGTCAAAATATTCATTTCCCAACATAAAAGAATATACTGAATGAATGCCCTCTATTAATTTGCCGGGATTGCCAAAATAATAATTGCAGTTATTTGAATCACTAAAGTATGGATGAGTAATATATATCTTTCTCACTTTACCAGCTAAAAAATCAAATTTTACCGAATCAATTATTGTAAGAATTGGATTATAACAGATTCCAAAGGATTTTAATGTATCACCGGTTTTCAAATTGTAGTCATATATTTTTTCAAATACATTATTACTGTTATATAAATCTGTGAAATAAGTAACCCCTAAAGATGTAAATAAATAGAATTCCATTTTTGTTCCTCCGAAGTCATAAGAAAAAACTTTGTTTTCTACAAAGGAAACTTCTTTATTGTCAATAGTTTCTTTATCCGTAATTCTTATGGTTTGATAATCTCCGGGATAACCAAAATGATAGTGCCAAACAGTTCTTCCGGCATCGCCTGTAAAGTCTTTGAATACTCCATTGTATTCAAACGCTCCTATACTACATGTATCTTTGAAATATCTATCTTTGAAATCCAATTCAGGGGCTACTAAGGATTTACCATTCCCTATCGCAGGGCTTGAAGAAGTCAGGTCAAAATTGTACTCATCTATATTTTCAAATAAGGGATTTTGCTGAATAACCGGATTTGTTTCTACTGCCGGAAGCCCGGGACTATCAAAGTCAGGATTGTCAAAATTGTACCAAAGATTATTGGCAAATATAAAAGATTGGGGTCTGGTATTGGGGCCAATATTGACAATGCGATGCAGATTATCACCAAAATATATGATATTATTTGAAAATTCATTGTCACCGCAAGCGATAAATCTGATTGTGTCCACAGTTTCTTGTAGGATGCGAAAAACCCAGTTTTCGGGTTTGTAAAAGGTATTGTTGAATACTCTGACTCGTGTTGATCCTACAAAGGCTATCGGCGCCCAAGAGCGAATAAAAATATTTGAATAAACATCAATATCAGCTGCTTCAAATGGTGCATTATGAGGTCTGAAATACTCCAAACCGGTACTTCCTCCCAGGTTGAGTGAGCGGTTGCCTCCATCGATAAAAGTGTTTTGAGCGATAGTGATATATTGTGAACCTCCTTTGACCTGAATGCAATTGCTTCCCATATTTTCAAATTTGTTTTTGATAAATTTACCTTGATGACAGCCTACCATATCTATACCGCTTCCTCCCGCTGCCCCATTGAGGAATGAGCAATTTTCAACTGTGAAATCGTTCAATCCCGATAATTTCAACATGTCGTTATTACCGCTTGCATTCATATCTCTAAAAATGCAATTTTTTATAGTAATATTGAAAGTGGAATTATCGTAATTACCACTGTCGTCAATATTCACACCATTGGATGTCTGATTTTCAAAAACAAATCCGTAAATGAACAAATTTGAACATGAAGAAAGGTGCCACGCTTCACTTTGTCCTCTAAAAATAACTTTGCCTTCTTCCTCGGCATAGATAATAATCGGATTTTCTTTTTCTCCATTGAGATTTGATATATCTTCTCTTTGTGTATAAATACCCTTATGGATAACGATTTTATCTCCGGGTTGAGCTGTAGCAACTGCCTGTTCCAATGTTTTAAATTGTTGCCCCTCTCCGATATGGATAGTTTTGGCAAAAGAACTAGTAGTAAAAAATATCAATAGATATAAAAACGCAAATGGTAAATGTTTTTTCATAATGGTGTGTTGAAAGTTAAGGAATATATTCAAGATTAAGACGTTGGGAGTAGGGGAAACGCTGCCTGAAATCACTTTGCTTGTAGAGTTTTTCAAGCTTTTTTATCAATGACAATAAAGAATATTTATAATTATTGTATGTTTGTATTTATTGAAAGTCTCTCAAAGCCTATAATAAGCTATTGGAAGGCTAATTTAATAATTATTTAATTAATAAAACATTAGAATTATGAAAAATTGGATTATTTTAATAATAGCCCTATTATTCTATCAAAATATTATTATTAGTCAGCAAGCTCAGTTATTAATGGATATTAATCCGGGTAAGGAAAGTTCATTTGAATTTAGTACAGATCGATTATATATTGAATATCAAGATAAGCTCTTTTTTGTTGCAAGAAGTGCGGAGGAAGGATTAGAATTATGGCAGTATGATGGTCAGAATGTGTCGTTATTCATGGATATTAATCCCGGTCCTAAAAGTTCTAATGTAGATAACTTTTATATTTTAAATAACCAACTTGTTTTTATTGCAGATGATGGCAAACATGGTACAGAGTGGTGGATTTCTGATGGAACTCCAGCCGGTACTCGAATGATTGTTGATTTATTAGAAGGTCCAAAGGGGGGAGCTATTAATTGTTGTAATGGTGAATCAGGGCGATCAATTATTGTTTATAATGATGAACTTTACTTCAATGCAAATATAAATTCTTTGGAAAATAGATTATATAAAACTGATGGGACGGCTGAGGGAACAAAAGAACTAGCTATGCTGAATGGTTCTCAACGTACAGCATCTAGTGCGCCAAGAACAAAATAAATCCAATATTAAAACGTTTAAAGAGAATAACCAAAAAACAAAAATTATGAGAGGGAAAGCACCAGCTCTCCCATTAA
>Ga0256832_1003912_pt1 | contig 10094 bp, 9 predicted proteins | sample 134614metaG_FD_190534 | JGI IMG/M metagenome (GOLD analysis project Ga0256832, IMG submission 190534) | Hydrothermal vent microbial communities from Lau Basin, Pacific Ocean - 134-614 | ecosystem: Environmental > Aquatic > Marine > Hydrothermal vents | place: Pacific Ocean: Lau Basin | collected...
TTATCCGGATCCATATGATAAAAGCTAATAGCATTGAGGATGGATAAAAAGAGAACCAATGGAATGCCAAAGACATGAAACATTTTAATAAATAAGAAAATATATACCAGGCCCATCATGGTCTTACCCAAGTAAAACCAGTGCAGTCCGAAAAAACCACCGGACAAGGCGTATAGTATAGCCTTTCTTTGTGTTTTCTTTTTAATTGCCATAATATTTCATACTTAATACGGCTATATCATCGGGAAAAGCCCGTGAGCCTCTATACTTATCCAGAGCACTTTTTAGCGATTTGGTAAAGTTGTTGACATCCTCGTCTGCATGTCTTTGGATAATTTCTTCCAAAGACGTTTCGGGGATAATTATTCCCTCTTCGTTGAGAATATCCGTCAAACCATCGGTAAAGGTAAGCAATAACATGTCTTTATCAATAGCAACTTCGCCTTCCCTTACTTCTCCAAGGTCATCAAAGAAGCCAATGATAGTGCACCCCTCTGTTAGCTGGGTAATTGCTCCATTCTTATACAATAAGGGAGGATAATGTCCGGCATTAATATACCTCATGGTTTTACTTTCCAAATCTACGTCGATAATAAAGAAGGTGATATACTTTTCACTTTTGGTTATCTGTCTTACTGCCTCATTGAGAGCAATGATGAAAGCACCCAAATCCCGGTAATGCCGGACTAAACTCCGGACAATGGCTTGAAAATTGGCCATCAATAATGCCGCAGAAATACCCTTTCCGGAGACATCCCCCATGCATAAGGTAAACCGCGTATCCGAAAAAGGGATGTAATCGAAGTAATCTCCTCCTATCCCATCATGTGGAATATAAAGGCTCGCCAAGCCAAACAGGTTATTATTGGGCAATGCGTCCGGAATAAGCATCTTTTGGACTTTCTCTGCGAGCTTAAGTTCTTGTCGAATGGATTCTTGCTCCAATTGCTTTTTAAATAATCTTTTGTTTTCGATAGCTACAGCAATAATATTGGTGATCGTACTGATAAAGTCGTATTTGTCTGCGGTATCTTTATCAAAGTCTATTCCGCCTATTAGGGTATAAGCTAGAGGTGTTTTTTTGTGCCACACACTCATAATAACGTCAATCCCATCTAAAAAAGGCGGATCTTTTTCGTCAACATTATAGCGCCTTTCTATCTCTGTAGCTTTTATAAAATGTACAATGTTACTTGCATTTTCTTCTAACTCCGGCCAATCTATGGTCGAAACACATTCCCACTTACCATCACTAATGATAAACAAGGCCATTTTCTTAACCTTCATCACCCAATGGAGAAACTCGTTAAACATAGAGTAGAGTTCTTCGGCCGATTTGTTTTCATTAATGGCATGAGTGATAGAAAGCAAATTCCTCAGCAAAAGGTGTTTTAGCCCTATTTCATTCTCCAATTTCTCGATTATCGCCTTATTGCTCTCCATGTAACTTTGGGTTATTTTTATGTCTCTGATTATCCCTTTGTGTTCGTTTCAACATTTTTTGATCGAAAGCCATTTCTAAATCTATTCCTGTCTGATTGGCCAAACAGGATAATACAAACAATACATCTGCCAATTCTTCTGACAATCGCTCTTTTGCTTCTGCTTCCTTGGTAGGCTGTTTGAAGGATTGCTCCCCATACATCCTGGCGATCAAACCGGTGACCTCCCCTGTTTCCTCTGCGAGGATGGCCGCATTGGTTACGGGGTTAAAATAGCGCACACCGTGGTTTTTTATCCAGTCATCGACTTCTTGTTGTAGTTTCTTAATTGATTTCACCTGGTATAGTTATTCCTTATTCTTTGAATCTATGATGATGGTCACCGGACCTTGATTGGTTAAAGATACGTCCATTTCCGCGCCAAAACTACCGGTCGCTACCCTGTCAGAACCTATCGCCTCCTTACATCTTTGTATGAAATGGTGATATAAAGGTAAAGAAATATCCGGTTTTGCTGCCTTTATAAAGGAAGGCCTGTTCCCTTTCTTAGTGGAGGCATGTAAGGTAAATTGGCTAATGATAAGAATAGCACCATTAATATCATGAATAGATAGATTCATCTTTCCTTCCTGGTCTCCAAATATGCGCATCCCTAAAATCTTTTTCGCCAACCAATCTACATCCTCCTCAGTATCTCCTATGGAAATACCGAGTAATACCACCAATCCTGCTCCTATCCGACCTGTCAGATGCTCCTCTATCGCAACTTCCGCCTTAGATACCCGTTGTACTACCGCTCTCAAACTACTATTATTAACATGATGAATAATTTGCAAATATATAATACTAAATTATAAGTATCTATAAAGAGTGTTATTCACATCTCATCAGTGAAATTAATAGTTAATTCTGTCACTATTTTGTGAATAAGTCTATCATTATTTAGGTTATTCTACTCCCGTTACCAAATACCTATTTTTTAAACTCCATATTGATCGATTATTTACATCCAATTCTATTTTCTCTATCTGATGAGTTATTAACAGAATAACTCAATAAACAATAATGAATTCTGTTAATATCTTATAAAAATATAATTTTCAGTAATTTATATAAATTAATACAAGTGAATGAATGAATACAAATGTGAATAACTAAAAAAGCAAAATACTAAACCAAAAGTTTTACACCTATTCACACCCCTGATAATAATAAAAGAAAAAAATAAATTTTAATTCACTTATTAATAATCATACAGAAAAAAAGCATGGGAAGTGTAATTCAGAAAAATTACGTAATGCACTCACCAAATGGTTTAAGTCTATTTAGAATGAATATGTATTGGTTATTAATTAAATAAGTATTAGTTATAATTGGCATATTATTTGTGATTTATTTTTCGAGGGAGCTACTATCCTCAATTGAACTTGCACCTGCAATGGTATATTTCGTAGTAGAGCGCATGATTTTGATTTGTAGTACAATAGGAAGATATGACTGTATTTTTGATTTTCTTGTGTTTGGTAATAGCAATAGGACCTCAGTTCTCTTCTGAGTTAAAGACAAGATAGTTTATTGGTTCAACCAATAGTTTGTATATTCGTCTTGTTAAAACTCCAATAAAGGTATGAAGAAGGACTTGCCCATAGAAGCATTACGGTTAAAGCTGTTTCGTATTGAGAGCGGATGGACACAGAGGGAATTTGCGAAAGCATTGGGCACAAAACAATCCATTGCCGATATCGAAAGAGGGCGTGTTCGTCTTTCCGGTCAAATAATAGAGGGATTGGTCCGTAAGTTCAACTTGAATCCATCATGGTTGTACGGCAAAGACCAACAAAAGTATCTGAAGGATAGTACGATCCAAAGGACTCCTTTTGTTATCAGTGAGAATATAGAGGGAAAAGCCAACATAACCTTGGTGTCCGGAAAAGCATATGCCGGCTACCCTGACAATTTGCACGATCCTAAGTGGTTTGAAGGACTACCAATATTCTATTTGCCCATTCAAAAATTTCAAAATACCCAATTGCGTTGCTTTCAGATTGAAGGAGACAGTATGAAAGGGGTTATTGAATCCGGTGAGTTTGCCTTGTGCAGATTTGTAGAACATTTGGAAGACATTCACGCAGACCGTGTATACATAGTGGTAACTAAGGATAGCTTGTTATGCAAAAGAGTGTCTTTTGATATAAAATACAATCTCTTTACCCTTATATCGGTCAATCCGGATTATGATATTTTACATTTGGAAGCACAGGAGCTTCTCGAGGTATGGGAAGTCATCGGTAAAATCAGCCCGGATATTAAGATATATTTACCTGAACACAAGCAAGAAGAGGTCATGGCTGAATTGCAACAATTGCGCAGTGCCATTGCGGAGTTAAAACACAGAAAGTAGATCCCCTGAAACTGAGATTGGTGTATTAAGCAAAACTGTTTTTTATTAATCAATACCCTTCAACTGTGCTTATGCAGTTTATATTGACCACAGATTTAACTGTGGGAATGAGGATGTAGTCGGATTTTTGTAATGGTTTTAACCATGTTATACTACTTCTCTTTGGTGATTTATAAATGTCGTTTTTTGAGTATAGTACACTATTCTTAAATCACCGTTTTTCAACCATTTCATACCCGTGTTACCAACGATACCTATGTGTAGGTATTGCAGTATGAGTTTAGGTATTTTAATTTTGTAGCTCGAAATTAGAATAAGATGAGTGCGCAAGTTGCTAATGAAAGGTTGACCATCAAGGGATACAGAGACAAACAAGTCGCTAGAAAACTGGTATCTATGGGTATTCTTCCGGGTATGACCATGAAGATTGTTAGAATTTCACCTTTTGGGCGTTCGTTTTACATTAAAGTTGGCAATCAGATTGTGGCAATGCGGACAGATGAGTATGATCAGATTGTATTTGAATAAAAGGAACCCAATTGTCCGGTAATCACAGAGAGATTAATGTTGCAATTATTGGTAATCCCAATTCGGGTAAGACCACCCTGTTTAATTTGCTGACGGGGTTAAATTATAAAACCGGCAATTTTCCCGGGGTAACAGTCGATAAACGCACCGGAAGTTTTATACATGAAGGGCAGGTTTTTAAGCTCATTGACTTACCCGGTACCTACAGTTTACATCCTAATTCTCCTGAAGAAGCCGTAAATCTAAATTTTTTTATAGACACTTCTAGTTCTGACTATCCTGACTTTATTCTTTATGTAGCAGATTCTACGGCATTGAGTAAGCAACTCTTGCTTTTCGACCAGCTTAAAGAGTTAGGCATTCCAATCCTTTTGGCGCTAAATATGACAGATAGTGTTAAGAAGCTTGGAATAAGAATAGATACGAAAGCTTTATCAAAAGCTTTGGAAACACCCATTGTGCAAGTAAGTGCACGTACAGGAGAGGGAATAGTTACGTTAAGAAAGCAACTGCTTCATCTTAAAGCAGCAAACACCAAGCAATCTACTTTTTCCGCTACTTATAATACTAAAGACTTGGAATCAGTCATACCTATTATTTCTGAATTGACTGGTTGTAATAACGATTACCTCTGTTTGCTGGCTGCAGAACATATTGATTATATCCATGACTCATTGTTGGATATCACCAGCAAGAGGGATATAAAGCATCGCTTGGATTCCATAAAATTTCAGTCTTTAACAAGGCAGGTAGATGAAACTATGGAACGTTTTAAGAGAATAGAACCTATTATTGACAGATATGTAACCAAGAGTTTTAATAGACTAGGCTTGACAGAAAAAATGGATGCTATATTGACACACAGAGTGATAGGGCCTTTCATTTTCCTCTTAGTCACCTTTCTAATCTTTCAGTCAGTTTTTTCATTGGCGACGATTCCGATGGACTGGATTAACAATGGTTTTATTAACATAAAAAGCTATTTGAATCAGGTATTACCGGACACACCGGTTGTGCATTTATTTACAGATGGGCTCCTTTCAGGAATTAATGGTGTATTGGTTTTTGTACCTCAGATCGCCATTATGTTTTTCTTCATTGTATTACTGGAAGAATCCGGGTATATGGCACGGGTCGTTTACATGTTTGATGGTATCATGAATTATTTTGGTATGAATGGGAGGAGTCTGATATCCCTTATATCGAGCAGTGCTTGTGCCATTCCGGCCATTATGTCCACAAGAACGATTAAGAATAGAAAGCAGCGGCTCATCACTATTTTTGTAGCACCATTTATGAGTTGTAGCGCCCGGATACCGGTCTATACGATGTTACTGGCGTTATTGGTACCCAATGTATATATATGGAATTTTATTAGTCTTCCGGGGTTAGCCTTTTTTGGGTTGTATATAGTAGGAGCTATTTTTGCGTTTATAGTCGCATTGATTCTCAAATTTTCTTTAAAGACACAAGAAAAAGGGTATCTCATCATCAGCTTGCCGGCGTATAGAATACCCCATTGGAAGTCGGTATTAGGTGAAGTACTTAGTAAGGTGAAGTCTTTTATTTGGTCAGCAGGAAGAATTATTTTATTTATTTCTATGGTATTGTGGATAGCAGCCAATACGTCTATGCCCGGACGTATGTCGGAAGTTGAGCGAGAGTTGCGTGCTGAGGCACCTTCTTCCATTGTATCAAAATCGGATTTTGAAGCACAATTATCATCCAAAAAATTGGAGGCTTCTTTTGCCGGTCAGTTTGGTAAATGGATAGAGCCCGTTATTAAGCCGTTGGGTTATGATTGGAAGATTGGGATTGCCTTATTAACTTCCTTTGCTGCGCGGGAAGTATTTGTGGGTACTTTAGCCACTATATATAGCGTGAATGATCACACCAACGACAATCTGCTTACCAAAATGCGACAAGCTCGTAATCCAGACACCCAAAAGCCCGTATTTAACCTTGCAACCTCTTTATCTCTTTTAGTATTTTATATTCTTGCCATGCAATGTATGAGTACCCTTGCAGTGGTACGTAAGGAAACGGGAGGATGGAAGTGGCCTGTCATTCAGTTTGTTGTAATGACCGGTTTGGCTTATATGCTTTCTTGGATGATCTATAGAATTTTCTCTTAGGGTTAATTATATGTTCCACGTGGAACATATAAACACATTTAAACGATCTATTCATTGTTCCACGTGGAACAATGAATAGATTAAATAACTAATTGCGTCTATCTTCGCCCCAATGAAGCTTTTCTCTGATTCTTTTCATAAAAGAGGAAGAACCCACATAAACGAGTTGCGCCTTAAAAGGAGCTTTCTCCAGTGTTATTTCTTGTTCTCTGGTGATATAGGCGTGTCTCGAGTCAAGGGTGACCATAAAGTTATTGGCTCTTCCTTTTACTTGAAGCTTTATTCGAAGTGTATCACTTATTACCACTGGACGAACACTGAGATTGTGAGGAGCTACGGCAGTTATAACAAAATTTCCAGATTTAGGGAAAAGTATCGGACCCCCGCAACTCAAAGAATAAGCAGTTGATCCCGTAGGGGTCGATACCAATAAACCATCTGCCCAATAACTATTGAGCAATTCATCATTGATATACAGAGAAACATTAATCATAGAAGACGAGTCCAGCCTTCGTATGGTAAATTCATTCAGGGCATAAGGGAAATTATCAAATATTTCTATTTTTGAGGTTATCCCAATAAGGGTGCGCTCCTCCACCAAGTATTGTCCTGACATGAGTTGGTTAAAGGCTTCTCGTATCTCTGTTTTTTTAACCCCGGCTAAAAAACCCAATCTTCCTAGATTAATACCAAGAACAGGTATTTGTCGTCCGCGAAGTAGATGGATAACGCGTAACATAGTCCCATCTCCCCCCAGTGCTATCACAATGCTCCCCGGATGAAGAGATAAATTCCGGACAGAAAACCGGGCCCCGGTGGGTATTAACTCTCCTATAGAGGGATAATCTGTGGTGGCTTTAAAGAAATCCTCGTGATAATATAAGTTGACATCATAGGATTGAAGTAATGTCAATGCCTCCTCCACATATCGCACATCTTCCTGATGTACTGTCCTGGCATATAGATAAACATTGGTAAATGATTGCATTTTTCTTTGGGTTGGATAAAACCCAAAGATACGTAGTGCTTGCCAGAAAACTGTCAATTTTTATGAAATGAAAGATTTTGGATGAGCTTTTTCATTTTTCGAGACGAAGTGATGCCGGGGTATCAGTGAGTGGAGAAAAATAAAAAGATTGCCAAAAGATACATTTCTAATTTTGAAGCGTTTTCTTGCAGGCACTACATAATAGAATAACGCACCAACCAAATGCGAAGAATTATTATATGTCATCCGAATAGATTGTATCTTCGCTTTTTTAAAACAACGGCATGAATCCAACGGAAAGCAAGCAAGTATGGTCATCACATTGTCAAGAGGACGATGATGTTCCGGTGTTTATGCAACCCTGGTGGTGGGATATCACTGCAGGGGAAGAACATTGGGAAGTGGTTCTTGCTCAATCCAAAAAACAATCTATTTTGGGTGCCCTCCTTTATGCTCAAAAACAGTTTTTCGGAGTAAAACGGCTGACTCTTCCGGTTTTTACCCCAATCAACGGCGTTTGGTTTTCTAAACATGATACCGACAAAGCCCATTCTTTCTATTCCAAAAGAAGAAAAATCCTATCCCAAATCATCCGACAGTTGCCCCGCGCCGCTTTTCACGATTTCAAGCTGCATTATACTTTGGAAGATTGGTTGCCTTTTAAATGGGCCGGATACAAACAGACCACCCAATATACGCAAACACTCGACTTAACACCGGATGAAACCACCTTGTATGAAGCCTTTAAAGGGGGAACAAGAAGTAAGATTAACAAGGTCAGAGAGAGGTTTGAAATGGTGGAAATCAAAGATATAAAACGCTTTTTGGATCACATTAATAGGGTCGCGGCATTTAAAAACATACCTTATACCAAGCAAAATCTCCACACAATCGGCCGGCTGCATCAGGAGATTGAACAAAGGGACTTGGGCACCATTTTGGCCGCAAAAGACGAAAAAGGAGATATCCATGCTATGATATATATTGTTTTCTCCGCCGGGACAGCGCACTATTGGTTGGGTGGGGCCCATCCGGAATTTAGGGATACCAATGGTATGTTTTTTTTGCTTTGGGAGGCGATCAAAAAGAGTAAATCAAGAGCAGGTGTTTTTGATTTTGATGGGAGTAATCACCCCAATATTGCCCCGGTTTTTACGGGTTTTGGCGCCATTCCACAATCCAACCATTACATTTACAGGTCAAAAAATCTATTCTATAAGATTTTGAGACAAATCATCAATAAAGATGGTGGATAAAGCGGCTTTACGAGTTCAATTAGAGGCCACGTACAAATGGCTGATACGCTCCTTTGAACAAACGGGTTGGCAAGGAAGCGCCCATTCTTATTCTTACTGGTTAAACGGCAATGCCGGTTGGGCAGAGGCCTATCCCGAAACCACCGGATATATTTTGGAGACACTACAACAATACCAAGAGCAAATGGGAGGTAAACCCATTTGCGAGCTCATAATTCAACAAGCCAATTGGTTAACAACAATAGCTCAAACAAATGGATCTTACCTCTCCGGACGTTATCAGCCTTATCTTAGCAAGCAACCCAGTATTTTTAACTCCGGCCAAATACTCTTCGGTCTCATGACCGGGTATAAAATGAACAAAGACCAAAAATATCTAACCCAAATACAAAAGACCGTTTCCTGGTTGCTCGATGCAAGAGAAAAAGACGGTTCCTGGACCCAATGGGGCTGGCGGAACAGTAGTTCTCCGGCATACTACTCAAGAGTTATCTGGCCAATACTGTTATCGTCCCAATTATTAGGACAATTTCAAGATATAAAGCAAGTTTTAGCTCCGACGATCATCTTTTACCGGCAACTCCTGCTACCAAATGGCACATTTGAGCATTGGGGGTTTGAAAAGGACAAATCCGCATTTACGCACACGATAGCCTACACTTTAAGAGGCTGGCTGGAGATCTACCGGTTGACGAAGGACCCGAATATTTACCATCTCCTCCAACACAGCCTCCAAAGCCTAATGAAGCGCATCCGTAAAGAGGGGCGATTGGCCGGAGCTTACGACAACGATTGGCAGGGAGATTTTTCTTTTATTTGCGTTACTGGGCACCTCCAGTTGAGTATCGTTTTTTATTTGTGGTATGAAATGGTGGAAGACGAGTCATTTATGGCGTTATCGATCAGCTTATTCCAACAAGTCTTTCCTTACATTAATAATAAAAAACATCGGGGAGGAATCCCGGGATCTATACCCTTTTATGGGAAGTACAACCCTTTGAGATACCCCAATTGGGCAGCAAAGTTCTTTATGGATTACGGACTTATGGTATTGAAAGAATAAAAAAGCGGAGAGAGGGGGATTCGAACCCCCGGTACCCTTCTCGGGCACATACGCTTTCCAGGCGTACCTCTTCAACCACTCGAGCACCTCTCCGGAAATGGAGTGCAAAATTTGCACTTTTTATCAACATGACCAAATAAACGGGGATATATTCCAGGGCAAACTCATACTTTTACATTCAGAACTTTAATCAAATAGTCATTATCCCATGCCGCTCGGAGTCTTTTGCTTTTGATTCCCTGTTTTTTAGTATGCTCATTTTTTAGAAGATTTAGAGCAAT
>Ga0256832_1003913_pt1 | contig 10094 bp, 8 predicted proteins | sample 134614metaG_FD_190534 | JGI IMG/M metagenome (GOLD analysis project Ga0256832, IMG submission 190534) | Hydrothermal vent microbial communities from Lau Basin, Pacific Ocean - 134-614 | ecosystem: Environmental > Aquatic > Marine > Hydrothermal vents | place: Pacific Ocean: Lau Basin | collected...
ATACTAATATCTTTTTGGATTATATTATCAGCAAAAAGAGATGTAGAAAAAAAGAGTATCCATAAAACTAGAAATTTTTTAAAAAAAGTATTCAATGTTATTCCTTTAAGAAATATAAATTACTAAAATTATAGTATTTTTACAATTTCTTAAAGTTTAATTTAGATACATAATATAAATTTATTTTAATACTTAATAGTGTTTATTTCTGTGTAATCTTAAATGCCTCCCCTACAGCCTTAATAAATGAGCTTCTAACAGCCCCCTCCTCTAACGCACCATAAGCAGCAGCCGTTGTACCTGCTGGACTCATGACCGAATCTTTAATGAGTGCTGGGTGATTAGAGGCAATAAGTGGTGCAAAACCTTTAAACAAAGAGTTAGTTACCCCCATGGCATCTACTCGCTTCATCCCCTCTTTTACCAAACCATCCATCATCGCCTCTGCAACCAGCGTTAAAAGTGCAGGACCAGAACCTGCTATGGCAGTTGCTATGTCTACCTCTTTTTCAGAGTCAACCCAAAAGACATCTCCAATAGCCGAAAAGATAGCCTGAGCCTCCTCTTTTTTAACCACATCACCTGTCATAACTGATGTTGAAGCTTGAAATTTAGCAGCAACATTAGGCATAACCCTTACTACATTTTTAGTAGAGATATTTGCTCTTAAAGACTCAATAGTAGTACCAGCCAAAACAGAATAGAGTGATTCTGCTTTACCTTTTAGTTGCTCTCCTACACTCTTTAGGGCATAGGGTTTAACAGCTAGTAGAATATTTTTATTGGTAATATCAAAATTCTCTAAAGCATAAACTTTTACGGAAAACTCCTCTTTTAATGATTCTAGTTTAGTTATATCTCGTGCTACAAACTCCAGTTTATAGTTATCTTTTAACCCATGAGCAATCGCCATTGCCATTGAACCAGGTCCAATAATTGTTAATGTCAAAGTAAAACCCTTTCTTCATTTTTGGTGATTATAGCGAAATATAATAGATATTGAGGTATTATATTTTTTTTAAAAAGTTTCAATATAAGGTTAATAATGAGAATTCAGTTTAATATTAAAAATCTAAGAGCCATTCTAATCCTCCTAGCACTCTTTACAGGATGTAGTAACAAAGATATGGTTAATGAATATGACAAACCAGCACTCTATTGGTACAATCAGATAGTAAAAGAGATTGCTTCATCTAACCTTGACAGAGCAGACAATTACTATATCTCATTAAGAAGTGAACATTCCCGTTCTCCACTTCTACCTACGGCTACCATGCTTTTAGCTCAAGCACACATGGAGGACCAAGCCTACATTATGTCAGACTACTACTTAGATGAGTATCTTAAAAAATATGCAAAAGGAACCAAGATAGAACAGGCAAAGTTCTTAAAAATCAAAGCAGCCTTTTTAGGTATAAAAGATATCAATAAAGAGCAACGACTTATGCTTAATACCTTAGCTAATGTCGATAAGTTTGTTAAACGCTATCCTCACTCTATCTATCTACCTGTTGTAGATACCATTAAAGTTCGTCTTCATATGGCTCAATATATGCTTAATGAAAACATTGCTAATCTCTATAAACGACTAGGCAAAGAGAAAGCCGCAAAGTTTTACAAAGAAAAGAATGCACACTCTCCTCTTAACATGGCAGACATTAAAGTTCCAGAAGTAAGCTTTTTAGAAAGTATCTTTAACTAAAGTATTGGGAGAAGAGTATGCAATTAAGTAATTACGAACCATTTCCAACTCAGATACCAGTTATTATAGAAGATGAACTTTTTTTATATCCTTTTATGATTTCCCCTATTTTCTTAACCAAACAAGAGGACATAGATGCTGCCACTTTTGCAATGGAGAAGCACTCTTTAATTTTATTGACCACGACAAAGGAGAGTTTAGAGGGGTCACGAAGTGAAGAAGATATTCATAAAATTGGAGTCATTGGCTCTATTATGCGTAAAGTCAACATCCCAGATGGTCGTGTTAAGATTCTATTTCAAGGACTTGCACGAGGTGAAATTGTAGGAGAACTAGAGACAATTCAATTTGATAATCTAACTTTTCAAAGCTCTATGGTGCATCTACTTGAAAATAAAGATTTTGACGAATTAAAAATCAATGCACTCATTGGTATACTAAATGAAAAAATCAAACTGCTCTCAAAAGTTAACAACAATATTCCTTCAGACCTACTCAAAACCATTTCAGAGACCGATAACCCTTATCGTATTGTTGACTTGGTCTCTTCTCTTCTTAAACTTTCAAAAGCAGAAGCTTATGAACTCTATGCCAGTGCAGATATAGAGCAACGACTGCTTAAAGTTATTGATATTATCGTTAATGAGATAGAATCAGCACGAGTTGAGCGTGAAATTCGTTCAAAAGTTCACTCTAAAATTGAACAGGTCAACAAAGAGTACTTTTTAAAAGAGCAAATTAAAGAGATAAACAAAGAACTAGGAGTTGATGTACAACGTGAAGAGGAGATTGAGGAGTTTAGAGAGAAACTAAATGCACTAAAACCTCATGTCTCAGAAGATACTTTTAAAGAGATAAGTAAGCAATTAGAGCGTTTTGCACGAATGCACCCAGAGTCAGCCGATGCTTCACAAATCCAAACCTATTTAGAGTGGGTCTTTGAACTACCATTTGGGCAAGAGACCAATAAGGCACTCCAAGTAAATGATGTACAAGAGCGACTAGACCTTGACCACTTTTCACTAAAAGAGCCAAAAGAGAGAATTGTAGAGTTCTTCTCTGTGCGACAACTCGCCCAACAACGCGACATTACCCTAGATGGAAGTGCAGGAACCATTCTCTGTTTCTCTGGACCTCCTGGTGTTGGTAAAACATCACTTGCTAACTCTATAGCTAAAGCACTTGAGAGACCTTTAGTACGAATAGCCCTTGGTGGATTAGAAGATGTTAATGAGCTAAGAGGACACAGAAGAACTTATGTAGGAGCAATGCCAGGGCGTTTAGTTCAAGGATTTATTACAGCTAAGAGCATGAACCCTGTAGTTGTACTAGATGAAATCGACAAAGTAGGACGAGGACACCGTGGCGACCCAACAGCTGTTCTTTTAGAAATTTTAGACCCTGAACAGAACAAAGAGTACCGTGACTACTACCTCAACTTTGATATCGACCTAAGCAAAGCTATCTTTATAGCAACTGCTAATGATGTAGCTCAAATTCCTGCTCCACTTCGTGACCGTATGGAGTTTATTGAGGTGAGTTCCTACACACCTAGAGAGAAGTTCGAAATTGCCAAACAGTATCTCATTCCTCAAGAGCTAAAAAAACATGCTCTCAAAGAGGAGGAGTTTGAGATAACAGACAAAGCTCTAAAGCTACTTATTGACGAATATACAAGAGAACCTGGGGTAAGAGGCTTACGCCGTAAAATTTCAGGAATAATGCGTAAAGTAGCCACTAAATTACTTTTAAATAACGATTTGACGAAAATAAAGATTAGAGTCAAAGAGTTACCTGAGTTTGCTAATAAAAAAGTATTTGAAATCTCCAATGTTGACAAAAAACCTCTTATAGGTGTAGTCAATGGTCTAGCATGGACATCAGTTGGTGGAGATGTACTCAAAATAGAGGCGATTAAACTCAAAGGAAAAGGAGCAGTTAAGCTCACAGGAAGTCTTGGTGATGTTATGAAAGAGTCAGCACACATCGCTTTTTCCGTTGTCAAAAGTCTAATAGAAAACGGCTCTTTGACTATTGATAAAAAGCTCATCCCCTTAAAAGAGAAAGAGTCCATAGAGACCATTGAAGCAAGTGAAATCTATAAACGATTTGACCTACATATCCACGTCCCAGAGGGAGCCACTCCAAAAGATGGACCAAGTGCTGGAATTACCATGGCTGTTGCTATTGCTTCGATTTTATCAGAACAAAAAGTAGACAATAAAATCGCCATGACAGGAGAGCTAACCCTTACAGGAAAAGTTCTTCCAATTGGTGGACTAAAAGAGAAGCTCATAGCCGCCTATAAATCAGGAGTAACTAAAGCTCTTATTCCCCAAAAGAACTACGAGCGTGATTTAGAGGATATTCCTAGCGATGTTAAAGAGGCAATTGAGATTATTGCTATCTCAAAGATAGAGGATGTCCTACAGGAGGCACTCATATAGAGTACAATGGCTATTGTACCCTACTCAACCTTGTTGATTTTATATAAAATTTTGTAGCACTCTCTCTATCTCCTTCTAAAAAATCTAAATAGCCTCTATAGGCATAACTTTGTGCTAAACTCTGTTTAGCTAATTGATTGTCTATTTTTAAACTCCTCTTAGCTAAAGCAATAGCTTGATGAAGTGATACACCTGCTTCAATGGGTCTATTATTTTCTAAATCTAATAGAGCTAAATCATTAAGTAGATTAGCCATCTCTAAGTTATAATTTAAATGAGCTAGTCGATTTAATTTTCTATATGAGATAATGGCTCTTTTATAGTGCCTCTTTGCAATCAAATACTCTCCTCTTTTTGCCTCTATTTTAGCAAATAACCTCTCCATCTCAATTAAATAGACCTTATGTAGATGACTTCTATTTCTATTAAAAAGTCTTTGATAAATATCTAATGCCTTTTGATAATATATTTTAGATGCTTTAAATTTTTTATCTTCTAATTTAATTAGACTTAATGTTCTATAAGAGAGTGCTAAATAGGAGTAATTTTTCATAGTTTTTTTGTCTAATATCGGCTTAATAATCTCTATTGCTTCAAGATATTTTTTAATAGCTAACTCCCTTTTATCCATAACTAAATAGGTTTTAGCTAAACTATTTAAACTCTTATAGTGAAGTAGTATAAATTTCAATTTTCTCTTTTTTGCCATATTACTATAGAGTTCAATCGCCTCTTCTCTCAAATCAATAGAGGTGTTAAAATCTTCTTTATCATAAGCATAAAAGTTAGCCATAATATTTAAAGCCATACCTAAGCGTACTCGATTTTTCTCTTTACCATCTTTTGCTTTCTCTCTAAGTTTTACTAAGAGTTTTTTATATATCTTATCTGACTCTTCTAATAGCTCCTGTTGCTCTTTAGAACTTTTTATTAAAGTTTTAATTTTTTCAACTACTAAAGCCTTGATTATAGCATATTTTTCAAAATCTTTTTTAATTAGAGGAGGAACTTCTTTTAACATTTGATGATAGGTCATCTCTGTAGCATTCATATCACCCATCTTCTCAAAGAGTTCTCCTTGGTGTGCAAGTGTAACTATTAACTCCTCTTGGGTTATTTTTTTACTCTTTAATGCTCTATCATAAAACTTTGTAGCTAATGAAAGATTTCCCTCTTTGACAAAATGCATAGCATAATCGTTGAGTTCTACAACAGTAGCATTAAAATCTTTACTCAAATTTCCATCTTTCAAAACAAACTTTAGACCACTTTTACCTTTAAAGTTTTTGACAACATTCTCAGAACTATATTTTGCTTTCTCCTTATCAGAAACCATAGAAGATATAATTGTTGTTGTAATATCCATCGCCTTAAATACTTTTGGGTCAACTCTATTGTTATCTTTAGAGAAACTATCTTTAAGAGCCTTTAATTTCTTAATATCTACCTCTATAATCTCCTCTACTATAGGCTGTTGAGACTTATTAACTTTTAGGGAAGAAGCGTTTAAATGATTAAATTTTGATAAAACTTTATCTCCATAAAGATTAAAAATCATTAACAAAATAAGTGTAAGCACTAAAAGAGTACCCAATGCTATCCACATAACCTTACGACTCTTCTTCTTTTTTACTCTAGGTAAGAGTAGTACCCCTTCCTCTTTTGCAATTAAATTGAGCCTTTGTTTAGCTTCATGAAGTAACTCTTCATCTTCATGAAGCAGTGTTACAAAAGTTCTATCTGAACCAATTTTAGCTTCAAAATGAAAACCATAGAGTCCAGATTTATCTAATATCTTAATCATATCCCAAATGATTTGATTAACCTTAAGACTCTTAGCATGTAAATTAGGATTATATAATTTTTTATTTTGGACAGTAACATCTGTAGGTATATAAGTATTCGTTTTTTTCAAAAAATATCCTTTAAATTGAAAGGATATTTTATTAAAAAAAACTTAAGTAAAAACTATAATTTTAAAAATTATTGATTTTTTTGTAATTCTCCTGTAACTACCGAAAATGAAAGCTTTTCAATCTCTCTATGCTTCTTAATAAACTCATTTAACTCATCAAGCTTAATTGCCTCTATCTTCTTCAACTCCTCTTTAGTATACCCTAAAGGTTGGTTGTTGTAGTACTCATGAAAAGCTCTATTGAGTCGTTGAGAGAGGGTCTCATTTCTAAGAGGTTCAGAACCAAGCAGAAACTGCTGTGCAGAGCTTAACTCCTCTTGGGTTACACCTTTGTCTAAAAAGGTTTTAACTACCTCTTTAACCGATGCTACAGACTCATCACCACTCTCTACTTTGGTTTGCAGATAGCCCGAGAAGTAACTGTGTGTTTTGTTGGTATTAAAACGACTATAAGCAGAATAGGCCAACCCTTTTTTTACCCTAATCTCCTCCATCAGACGTGAACCAAAACCTGAACTTCCTAAAATAAACGAAGCAACTTTAGAGAGATATAGCTCTTTTGAGTCATAAGAGACATCTAAAGGAGCTCCAAAATAGACATAGGCCTGTTGACTCTCTACTATCTTCTTTTTAATCTGCTCTTTTGCAACAGGTTTCATAGTTGGTAAAGGTTTTACCTCTACTTTTGGTAATAACAAGAGAACTAAACTAACTAACTTTTTAGCCTCTGTTTGATTCAAATCTCCACCCATAACAACAATAGCATTGTTGACACCTAAGTAGCCTTTAACCTGAGCTTCAATATCTTCTAATGAAATACTTTTAATACTCTCTACAGTTCCTAGTGAAGATTTAGCTAAAGGGGTATTTGGAAACAACATCCTCTTCATCTCTAAAGAGGAGATATAGTCAAAGTCACTCTCTTTTCGTTTTAGTTTACCAATGGCTTGAGTCTTTATCTTCTCTAGTGTCTCTTTTGAGTAGTTTGGGTCTTGAAGTAACTCTTTAAGTCTCTCTATCGCTTCAGGAAACTGCTCTTTTAGAGAACCAACCTCTATAACAAACGTCTCTTTTCCTGCATGGGTAGAAAGAGATATCGCATGGTTATCAAGTTTTGTTGCAAAACCTGTACTTCCATCTTTTTTTGTCCCCTCATTAAGCAAAGAAGCTGTCATCTTGACCAAACCATCTTTACTATCGGTTAAAGAACCTGCATTTTGAAAAACCAGTTGCATAGAGACGATTGGTAGATTTTTATCCTCTTCAAATATAAATGGTACTTTTGTACCATTCACCTCAATATTGCTAAGGTTAGCACTCATTAAAATTCCTTGTAGTGTTAATATAAAAAATAGTACTCTTTTCATGGTTTTCCCTATGGATTTAAAATCGTTCTAAAATCTCATAAGCTGTATTTCGTTTTGCAGGGTGTTCACCTACATCACGAATAAGCTCTATCATCTCTTTTTGGTTCATAGAGTTAGCAGCTCCTGCTGCTGAGACTACATTCTCTTCCATCATAGTTGAGCCTAAATCATTGGCTCCAAACTTTAAAGCCATCTGACCGATATAGCTTCCTTGGGTCACCCATGAACTTTGAATATTTGGAACATTATCTAAAAATAGTCGTGCAACAGCTAAATAGCGTAAATATTGGTTAGGAGTTGTCTTTGTAATAGTAGGAAGTTCACGTTTAAGTTGTGTATGGTCACTCTGGTAACTCCACATAATAAAGGCTCGAAAGCCACCTGTCTCATCTTGAAGTTGTCGTACATAATCCCAATGCTCCACAATCTCACGTGTTGTCTCAACGGTTCCATACATCATAGTAGCTGTCGACTTAATCCCAACCTTGTGTGCTTCTCTATGTACCTCTAACCAAGTATCTTTATCTAACTTTTTAGGAGCGATTATATCTCTAACTCTATCGGAGAGTATCTCTGCTCCTGCCCCTGGAATAGAGCTTAACCCCTTAGCTTTTAGACGCTCTAAAACCTCTTTAATCGAAATCTTAGAACGACGAGCAATATAATCTACCTCAATAGCAGAGAAACCATGTATGGTAACCTCTGGATATTTTTTATGGATATGCTCGACTAAATCCTCATACCACTCAATTTGAAGTTTTGGATGAACCCCACCTTGAAAGAGTATCTGTGTTCCCCCGATAGCGAGTAGTTCATCTATTTTTTGGTCTATCTCATCAAAGGTTAAGATGTAGGCATCTTCTTTTTTCTCATGGGTATAAAAGGCACAAAATTTACAGTCAACCCAACAGATATTGGTGTAGTTAATATTTCGGTCAACCACAAAGGTTGTTACCCCTTTAGGGTGTAACCTCTTTTTTACCTCGGTTGCCATACGTCCAAGTGTTTTTAAGTCTGCTTTTTCAATTAGCTCTACGGCTTCATCTATGGTCATTCTTCGGTTGTTTAATGCACTCATGGGTCTCCTTTATTGGGCAGACACAGAGGTCGCCCCTACATGTTTTTTATGATATTGGGCAGACATGGAGGTCGCCTCTACAGTGGTTTCTCTTTTGGGACTTCTCTCTCTTTTGGTTTTTCAATGTTTGCAGCCTCCTCTTTACCAATCGCATCAAGCACAGCATTAATAAAACGTGGAGATTTATCATCAGCTAATGCTTTTGCTAACTCGATTGCTTCATTGATAATAATTCGTTTATCGGTTCCCTCAATCATAATCTCATACCCTGCTAGACGCATAATTGATTTCTCTACTTTTCCAATAGAGTCATAGTCCCACCCTTTGAGATGTTTCTGAATCTCTGCATCAATGGTTGCTAAATTTTTAATGGTTCCTGCAAAGAGAGCTTTTGAGAACTCTCTTTGTCTGTTACGAATTTTATCTTCTTCTAAAATAGTATCTGAAAAGAGTCCAATATCTTGGTTCCCTAAATCATACGCGTAAAGGAGACCTACTACTGCTGTTCTTGCTTGGTGTCTTGTTGCCATATTTTATTTGCCTTTTTCATATCAACCGTAGGGTGCGTTTCCCAACGCACCGTTTTAGCTCGTTCCCATCCGTCCTCGGTGGGAATGCATACGAGAATCTATATTGCTCATTTCATTCAATCTCTCATATACACTCCCACGCAGGAGCATGGGAGCGAGAAGAAAAACTATTTCTCTAATTCCGTATAGAGGTTCATCATCTCAATAAGCCCAGCCATAGCCTCACCACCTTTATTACCTGCTTTTGTTCCTGCTCTCTCAATGGCTTGTTCAATACTATTGACAGTCAGTACTCCATAAGTAACTGGTTTTCCATGTTTCATTGTAGCACTTGCTACCCCTTTTGTTGCCTCTGCTGAAACATAATCAAAATGAGGAGTTGCCCCACGAATCACAGCACCTAAACAACAGACAGCATCATATTTACCTGAAGCCAATGCTTTGTCTAGTGCAAATGGAACTTCAAATGCTCCTGGAACTAAGATTAAATCTAAATCTTCAACATTCCCACCATGTCTTGCGTAAGTATCTTTCGCACCCTCTACTAATCTATCTGTAATAAAGTGGTTAAACCGTGCATTAATAATGGCTACTTTTTTACTTTTGTCTACTTGAAAATCACCTTCAACTATCTTCATCTACTACCTTTATCTAAGTTTTTAGCTCGTTCCCATCCGTCCTCGGTGGGAATGCATAAGAGAATTGTTGTTTTTTACTTCATCCAATCTCTCATATACACTCCCACGCAGGAGCATGGGAGCGAGAAGAAAAAATTTTTAGGGAATTATAACCAATTAAAATTATTCTACAATACTTCTTATTGCATCAATCTGCTCTATTAAACTATCTAGCTTCTTTAACTCAATCATATTTGGTCCATCACTTAAAGCAATGGTTGGGTCAAAGTGTGTCTCAAAAAAGAAACCATCTACCCCAACAGCTGCTGCTCCTCGTGCAAGATAGGAAACTAAAGCCGAATCTCCACCAGAAGTTGCTCCACCCGATGCTGGTTGCTGAACAGAGTGAGTTGCATCAAAAATTACAGGAGCAAACTC
>Ga0256832_1003914_pt1 | contig 10093 bp, 7 predicted proteins | sample 134614metaG_FD_190534 | JGI IMG/M metagenome (GOLD analysis project Ga0256832, IMG submission 190534) | Hydrothermal vent microbial communities from Lau Basin, Pacific Ocean - 134-614 | ecosystem: Environmental > Aquatic > Marine > Hydrothermal vents | place: Pacific Ocean: Lau Basin | collected...
GGGGACGCGGCGGAGCACCTGACCCATTACGCGGTCGATCTCGACCTCTCCTGGATTCATCCCCCGTACCCCCAGGACGTCCTGCAGACGGTGCTGGTCTCCGGGGACCGGGACATTTTCCCCGAGGACATTCCGTACCTGCGGGAGACGTTCGGCGCGGTGGCCGCGGATTGGGAATCGGGGGCCATCGCGTGGGTGGCTCGGCGTAACGAGGTGCCCGTGCTCATCCTGCGGGGGGTGAGCGACCTGGTGGGCCCCGAGGGCGGGGAGGCTTACGACCGGTTGGATGTCTTCGAGGCCGGTGCGGAACGTGTCCTGCGCTCCCTGATCGACCATCTGCCCAAGTGGCTGGACCGGGTCGACCCTTCTTTGCACTCGTACCGGCATGTGCCCCTGGCCGAGCTGAACCTTTCCAGCCGGACGGCAAATGCGCTCCGACGGGCCGGGTACGAGACCGTGGAGGATCTGCAGCGGAGCAGCGAGGAGGACTTGCTACGGGTCCGCCAGTTTGGAAGAAAGGCGCTTCAGGAGGTAAAGGAAGCGCTGGCGGCCATCGGTTTGTCCCTCTCTCCCGAAAGTGAGGGAGAACGTCGACCGCAACGGCAAAGAATACCCGCGCCCCTTGACACGCCCCGAGCGGCCCGGTCGGAGGAGTACGCGCACACCCCCGTTTATCCCGCCCTGGAGGATGACCCGACGGATATCCACGTGCTGGCCCTTCCCGATTACGTGGAGCAGGCCTTGCGCAAGGGGGGGATACGCACGGTGGGGGAGCTTGCGTCCCGTTCGCCCTATGCCCTGTTCCGCGTTCTCCGGTCCATGGGGGAAATTGTGCGCATCCGGCACGTCCTCCAGGATTACGAGCAAATGTCCCGCATCCAAACCTCCACGCTGAGCGGGCTCGCCGAGTGGTGGCTTGCCCCTCTTCAGGACCGTTATCGGGAGATTCTCGAACTGCGTTATGGACGAGATAGGCGGCCTCAGACCCTGGAGGCCATCGGTCAGCGATTGGGCGTGTCCCGCCAGCGCGTCCTCCAGCTCCTGCAGAAGATCCACAGGTACCTGAACGTGCCCTCGGTTCGACAGCGCATCCGCTCCCTGGACGAGGAGATAAGGGCGTTGTTCGAGGAGCACGGGGGCACTTTGGACGAGGAGACGTTGGCTTCCTTCCTTTCGTCGAAGTACCCCGAAGCGTCCCCCGCTCTGGTTCACTGGTTCACCCGGATGTGGTTGGATGTGACGCCGTGGGTGACGAAGGAGGGACCTTCCCGCTGGAAGCTCGATCTCATATAAACACACGGAGAGGTGCTTATGGCTCAAGAGTACGAGGTGATTATCGGCATGGAGGTCCATGCCCAATTGTTGACCCGCTCGAAGATGTTTTGTAGCTGTAGCGCGGATTACGTGGATGCCCCCCCCAACACGCACGTGTGTCCGGTGTGTATGGCCTTGCCGGGCGCGTTGCCGGTCATCAACAAGGCCGCGGTGGAGGCAACGATTCGGACCGGTCTGGCCTTGAACTGCCGCATTGCATCCTTTTCCGTGTTCGCCCGCAAGAACTACTTCTACCCGGATCTCCCCAAGGGGTACCAGATTTCCCAGTACGAACTTCCGCTGACCACCGACGGTTGGGTGGAGATCGAGGACGACGCGGGCCATCCCAAACGGGTCCGCATTCGCCGCGCCCACCTGGAGGAGGACACGGGGAAGCTGGTCCACATGGACGGGTACAGTCTCGTGGACTTGAACCGGGCCGGGGTTCCCCTGCTGGAGATCGTGACGGAGGCGGACTTGCGTAGCGCGGATGAGGCGTATCGCTACTTGCGCAAGTTGCGCACGATTTTGCGCTACCTGGGCGTGAGTACCGCGGACATGGAGAAGGGGGCCATGCGGTGCGAGGCCAACCTCTCCGTCCGTCCCAAGGGCCAGAAGACCCTGGGCACGAAGGTGGAGATCAAGAACCTCAATTCCTTCAAGGCCGTACGGGACGCCATCGCTTACGAGGTGCAACGGCAGGTCCGTATCCTGGAGGAAGGGGGCACCATCGAGCAGGTGACGCTGGGATGGGACGCGAGCCGAGGACGGACTTTTGTGCAGCGGACGAAGGAGGAGGCCCACGATTACCGCTACTTCCCCGAGCCCGACCTGCTCCCCCTCGAGGTGTCCCAGGAGTGGGTGGAAGCCCTCCGGGAGACGTTGCCCGAACTCCCCGACGCGAAGATGGACCGCTTCGTCCGGGAGTACGGGTTGAGCCGCAAGGAGGCCTGGATCGTGGTGGAGGAACAGGATGTGGCCCAATGGTATGAGGCCGCGGTCCGGGCGTACGGGGACCCCCGCCAGGTGTACAACTGGCTGACGGGGGAGATCTTCCGCTACCTGAACGAGGCAAACGTGCCCATCGATGAGATTCGGGTGACCCCCGAGGGGCTGGCCGAGCTCCTCCGCCTGGTCGACGACGGGACGATTAACCGGAACACGGCGAAGAGCGTTCTCCAGGAGATGCTGGCCACGGGCAAGGATGCCCGTACCATCGTGGAGGAACAGGGGTTGGCCCAGGTGAGCGATGAGGCCGCGCTGGCGTCCATCGTGGAGGAGATCCTCGCCGCCCATCCCGATGAGGTGCGCCGTTACCGCGCGGGGAAGAAGGGCCTGTTCGGCTGGTTTGTGGGACAGGTCATGCGGGCAACCCGGGGGAAGGCGAACCCCGATCTGGTACGCAAGTTGTTACAGGAGCGGTTGAACGAATAAGGAGGCCGAGGATGACTGAGGCGCGGAGGCCGCGGGTCGGTATTGCCTTCTCCGGAGGCGCGGTACGGGGGTTCGCCCATCTGGGGGTGTGGGAGGAGCTCGCGTGTCGTGGGTTCACCCCGTGTTGTACCGCGGGGACGAGTGCAGGGTCCATCGTTGCCGCGCTCATCGCGGCCCAGGTGCCCATCGACGCGATTTGGCGTAAGGCCGAGGAGATCAAGTGGCGCCGCATGTTACACGTGGTCCCGCCCACCCGGTTGGGGCTCTTCAGCCTGGACCCCCTGGCGGAGTTCCTGGAGGAGTTGATGGGTGGCCCCAAGACGTTCGACGAGTTGCCTCTCCCCTTTGCCTGTGTGGCCTTTGACCTGGAGCGGGAAGAGCCCGTCATCCTGCGGGAGGGCCCTGTGGCCAAGGCCGTTCAGGCCAGTTGTTCCGTGCCCGGAGTGTTTGCCCCCGTCGAGTGGGAAGGGCGCCTTCTGGTCGATGGCGGGGTCGTGCGCAACCTTCCCGTGGGGCTCCTCTTTGACCTGGGGGCCGAGCGCGCGGTAGCCGTGGATGTCATCCCCGCACGGGGCACCCCCCATCGTCCCAAAACGCCCCTTGGGGTGGCCCTGGACGCGCTGTACAACATGATGCGGGTCAACCACGAGGGGGATCGGGCCGATGTGGTGATCACCCCCGATGTGCGCAGTTTTAGCTTCTACCGTATCGGACAGCGACATGCCCTGGCCCAACGCGGACGGGAAGCCGCGATCCGCGCCTGGGATGAGGTCGCACAACTCCTCACGGGAGCGAGGGAACCATGAGCCCGGATTGTGCACGCGTTCTCCAAGACGCGCACGCTATGTACGATCGGTTGGTCGCCTGGCGCCGGGATCTGCACCGCCACCCGGAGCTCGGTTACGAGGAACACCGCACGTCCTCCCTGATCGCGGAACACCTGTCCGACCTGGGCCTCCGGGTACAGCAGGGGGTCGCCCGGACGGGTGTCGTCGGCCTGCTGGAAGGGGGTCGAGAGGGGCCCACCCTCCTCCTCCGCTTCGACATGGATGCGTTGCCCGTGGAGGAGGAGAACGATGTGCCCTATCGGTCCGAGTACCCGGGGCGCATGCACGCGTGTGGTCACGATGGGCATGTGGCCATCGGCCTGGCAACGGCCACCCTCCTGTCCCGCTACCGGGAAGAGGTGCCCGGCCGGGTGAAGTTCGTCTTCCAGCCCGCGGAGGAGGGGTTGGGGGGCGCGTTGCGCATGGTCCGGGAAGGGGTTCTGGAAAACCCCCGCCCGGACATGGCCTTTGGCCTCCACCTGTGGAATCCCATCCCCGTAGGAGATGTGGTCGTCCAGCCCGGCCCCCTCATGGCCGCGGCCGCGCGCTTCGATATCGATGTGGTGGGGCGGGGAGGCCACGGGGCCCAGCCCCACCTGACCGTCGATGCCCTCGTCGCAGCGGCCCATATCGTCACCGGGTTGCAGACCATTGTCAGCCGCAATGTGGACCCCCTGGAAGCCCTGGTGCTCACGGTGGGGGAGTTGCACGCGGGCTCCGCGTTCAACATCATCCCCGGTCAGGCCTCCTTGCGGGGCACCCTGCGCACCTTCAGCATGAACACGATGCACATGGCCCAATCCCGCCTCCGCTCCCTGGCCGAGGGGATGGCCCAGGCGTACGGCGCTCGCGCGGACGTCCGTTCCGAGGTCATCTCTCCCCCGGTGGTCAACGATGAGAAGGCCACCGCGCTGGTGCGTCGCGTCGCCCGGTCCCTCTTGGGTGAGGAGCATGTGGTCACCATCAAGCCCGTCATGGTCTCCGAGGATATGGCCGAATTCCTTACCCGAGTGCCCGGATGCTTTTTCCTCGTGGGGGCCCGCAACGAGGAGAAAGGGATCGTCTACGGTCATCACCACCCCCGTTTCGACATCGACGAGGAGGCGTTGCCCATCGGGACCGCGTTGATGACGGGGATTGTGCTGGCAGCAGGAGGGAACGGATGCTGAGTTACCCACTTCCCCAGTACCATTATCTCCTGGAGGTGACCCGCACGCTGGCCTCCAGTTTGGACCTGCACGAGGTGTTGCAGCGGATCCTGGAGAGCGCGGCCCACATCCTTCAAGGACAGGTGGGGTTGCTGGCCTTGCGCAACCGCCAGGGGCAGTTGCAGGTGGTGGCCGCGTACGGGTTTCCCCGCACCCTCTTGCCCCGGTTCCGCCCCCTCCTGGAGGACATCCCTTACAGCCGCACGGATATGGGGTTCCGCCTTTCCCGGCAGGATGTGTTGGCCCGGCTGCGCCTCGTCTCCGAAGCCACTCAGCTGAATCTCCGCCAGGTCGTGGCCATTCCCCTGGCCCTGGAGGACGAGTTTTTGGGGATCATCTACATCTTCCGCACGTCGGATGAGCCCTTCACCCTGGAGGAGGAGTACCTCCTGCGCGCGTTTGCCGACCACGCGGCCATTGCCGTGCGTAACGCCCGCCTGTACACCGAACTCCAGCTGGAACGCAATCGCCTGCGCACCATCATCGAGAACAGCGCGGACGGCATCATGATCGTCGATGCCCGTTGCCGCATCGAGGTGATCAACCGGGCTCTCAGCCGCATGACCGGCTGGCCCCCGGAACGGGCCCGAGGCAAAACGGCCGGTACGGTCCTCCACCTGGAAAACGCGGTGGGCCCCGACCCCTGTGAGAAGCTAAAACGAGGGGAGACGTTGAAGGAGCAGGTGTATCGGGAGGGGGATATCATTCGGCCGGGTCATCCCCGCATCACCGTGGGGGTCACCTACACGCCCGTCTTCGACGAAGAAGGAAATCTGCAGTACATTATTATCAACGTCAACGACATCACCCGCTTCCGCGAGGCCGAGGAGATGAAGTCCACCTTCATCTCCGTCATTTCCCACGAGCTCAAAACGCCGGTTGCCCTTATCAAGGGGTATGCGGCCACACTGCGGCGGGAGGACGTCCAGTGGGATGAGGAGACGATCCGGGAGGGGTTGGCCATCATCGAGGAGGAGGCGGACCGTCTCAACCAGTTGATCGATAATCTGCTGGACGCGTCGCGCATCCAGGCCGGGGGCCTGAAGCTGGAGAAGGAGGAGGTCGATCTGCGGGATCTCATTCAGAAGGTCGTCAAGGGTTTCCGCGTTCAGACGGCTGCCCATAAAATAGTAATCGATGTTCCCGAGGATCTTCCCCCTGTGTGGGGGGACCGAGAGCGCATCCGACAGATTTTGTCCAACTTGTTGAGCAACGCGGTCAAATATTCCCCCAAGGGGGGCGTCATTCGTGTGGGCGCCTGGGCGGAGGGGGATTACGTGACGGTGTACGTCGCGGACCAGGGGATCGGGATCCCTGAGGAGGAGCAGGCGCGCTTGTTCGACAAGTTCTATCGGGTGGATTCGAGTTTGCGGCGCCACACGAAAGGGGCCGGCCTGGGGTTGTACCTGGCCAAGGCGCTGGTGGAAGCTCACGGAGGACGCATTTGGGTCCACAGTCGACCGGGGGAGGGAGCGACGTTTTTCTTCACTTTGCCCATCGCCAAGGGCACGTCCACAGGACGCGAGGAGGGGGATTACAAGGATAAAGGAGCGGAGGGATGAAACGACGGCCTCTTATTCTGATCGTCGATGACGAGTCCCGCATGCGACGTTTTGTTCGCTTGAACCTGGAGACGGAGGGATTCGACGTCATCGAGGCGGAGAACGCGTTCGAAGCGTTGGAGAAGGTGCGTACGAAGATGCCCGATCTGGTCATCCTGGATGTGGCCATGCCGGATATGGACGGGTTCGAGGCGTTGCAACGCATTCGGGAGATCTCCGACGTGCCGGTCATTATGCTGACGGTCAAGGACGACGAGGAGGACCGCATCCGAGGTCTGGATTTGGGCGCGGATGATTACGTGACGAAGCCTTTCAGCCCGCGGGAATTGGCCAGCCGGATCCGGGCGGTGCTCCGCCGCGTGTCCCAGTCCGAGGAGCATTTGCCCGATGTGGTGGAGGTGGATGACGATTTGAAGATCGATTTCGCCCGCCGTGAGGTCTGGGTGCGGGGCAAGCTGGTCAAACTCCGCCCTACGGAGTTCCGGCTGCTTTACCACCTGGTGAAGAACGCGGGGTGGATCCTGACTCACGAGCAGTTACTCACGCGCGTGTGGGGCCCCGAGTACCGTGATGACAGTCACCTCTTGCGCCTGTACATCACCTACTTGCGCAAGAAGATCGAGCCCGATCCCGCCCATCCCAAGTACATTCTCACGGAGCGGGGTATCGGGTATCGCTTTGTGGATTTCAAGCGAAAACGGGAGGAGAAGGGGGAGAAGTAGGTCGGCAGCTGGCTTTCCCCCTTCCCCTGGGGTATACTCCGGCTTGCCTGTGAACCCTGTGGGCAAGTGGGGGAGTTGCCCCGTGTGGAATTCTTATCGTCTGGAGGAAGGTTATGGCCATCGCTCAGGAACTGTTGGAGATCTTGCGCTGTCCCGCGTGTGTGCGCAACGGTCCGGACGCGGGCATGCTCGATTTGGTGCGCGACGGCACGTGGTTGGTGTGTCGCGACTGCGGTCGGAAGTACCCCATCCGCGAGGACATCCCCGTGATGCTCATCGAGGAGGGGGATAAGTGGAAGGATGTGCCCGTGGACGAACTCCCCGACCCGGGTCCCCTGGTCCCGGAAAGTGAGACATGACGCGCTCGGGCCCGCGCGGGAGCTCCGCCCGGGGTTGAACGATACGGTAGTAACCCCCTTTGCCCGTCCGGACTTCCGAAGCCCCGAAGCACTTCGGAAGTCCGGACCGACGCTCGTCGTGAAAACGATGATTAACGATTGACGATTAACGATTAATTGAAGGGATAGTGTGGTTATGGGGGTTAGCGCGATAGATGGGGAAAAGTAACGAGTAACCGGCTGGCAGGGAAAGACAACGATTAACGATTGACAATTAACGATTAAAGGACTGGCACGAAGACAAGGGTGACCTAACGGCGCCAACCCGGCTTTAAGTTACGCATTACGCATCACGCATCACGTTGCAGAGCCAAGATACGCCTCCAGCGCCGACGTCCTCACCGGCGCCTGACGCATGACGGATGACGCCTGACGACCGACGACCGACCAACGACGAACGAAAGGATGGCGCGAAGACAAGGTTGCCCGACAGCGCCAACTCACTCCCCAAATTACGCATTACGCATTACGCATTACGCATCACGAATCACGCATCACGTTTTCGGCGCCAACCCCCATCCGGCCACGCCAACCTTCCCTCCGCTCCTGACGCATGACGGATGACGCATGACGTCGTCGACGTCACGCCCCCCTTGACAGCCCCGCGTGATTTGTGTATACTATTCCTGCATGGTTGACCAGTCAACCATGTGTTTCCCCGCTGACAAGGTGTTCCACACCGGGCGCGGTGAGGCCCGAGAGGGGAGGGGTGAGAGCGGTGATCCGGCATGATGAGGGGGAAGGGATCCACATGCTGCCCTTAGAACACGTTCCTCGTTACATCCAGATCCGCGAGGAGATCCGGAAGAAGGTGTTGGCCGGGGAGTACAGGCCCGGTGAACGTATCCCCTCGGAGCCCCAACTGGCCCGTGAGTTCAACGTCAGCCGCGGCACCGTGGAGAAGGCCATCCGGGGGCTTGTGGACGAAGGGCTGCTGGTGCGCGAGCAGGGGCGAGGCACCTTCGTTGCCCGCCCCCGGCTGGAAAGTGCCCTCTTCCGTCTGAGCTCCTTCTCCGAGGAGGCCAAGCGGCGGGGCTTCACCCCCTCGACCCGGTTGATCCGAGCTCAGGTGGTGCCCGCGGACCCCACCGTCGCCCAAATTCTGGCTCTGCCTCCGGGCACCCCCCTCATCGAGATCGTGCGGGTGCACTATGCCGACGGCTCTCCCCTCGTTTACGAAATTCGTCAGCTGGCGTACGAGTTGTGTCCCTCCTTGCTGGAGGAGGATCTGGAGCACTCGTCGCTCCACGAGCTGTTGCTGTACAAGTACCACATCCCCCTGGTGAAGGCCCGTTTCACCATCCATGCCGTCACCTTACAAGGTGAGGCTGCACGCCTCCTCGGTGTGAAGGAAGGGAGTCCCGGTTTTGCGGTCGAGCGCATCACCTTCCGCACGGGAGTCCAACCGGCAGTGCGCATGTATCAACTCTGGCGTGGGGATACCTTCTACTTTACCGAGGAGGTCGTCGGTCTCGGGTAGAGTAACTCAAAAGCGGAGGTGAGATCATGCGTTATCCAAAATGGTTGGTCATCTTGTTGGTCCTTTCTTTGGTGACCTTGCTGATCGGTGGATGTGGTCAGAGCAAACCCAAGTCTTACAAGATCGGTCTGTTCTCCCCGACGACGGGCTTCGCCGCGGCGGACGGCACCAGCGCGTTGCACGGTGCGGAGTTGGCCGTTCAGTACATCAACGACCACGGGGGCATCAACGGGGTGAAGGTGGAGTTGGTCCATTACGACGATGCAGCCAAGCCCGACCAGGCGGTCAACGTGGCCCACAAGTTGATCGAGCAGGACAAGGTGGTGGCCGCGGTGAGTGGGTCCTACAGTGGGGCCACACGTGCGGCTTCCGCGGTGTTCCAGGAGGCGGGCGTGCCCATGGTTTCCGCGTACGCCATTCACCCGGAGATCACCAAGACGGGGAACATGATCTGGCGTGTGGGCACCCTGGCCGTTGTGGAAGGTAAGGTCGGCGGCGCTCTGGCCGTGGACAAGTTGGGCGCCAAGAAGATCGCGCTCTTGACCATCGATAATGACTTCGGCATGTCCCTGGCCAAAGCGTTCAAGGAGTACGTCACGGCCAAGGGCGCGGAGATCGTGTTCGAGGAGAAATATCCTCTGGGCGAGAAGGAGTTCCGCCCCATCCTGAACAAGATCAAAGAGGCCAACCCGGATGTGGTGTACGCAAGCGGGTACTACAACGAGGCGGCGAACATCGTGCGCCAGGCCAAGGAGGTGGGGCTGAACGCGCAGATCATCGGGCAGGAAGGGTACGATTCCCCCAAGTTCCTGGAGTTGGCCGGCGACGCGGCGGAAGGGGTCATCATCACCACGGACTTGAACCGGGACAGCGACCGGGAGATCACCCAGTGGTTCATCAAGACCTACAAGGAGAAGTACAACCTGGATGCGGACATGGTCGGCGCGTCCACCTTCGACGCGGTGATGGTCCTGGCGTACGCCATTGAGAAGGGCGGCACCAAAGCGGACGGCATCACCAAGGCCCTGTCCGAGTTGAAGAACTTCGAGAAGGCCGCGACCGGTCCCTTCTACAAGTTCACCGCCGGCCGCGAGGTGATGCGTCCGGTGGGAGCACAGGTGGTGAAGGGTGGGGCGTTCCACTTCTTC
>Ga0256832_1003915_pt1 | contig 10091 bp, 10 predicted proteins | sample 134614metaG_FD_190534 | JGI IMG/M metagenome (GOLD analysis project Ga0256832, IMG submission 190534) | Hydrothermal vent microbial communities from Lau Basin, Pacific Ocean - 134-614 | ecosystem: Environmental > Aquatic > Marine > Hydrothermal vents | place: Pacific Ocean: Lau Basin | collected...
GGACATCTGGTGAAAGAGATCGATGCCCTCGGTGGCGCGATGGCAATGGCTGCTGATCGTGGCGGTATCCAGTTTCGCACCCTGAACTCACGCAAAGGTCCAGCAGTCAGAGCCACCCGTGCGCAAGCTGATCGCATCCGCTACAAGGCAGCTATCTTAAAAACAGTCCAGGCGCAACCCAACCTGGAACTGTTTATGCAAGCCGTGGATGACCTGATCGTGGAAAATGATCGAGTCACGGGCGTTGTCACCCAGATGGGGCTAAAACTTAAAGCAAGCTCAGTAGTATTAACGGTTGGAACATTCCTCGGCGGGATTATTCATATCGGTGAGCAGCACCACAGCGGCGGCCGCGCAGGTGATCCTCCATCCAATGCCCTGGCAGAACGACTGCGGGCATTGCCGTTTCGCGTAGATCGTCTGAAAACAGGCACTCCAGCCAGACTGGACAGCCGCACCATCGACTACAGCAAGCTACAGGAACAGCCGGGTGACGAGCCACGTCCCGTTTTCTCATTTATGGGCAGTACAGAAGATCACCCGCCACAGATCTCCTGTCATATCACCTATACCAATACCCGTACACATGACATTATCCGACAGGGAATCCCGCGCTCCCCCATGTACACAGGTGCTATTGAAGGTGCCGGACCCCGTTACTGTCCCTCCATCGAAGATAAAATCGTGCGTTTTGCAGGTCGTGACAGTCACCAGATTTTTGTCGAACCAGAAGGGCTGGACAGCTATGAAGTGTACCCAAACGGCATTTCAACCAGCCTGCCGTTTGATGTGCAAATTGAGTTTATCCGTTCCATAGCAGGCTTTGAAAACGCCCATATCACACGCCCTGGCTATGCCATTGAATATGACTATTTTGATCCGCGCGACCTAAGCCTGGCGCTGCAAACCCGCTTTATAAAAGGTCTGTTTTTTGCCGGACAAATCAATGGCACAACAGGTTATGAAGAAGCAGCAGCACAGGGGCTACTGGCAGGAATCAACGCCTCGCTGTATGTAAAAGACCAGCCATTCTGGTCACCACAACGCAGTGAAGCCTATGTCGGCGTACTGGTAGATGACCTGACCACCAATGGAACCATAGAGCCATACCGCATGTTCACCAGTCGCGCAGAACACCGCCTGTTATTGCGTGAAGACAATGCAGATCTGCGCCTCACAGAAACCGGCTATCAACTGGGTCTGGTCGATGAACAACGCTGGGCAGCCTTTAACCGAAAGCGTGACGCCATCGAAAAAGAAAAACAGCGCATCAAGGAAACCCTGGTGACACCAAAAATGCTCAGCAAGGCGCAGTCACAGGCATTATTCGACAAACCATTAAGTCGGGAATACCACCTGGATGAACTGCTCAGGCGTCCCAATGTGAGTTATGCAGATTTAATGACAATTAAAGATATCGGTCCTGGCGTGGCAGACCCCAAAGTAGCTGAACAGGTCGAAACCCAGATCAAATACGCAGGCTACATCGAACGCCAGCAGGAAGAAATAGCAAAGCAGCAGCGAAATGAAAAAACACGCCTGCCAGAAACACTGGATTATACCCGGGTACAGGGCTTATCAAACGAAGTCTGCCAAAAACTGCAAGAAAGCAGACCGCAAACCATAGGTCAGGCATCACGTCTGTCAGGCGTTACCCCCGCAGCCATCTCACTGCTACTGGTGCATCTGAAAAAACAACACCGCGTCGCACAGCAGCCATGAACAGACAGCGATTGCAGGCAGGGCTGGATGAGCTGGCAATGACAGTGTCAGCACAACAGATAGATTTGCTGCAAAACTATACTGATTTACTCATGCGCTGGAACAAGGTTTACAACCTCACGGCGATCAAAGATGCAGACCAGATATTACCTTTACATCTTTTTGACAGCCTGGCAGTAGCACCCTACCTGCAAGGCAAAAACTGTCTGGATGTAGGTAGCGGCGCAGGTCTGCCAGGCATTCCACTGGCAATCGTGCAACCAGAACGACAATTTACCCTGCTGGATACCGTGGGTAAGAAAGCCCGTTTTATGCAACAGGCCGTTATTCAGCTAAAATTACCTAATGTCAGCGTGACACAGGCGCGTGTAGAAAGCTGGTCACCCAGATTCGCATTTGATGCTATTATCAGTCGGGCATTTGCCTCAATAAACGATTTTGTTAGCTTAACTGCACATCATCTAAAACCACAGGGAACACTGTACGCCATGAAAGGCCGCTATCCGGCGCAAGAAATGACACAACTCCCTGCTGCTTATCAGGTAGTTGCCGAAACAAAGCTGCAAGTACCGGAACTGGATGCAGAACGCTATCTCATAGAAATCAGGCAAAGTCAGACAGTAAAAACGCAGCAAAACGCAGCGAAATAAAGAGAGAATGATTATGGGAAAGATTATCGCAGTAGCCAACCAGAAAGGTGGTGTCGGAAAAACCACAACCAGTGTGAATCTTGCCGCTTCACTATCAGCGATGAAGCGCAAAATACTGATTATTGATATGGACCCGCAAGGCAATGCCACCACAGGTATGGGAATAGATAAAAACACCCAGGAGTCCTCGCTCAGTGAAGTGTTATTAGGTCAGACAGGGATCGAACAAATAATACAACATATTCCAGATACCCGAATAGACATGCTGCCTGGAGGCCCGGAAATGACCGTCGCTGAAATCTCCCTGATGGACATGGATGACCGAGAATATCGGTTACGCTATGCACTCCAAGGCATAAAAGATAACTACGACTACATCATCATTGACTGTCCACCATCATTAAACATGTTGACCGTAAATGCCTTGGTTGCAGCTGATGGCGTAATGATTCCCATGCAATGCGAGTATTATGCACTAGAAGGACTGTCCGCCTTAATGAACTCCATTGAAACCATACGAGAAAATTCAAACCCGGACTTGAAGATTACAGGATTACTTCGCACTATGTACGACCCCAGAAACAACCTGGCAAGAGATGTATCGAGTCAACTAACTGAATACTTTGGTGACAAGTTGTACAATACCTCCATCCCGCGCAATATTCGCTTGGCAGAAGCACCCAGTCACGGTCTGCCAGTACTTTCCTACGACAAACACTCACGCGGCGCACTTGCCTACCTGGCAATGGCAGCAGAGATGATTCGCAAAGACACCAGCAGAGTTGCAGAATTAACCTGATCCACGCACCAAAAAACCAGCAAGCACAGGAGATATCATGGTAAGAAAACCCGGTTTAGGCAAAGGACTGGACATTCTCTTAAGCTCATCAAGTCGTTCTAAAAACAATGATGATGATAAAGACTCAACCATGCGCACCTTGCCAGTGGACAAGATCGAAAAAGGTCAATATCAGCCACGTTTAAATATGGATCCAGAAGCCCTGCAACAGCTGGCAGACTCCATCAAGGCACAGGGCTTGATCCAGCCCGTAGTCGTGCGCCCCATAGCTGGTGGCAAATTCGAACTCATCGCCGGTGAGCGGCGCTGGCGTGCCTGTCAGATAGCCGGGCTACATGATATTCCCGCCGTTGTGAAATCCATTCCAGATCAGGCGGCAGCCGCCATGTCACTGATCGAAAACATCCAGCGAGAAGACCTCAATCCGCTGGAAGAAGCCGTCGCTATGCAACGTCTAATAGATGAATTTGGACTCACCCACCAACAAACGGCAGAAGCGGTAGGGCGATCTCGTTCAGCTGTCACTAACCTGTTACGCCTGCTTATACTGGAAGAAAAAACCAAACAACTGGTAGATGACGGCAAGCTCGAAATGGGACACGCCCGCGCACTACTGGGATTAACAGGAAATCAGCAAACCGATACCGCGCAGAAAGTAGCCGACAAAGGCATGAGCGTGCGCGAAACCGAGCGCCTGGTCAAAAAGCTCACCTCAGCAGAGGAAAACAAAACCCCCACGATACCAGCCAAAGCCCCCGAAGTACTCAAGCTGGAACAGGATCTGGGCGAAAAACTGGGAGCCAATATCCAGATAAAATACAACAACAAAGGGCAGGGCAAACTCGTCATAGAATACAATAGTCTGGATGAACTGGACGGTATTCTGGAACACATCAAATAATCCGCTCAAAGTGACCACCTCATTACAGGTAAAAATACATACCCGGATAGCAGATATACCCGCACATCAATGGAATGACCTGATACAGGACAACAACCCCTTTGTACGGCATGAATTTCTGCATGCACTGGAAAAGCATCAATGCGTCGGAGAAAAATTTGGCTGGCTACCACGACACCTGGCGATATACGAAAAAGACCAACTCATCGGTGCCATGCCCCTGTACGAGAAATACAACTCCTACGGAGAATTTGTATTTGACCACGCCTGGGCTGATGCCTGGTCGCGGGCAGGGCTGCAATACTTCCCCAAGCTGGTCTCCGCCATCCCCTATACCCCCGCTCAGGGGCAACGCTTGTTAGCCCGACAAGCAACTTTTGAAAAAGTCGCACCACTATTACTACAGGCCGCACAACAACTCGCTGAGAACGAAAATATGAGCGGCTGCCACATCCTCTTCCCCGGCACAACAGAACAACAATGGCTGGCACAACAAGGAATGCTCACACGCCACGACTGCCAGTTCCACTGGCACAACCACGGCTACCAGAACTTTGCTGACTTCCTGGCAACACTCACCGCAAAAAAACGCAAAAATATACGCCAGGAAAGAAAACGGGTCAGCGACAGCAAGATACAGATTCGTATACTGGACGGACATACCGCCACAGAAACCGACTGGGAAAACTTCACCCGTTTTTACAACAACACCTTCAACCAGAAATGGGGCACAGCCACCCTCAACCAGGCATTTTTCATGGATGTCGCCCAGCAACTACCCAAGCAGGTCGTACTGGTACTAGCCGACAAAAACCAGACCTGCATCGCAGGCTCCCTCATGTACCGCAGTGATACCACCCTTTACGGACGCTTCTGGGGCAGCGACCAGCCAATCGACAAACTCCACTTTGAAGCCTGTTACTACCAGGGCATTGAATACTGCATCCAGCACCAACTGCAAACCTTCGAACCCGGCGCTCAGGGAGAACACAAAATCGCCAGAGGATTCCTCCCCACACTCACCCAGTCCAGCCACTGGCTCACTGACAACCCGTTTCAGGAAAGCATCCGCAGATACACCGAACACGAACAACAGGCCATCGCCGAATATATCAAAGACTGCAACCAACATAGCCCATACCGGAAATAACCATGAAACCCATCGCCGAATCCTGCATCCAGAACCGCGACCCCATACTAAAGATCATCAAACCCCTCTTTGCTAACAGCAAAAAACTCCTGGAAATAGGCAGCGGCACAGGACAGCATGCCGTCTACTTTGCCGCAGAAATGCCCCATCTACTCTGGCAAACCAGCGACCTGAAAGAAAACCACCCCGGCATCCGCCTCTGGCTAGAAGAAGCCCAACTGAAAAACATCAAACCACCCATCACCCTGGCAGCCTGCGACAAACCCGCCTGGCAACAACTAAGCAACTACGACGCTATCTTCTCAGCCAACACCGTCCACATCATGAGCAAGCACGACGTCACCTGCCTGTTCGCAGGCATCGGCAGCATACTACAACTCCAGGGAGTATTCGCCCTCTACGGCCCCTTCAACTACAACGGCAACTATACCAGCGACAGCAACGCCCGCTTCGACACCTGGCTCAAAAACAGAAACCCCAAAAGCGGCATACGCGACTTCGAATGGCTGGACACGCAGGCAAATAAAGCAGGAATGAAACTAATACAAGACCATGCAATGCCAGCTAACAACCGCATACTCGTCTGGCAAAAAACCGAAGCAAGCCAAGAATAGCAGCTACGGGAAGTGGACTTCAGTCCGCATAAGCCGGGTTATTTTCAACAGCCTGTTAAGGGTGTTTTGGCGGTGTGGTTATTAAGATACAGGGGGGGTTAAGAGTCTCTGCTTAAGAAACAGGTGGAACTTTCGACAGTGTGACTCATCCCACCTGCTGGTCTATTTGGCTTTCCCATCCTTGCGAAGCGCCATTTTCAACTCCTTAAGTGAAGTCACGGATTTAGGTTAACAGCAAAGCCTTTAATGATTTGCTCATTCTGAAATGTACCTGCTCCAGGGTATCTACAATCGAGATGACATCATGATGAGTGATGTGCCCTCCCTGTTTTAAGGCTAACAACACACCCACTAGCCCAACAATTTCTATTCCCATCGACTTCGCCATATTGCGACCAGCTCGTTCATCGATCAGTAAAGGGAGCTTTAATTGATTTGCAAGCAAGATGGCCTCGGATTCGCCCTTATCCAGTTGAAGCTCTAGTATGGCAAGTCGCTTATCAGGCAGGGATATTGTTTCTGTGCGGATAAAGGCTGCATTTTTATTTGCAAACCAGAGGGAATTCTCCCCTTCGCCAGCCTCTATCTCACTGGCAACAACTGGTGGAATAATGATTTCTTTAAAAAGTAATTTTAGTAGATCAAGTTGGTTGATATTTAACAGTGCGATCAGGGGAGAGCTATCGGAGACAATGACTTTCATCTGGATTATTCGCTTCGTGTGGTATTGGCAAAACTAGGAAGCCAGTAGCTTTTTTGCTTCCTTCATTGCCTCTTCAGTCCCTTCATTTAGCACAGGCAGATTCATATCAGCCAGAATTTCACGTAATTCAGCTTTACTGGTTTCAAGTAACTCCGCCATTTTGCCCAGAGAGAGGTCGCCCTGTTTCCACGCCTGTAATGCGGTTGCACGGGTAAGACCGAAACGCAGGTTATCATTTGACAAGGGCACGGCGACTCCAATGGGTTTGCCATGCTTAGTAATAAACACATATTCATCCTGCTCTAGTGAGCGGGTTAAATTTGAAGGCGAGTTTCTTAATTCTCTGATTGCGATAGAAGCCATAATATTAATTTTGTACTACGATTTGAGGGTACAAAATATGGTAATACTAGAGTATGTTGTTGTCAATTAAGGCAAGGCTTTCAGGTATCCAGTAGCACACGCACTATTAATAACCTTCAAAGGCAGCAAGAAGGTCATCAGGAAGTGGATCAGAAAAATCATCCGGCACCACAAAATCACCCTTCGCCAAACTAATTACTCGTTTCTTTGCAGGTTTGCTTTTAAACCTACAATTTTGGCAATCGGGACATTGCGCTTACACAATAAAATAGGCTCATCCTCAGTTAAGTCTTTTAAATAACTGGGGAGATTTGTTTTGCATCATGGATATTTAATTGGATCATGTTGCCGTTCTAAGTGAACTAAATAATGAACCAACTATAGTATTTTAATGGAGTAACTACTCAGCGTAACGATATGCAAGGTGGTAATTTGTTGATTATTAGGGTTTCGGCAGCAGGGATGTTGCCGCAGAGCTTATAGGGATGTATTTACAGCGTCCCTAATAATCAATAGCTTACCGCCTGCGATGTATATTTCACTGAGTAGTTACTGATAATGAATACTTATTTGTTGCTGTTATTTCAGAAACTGCTTTTTAAAGCGCCAGGCATTCCAGACTCTTTCAGCAAGCAGTAGTGCCAGTATTGCCATGTAAATAAAGGGCTCACGGACATCTGCCTTGACCAGCCACCAGAAGTGCAGTACGCCCAGAATTGTGATGGGGTAAATCAGTTTATGCAGCTTTAGCCAGTTCTTTCCCAGACGGCGTATCATGGCATTGGTTGAGGTGGCGGCTAACGGTATCAATAGGACAAAAGCAAGCATGCCGACGGTAATAAAGGGGCGCTTGATAATGTCTGCGAGGATGTCTTCCCACCAGAAAAACTGATCCAGCCACAGATAGGTGAACAGGTGTAACGTGGCGTAGAAAAAAGCATATAAGCCCAGCATTCTGCGCAGGCGGATCAGTTGCCCCCAGTTAATCAGGCGTCGCAGGGTGGAAATGGACAGGGTGATCAGCAAAAAGCGCAGTGTCCAGTCTCCGGTGCTATGGGTAATGACTTCAATCGGGTTGGCACCCAGTTTGTCTTGCCAGGCAGCAAGTCCCAGTGACACCAGGGGCATCAGTGCCAGCGCAAAGACAAAGGGTTTAAACAGTCGACTGAAATAAGGTTCAGGTATTTTCATTTAGAACAATTAAGCATAATAGTGGAGGCGGCAAGTTATTGATGATCCGAGACGCTGTAAATACATCCCTGTAAGCTCTGCGGCAGCTTCCCTGCTGCCGAAGCTCGGTTCATCAATAACTTGCCACCTTGACATATCTTGATGTTGGATAGTGACTTTCATTCTTGTTATAAAGCCTGGGTGGTTATGTTAGTAGTATTTTTTTAGATCCATACCCTTGTATAAAGCAGCAACTTCATCGGCATAGCCATTCAGGAATAGTGTCTTGCGTTTGCGAAATTCACCAATCCGGCGTTCGCGTTTTTGTGACCACCTGGGATGATCGACATTGGGGTTTACATTGGAATAAAAGCCATATTCTACCGCGTTGGCTTTTTGCCAGGAGGAAATAGGCTGCTCTTCCAGAAAGTGAATTTTAACGATGCTCTTGATGCTCTTGAAACCATATTTCCACGGCACGACCAGACGCAATGGAGCGCCATTCTGGTTTAACAGGTCTTTGCCGTAGATTCCGGTAGCCAACAGGGTGAGCGGGTGCATGGCTTCATCGATGCGCAAGCCTTCGACATAGGGCCATTCCAGTACGCTGCGTTTTTGACCAGGCATTTGCTCGGGGTCAAGCAGGGTTTCGAAGTAGACGTATTTGGCTTTTGAGGTGGGTTCAAAGCGTTTTAGCAGTTTGCCGAGCTCAAAACCCATCCAGGGGATCACCATGGACCAGCCTTCTACGCAGCGAAAACGGTAAATACGCTCTTCGGTCTGCATAGGCTTGAGGAGGTCTTCAAGTGCAAAGCTGCCGGGTTTGGCACATTCACCGTCTACTGTCACCGACCAGGGTGATGTTTTCAGTGTATGCGCATTTTTTGCAGGATCAGATTTTCCCGTTCCAAACTCGTAGAAATTGTTATAGGTAGTGATGTCTTTATAGCTGGTTAATTCGTTTTTTAAATCATCCTGTCTGGCTTTGGCATTTAACACATTGCCAGCCAGGCTGCTGCCCAGCAGGATAGAGCCTGCTCCCATGGTCTTGATGAATTTTCTGCGACCACGGTACAGACTTTCATCTGTGACATCGTGGTCTTTTAATGCCTGGGGTTTCCTGATAATCATTGCGTGCCCTCTTGTGTAATATTTTCTGGTATAGCAGGTCTATGGCTATTTGTTGTATTGACTGTTTATACAGACTTTTGAGTACCAACAATAATACCTGCGTGATGTAGTTTTAGCAGAATGCGATAGCCGGTATGCAAAGCCTCTTCAGGGTCTGGGTGTTGCATTTCTTCGGCTAACCGGGTCAGTATCTCTGTCCCTGTTCTTGGCGTTTCATCCTGTAACAGTTCCATGATACGTGCAGTGACAGGGTCGGCACCAAAATATTCGATATCGCCTTCGCTATCTCTGTAGATGATAATGAAGCTGGGTTGCTCTGGCTGCTCAACAGGCTGGTTGCTCGCACTGATTTCGTGTACTGGCCAGGCATAGCTTAGACAAAAAGCAGTCGGTGAGAGCACCGGGGGAAACGCCTTCATATCACCATGTGGATCAATATGCTCCCAGTCTGGCTCGTCCTGATCTACCATCAGCGCAACCTCTGCCCACTCAAAATGCGCTAGGTCAAACAGATAGGGCGGATCATCCTCAGTAGCGGTGTGTTCATGTTGCAGATACAGCACAAATTCCTGCGAAATATCGACAAAATAGGGGCTATGGCTGCGATGTGTCGAGAAAAAGGCGCGTGCCAGACGTTCCCAGGCTGCATCGTCATAGTGTGTCCTTAGCACGGGAAAGCTGCTTTCCAGAAAGCCGTTGACGTTATTGAAAAACAGCTCACGGTAAATCGCCATACGCCGGTCTTCGATGCCTTCAGGACCGGGTGTGTTTTGGGGGTCACGGATATGTGCTGTAAATTCGAACTGTTTACGCTGGAATTCTGGTAGGGGCTGTGTTTCCTGCTTAGCCATGAGTGCCTGTCACCTTGGTAGTTTCGTATTTAGCCTG
>Ga0256832_1003916_pt1 | contig 10089 bp, 4 predicted proteins | sample 134614metaG_FD_190534 | JGI IMG/M metagenome (GOLD analysis project Ga0256832, IMG submission 190534) | Hydrothermal vent microbial communities from Lau Basin, Pacific Ocean - 134-614 | ecosystem: Environmental > Aquatic > Marine > Hydrothermal vents | place: Pacific Ocean: Lau Basin | collected...
CAATGCCAGTGCTGGACCATTGTTTAAAAAATTAATCAAAACAATCAAAAGACATAGCCGTCTAAAAAGTGTTAAATATACAGGTATTTTATGGATGCAAGGTGAGGAAGATTCACGTCATTCAAGCGCCGCACGCACTTACTCCCAAAATTTATCAGAATTTGTTCGCGCACTGCGTAAAGAACTACATGCCCCCTCACTTACCTTTTTTATTGGCGAGGTAAACCCTCCCATTAAAGCCTTTCCTTATCGTGAAATTGTGCGTAAAGCACAAAAAAATTCTACCGCTAGAATTCGAAATAGTCGTCTTGTTTCAACACAAGGTTTGGAAAAACAACAGGATAATTTGCATTACAATACCGCTGGTCAATTAGCTTTAGGCATACGTTTTGCCAAAGCATTTATACAAACGGCTCGATAATTCTTCGACCATTTTATTATTAAATGACCCTCTCTAAAAAATAAAGATGAGACAATAAAATGAATATCAAATCCACATTAAGCGTAGTTTCCTTACTTTCTATTTTAGCGTTGCAACCTGTTTTAGGTGCAACAAATAATCTTGAACTGAGTGAATCCGATATTATCGATATCCTCAATGGAAAAATGGAAAAAGTACAAACCACTCAAAAGCACATTCCCATTTCTGATCAAAAACCACCTGTAGTACAAGTACAAAGGAGCAAGTCACAGGTAGAAAAACCACGATATATTGCACCTGCTAGAACTTATACCCCACCAAGAAGAGTAAACCATTCCTCTATTCCAGCGTGGAGAAGACCAGCGGGACAAACCATGACACGCAGTGCAGATGATGCATTATTTGGTGCCGCAAAAAGTAAAAATATGTTTTTATTAAAACAGTTAATTGCAGAAGGGGCGAATGTAAATCATCAAAATTTTAATGGTGAAACAGCGCTTCATATCGCCGCATCTTTAGGCAATTTACAAATGGTGAAATATTTAGTAAGTCAAGGTGCCAATATACATGCACGTACAGGAACTCAATGGATGCCAATTCATCATGCAATACGTTTTAATCATTTAAATGTTGCTAATTACTTGATTTCACGAAAAGCCTTATTACGACATAAAACCATTGATGGATTTACCGCATTGGATTTTGCCAAAAAATCTAAAAATCCACAAATACAGGCAATTGCTAGAAAATATGGACGATAAGAAACAAGAATAAGGCTACTCCTTAGGGTAGCCTTATCCGTTACATTAACGCTTTTATCTGTAATATTGCAGAATAAACAGATTTCCTCATTTATCCTCCACACCAAAATTCATGGATGAAAGAGAGTAGAGATAAAGTGAATATAAAATATAGTTTTAAAAAACAAATCTTAGCCCTTGCTATTATTCTTTTAGCAAGTTTTATCACTCAAATAGCAAATGCTGCTTACAATTCAGCTTACTTGACCCCTGAAGAAGTGAGAAAAATTAATCAAGAAACGATTATCCGCGAACAGGCAATACGTGTGCAAAAAAAGCGTATGAAGATAGCTCAAGAGCGTAAAAAACAATTAAAACGCGCTCAATTACAGCGACATTATGCCAAACGGGGGCAACGTTATTATGATCCATATTATCAAAAAGCCCGCTCTGTCCCTGCTTGGAGAAGGTCAGCAGGTCATACAATGACCAATAATCTCAATGATGCATTACTTAATGCTGCTAAAACTAGAAATCTATCTTTAGTAAAAGAGCTTATTGCTGAAGGTGCAAATGTACATCATAAAAACTTCGATGGTGAATCTGCACTGCATATTGCGGCATCACTGGGTGATCTACAGATGGTACGCTACCTGTTGACTCAAAGAGCTAATGTTAATGCACGCACTAGAAAAAATTGGTTGCCTATTCATCATGCGATACGTTTTAACCATCCTATTGTTGCGAATTATTTGATCGCACATCAAGCCTCATTATGGATGAAAAATACAGACGGATTTAGCGCACTTGATTTTGCTAAAAGATCAAAAAATGTACGCCTGAATGCCATTGCTAGAAGGCATGGTCTTTAGTTATAGATTTTATAAGTATGGGGAATAAATTCCCCTTCTTCCTTTTCGCCTATTTCTAAAATAATCTCTTCTATTTTCTCACGATAATCTTCTGGATTTTCCCATAAGCCGCGTTGCATTGCTTCTAATAAACGCTCTGCCATTTCCTTCATTGCTTGGGGATTGTTTTCTTGTAAAAATTGTTTATTTTCAGTATTTAATAAATAACTATCGCTTACTTTTTCATATTGATAATCTTTGATTAAATCGGTTGTGGCATCATAGGCAAATAAATAATCCACGGTGGCTGCCATTTCAAACGCACCTTTATAGCCGTGTCGTTGCATTCCTTTAATCCATTTAGGATTTAAAACACGCGCACGGATAACGCGGTTTAATTCTTCTTCTAAAGTGCGTATTTTAGGAGAGTCAGGGTTGGAATGATCACCATGATAAACCTGTGGGGTTTTACCGCTGAGTACCGCAATGGCATTACTCATGCCACCTTGAAATTGGTAATAATCATCGGAATCGAGCAGATCATGTTCACGATTATCTTGATTTTGTAGCACCACTTCTAAAGCTGCTAAACGATGCTCAAAAATGGCATGGGCATTTTCTCCAATACCCTCCCCTGCTTGCTGATTGCTATAAGCATAGCCTCCCCAATTCACATAGGCAGCGGCAAGGTCTTCTTTATCATCCCAGCAACGTTGATCAATTAAACCTTGTAAACCTGCACCGTAACTATTGGGCTTAGAACCAAACACTCGAAACCCTGCCTGTAGACGCGCTTGTTGTTGTTCTAATCCTTTTTGTTGTAATAAATCACAGTCCTTTTGAATATGATCTCGAATGGGATTTAATCCTGCGGGGTCTTCATAATCTGCAATTATCTGCACAGCACGATCAAATAAACGCATAACATTGGGAAAGGCATCTCGAAAAAAACCAGAAATTCGCAAAGTCACATCCACCCGCGGACGATTCATTTGCATCGCAGGAATGACATTAAAATCAATCACTCGCCCACTTAATGGTTCCCAAACAGGTTCGACTCCCATTAATGCAAAGGCTTGTGCAATATCATCCCCGCCTGTTCGCATGGTGGAAGTTCCCCACACAGACAACCCTAAAGTTTTAGGATAATCACCGTATTGTTGCAAATAACGTATAATTAATTGCTCGGCTGATTTTTGTCCTAATTCATAGGCACTTCGAGTGGGAATGGCGCGTGTATCAACTGAATAGAAATTACGCCCTGTGGGAAGTACATCTAACCGTCCGCGTGTGGGCGCACCACTTGGGCCTGCGGGGACAAATTTTCCTGATAAACCACGTAGTAGCTGATGGATTTCATTATCACCACAGGCCTCAAGTTTAGGGATGATGATTTGTTGCAAATAAGTTAATACCGCTTCAGTTGCAGGTGTTTTAAACTTGAAAATAGCAACTAATAATGACGATAAATTTGAGACAGGTTTATCTGTTGCCGTCTCTTTAGAGTGAATCGGATTAAGAAGCGTAGTTTTAATTAGCTTTTTAGCCAATAATTCCAAGCGTTCACGCGTATCAGCATGGGTTCGCCATAAGCTATCACTAAGCGGTTGCAAAATAGCAGGTTTATCTCCCGTCCAAACTTGAGTGCTAATCTGCAAAGGATCAAAATCAAGTTGCAGATCTTCGGCTAAGGCAGTCAAGATACCCTTGTCTTCTGCTTTATTCCCCCGTGATAAACGTGATAAAGCCACTAAGGTATCAATGCGCTGTTCGTCTTTTGGTGATTCTCCTAAAATATGCAAACCATCACGAATTTGACTTTCTTTTAATTCGCATAAATAAGTATCCAATTCATTTAGTCGCTCATTATCCTCCGTTGCTGATAATTCTTGATCTAGTTTAGATTGTTCTAATGCCATTAATATTTTTTCACGTAAATATTGCTCACGACGCGCATCTAAGCCCATTGCCTGATAATACTCATCCACCAATTGCTCTAATTGTGCTAGTTCCCCGTAATTTTCAGCGCGGGTCATCGCTGGCATTAAATGATCAATAATCACCGCTTGGGCGCGTCGTTTTGCTTGTGTGCCTTCTCCTGGGTCATTAACGATAAAAGGATAAAGATGCGGCATTGCACCCAGTGCAATTTCAGACCAGCAACCGTTAGAAAGCGCGACACTTTTTCCCGGAAGCCATTCTAAATTGCCGTGTTTGCCAATATGCGCTATCGCATCTACTTGATATTCATGCCGTAGCCAAAAATAAAAAGCCAAATAATGATGTGGAGGCACTAAATCAGGATCATGATAAGTGGCATTAATATCCAAATGATACCCCCGTGCAGGTTGTACCCCTACAAAGGTTTCCCCAAGCCGAATGCCTGCAATCATAATACGCCCATTGCGTACTTTAATATCCGCATCCGCACTGCCCCACCGCTTTAAAACCGCCTCTTGATTTTCTTTTGGCATGGCATTGAAATACCGCTGATAGCTTGCTAAAGAAAGACTTTGCTGACAAGGACGTTGTGCTAAATAGCTAGGATCATTAGTGATATTCGCTTGCAGTGCTTGAATCAGCTCATTGCCATTTTTTGGCAATGTATCAATAGGATAGCCCGCCTTTTTTAAAGCGCGTAAAATATTTAAAGTAGACGCTGGCGTATCTAAACCAACCCCATTAGCAATGCGTCCATCATGGGTTGGATAATTTGCCAAAATCAGCGCAATACGTTTTTTATCGTTATCTTTATGCCGTAAACGCGCCCAATGATAGGCTAACTTGGCACAAAACCGAGCGCGTTCTGGATGCAGTTGATAGGAGATAACATCCATTTGACTACGCGAATCCCGTTGTAAAACCGTTTTAAAGCTAATTGCACGACTAATAATGCGCCCATCCATTTCGGGTAAGGCAATATTCATGGCTAAATCACGCGCGCGCAAACCCAACGGATGTTGTTGCCAATCCTGCTGACTATTGGCAGCTAAAATCAATTGAATCACCGCAATATCAGCTTGAAATAGAGCGGTATTTTCAGTGGCATTATCATTAGTCTGATTGACTGAAAAACTGGTGGTATTAAGAATAATATCCGCCTGAGATTGTTCACACAGCAAATCAACCAATGCCATACTGCTGGCTTGTTTTAAGGAGCTAATTACAATCGGCAAAGGATTCAAGCCCTGCTGTTGTAGAATTTTTAGTAACTGATCAAAGGCTTGCGTCTGTCCCGATTGAATATGCGAGCGATAAATCAAAAGTATTGCAACCGATTGATTCTGTTTCCATTGCCTTTGCCAATCAGCCAAACTCGCCTGCTCTATTTGCGGATGATAAATCCACTCTTTTGGTAATTGTCGAGGAGGCTCCCAATCCATTTCTATTTGAAAAAAACGATTCCCCAGCCATGCAAAAAAATTATTGATATTACGCTGCCCTGCCTGCCTTAAATAATGCCAACAGTATAAACAATCCTCCTGCTCTACATTACTATAAGCCAAGAGTTGCACATCCATTTGATCATCCCCCGGCACAATAATTAAAGGGATAGTTTTCGCTTGAGTCAATACTTGCAATTGCTCCAGACCATAACGCCAATAGGATTCTCCCCCTAGTAGCGAAACAATAATCAATTTAGCCGACTCCAATACCGCATCGGCATAAAGATCGAAAGCTGCGGGTTTATTTAAATGCACCAAATTAGCAAGACGAATTGAAGGGTAATCTTCGGGAAGATTTTTTATTACCTGTGACAATAAAGCCAAAGAACTGTCTTGGGCAGATAAAATAATAATATCCGCCCTAGTTTGTTGCAGATCAATAATCCCTTCTTCATCTGTAAACCCACCGGGTTTAGCCGTGAGTAAATGCATAAGAAGTATCTCTTATTGACAAGCTTCACATTCAGGATCAAGTATCGAGCAAGCGGATGGGGCTTTTGCCGTTGAAGCGATGCTATTATCCTCGCTAGAAGCAGGGTTAATACGGTCATCAGATGTTTTTTCCATATGGGTTGCTCCCATTGAACGTAGATAATACGTGGTTTTAAGTCCACGCACCCAAGCGAGTTTATAGAGATTGTCCAGCTTTGCACCCGAAGGCTTTGACATATAAAGATTTAATGATTGTCCTTGATCAATCCATTTTTGACGACGGCTTGCCGCTTCGATCAACCAGCGAGGATCAATTTCAAAGGCGGTTAAATATTTCGCTTTTAATACCTCTGGAATACGTTCAATGGGTTGTACACTGCCATCGAAATATTTCATATCGTTAATCATCACCTGATCCCAAAGCCCTAGCTGTTTTAACTCATTGACCATATAAGGATTAACAATGGTAAATTCACCCGATAAATTCGACTTTACAAATAGGTTTTGATAGGTCGGCTCAATGGATTGGCTAACACCGCAGATATTTGAAATAGTCGCCGTTGGGGCAATTGCCATTACATTAGAATTACGCATACCGTACTGCTGGATGCTTGCACGCAAACGATCCCAATCTAAGGTACTGGATTTATCCACTTGATAATATTCGCCACGCTCTTTTTCCATTAAATCTAAAGAATCAATCGGTAAAATACCCTGACTCCAAAGTGACCCTTTATAAGTAGAGTAAGCACCGCGTTCTTTTGCTAGCTTATTTGAACCTTGAATCGCAAAATAAGAAATAGCTTCCATACTACGGTCTGCAAAATCAATCGCCTCTTCGGAAGCATAAGAGAGATTGAGTTTATACAGTGCATCTTGAAAGCCCATCATACCTAATCCAACTGGGCGATGTTGTAAATTAGAACGACGTGCTTGAGGGACGCTGTAATAATTGTATTCAATCACATTATCTAGCATACGCATGGCGGTAGTAATGGTTTTTTCTAGCATCTTCATATCGATGCCTTTTGCTGTGGTATGGGCTGCAAGATTGACTGAACCAAGATTGCAAACAGCGATTTCGTCAATATTTGTATGTAAGGTAATTTCTGTGCATAAATTAGACGAATGTACCACACCAACATGCTGATTGCTGTATCGAATATTACAAGGGTCTTTAAAAGTCAGCCAAGGGTGACCTGTTTCAAACAGCATCCCTAACATCTTGCGCCATAAATCTTGCGCTTTAATTGTTTTAAAAAGACGCATTTCACCACGAGCTGCTTTATCCTCATATTCAAGGTATTTTTTCTTAAATGCCTTGCCATAAAGCTCATGTAATTCAGGGGTTTCATCGGGGGAAAATAAGGTCCAATCCTGTTCTTTTGCCACACGTTCCATAAATAAATCAGGAATCCAATGCGCTGTATTCATATCATGGGTACGGCGACGCTCATCACCTGTATTTTTACGCAACTCTAAAAATTCTTCGATATCAATATGCCATGTTTCAAGATAGGCGCAAAAAGCCCCTTTTCTTTTCCCTCCATTATGAACCAGTGCTGATGTGGTCATATAAGACTCATCACCTTCCACCTTTAGATCAAAAACAAAGGATTCAGTTGGAATGCTTTTTACACTGCGTACTCGACTGTATAAGTGACCATTATAGTTTAACCAATTATATTTTTTAATCGCTTGACAACCAATGCGGCTAGCAATTTCTTTTACCGCTGGAATTCGTACATCATAAGCTTTAGTCGTTCCCTTAAAATGAATTTTTGTACCATCACAGCGCGCTCCAGTATGTGCATTTTCACGTTCTCTATATTGTCCAGCCGTCGGTACGCCCAAACGTAAACACTGATAACGCAAGCCTTCGACAAGCGGATAGGAAGTATTGGTAAAATAGATTTCCTTACCTCGACTAACACCACCATCCGTTTCTAATAAACCTTGCAATAGTGCTAATGTTTGTGAATGAGGTAAATGGCTATAACGACGTGCTATGTGTTTTTTATGATCAACATCATAAATTTCATCATAACTAAAGGGTAATGTTGCAACACCCGCACCTGTTATACGCCCTGTGGTTCCATCACCTAATACAGCTTGCCTAGTTGCCCAATGAATTTGAATATAATTTTCATTTCTACCGCTTTCCCAGAAATGAATATGGCGTTGATTTAAATAATCACGTACAAATTGTAAATGCTTATCATTTTTTGGATTACCAGAAACGCCCCATTCCCTACTATTTTTAGACAAGTGTCCGTCACCGAGTAAAATACCGTAAAGACGCGCATCATCTTCTCCAAAATCATCAACAGGGATGATTTCTTTGGGAATAACCTGTGCAATATAGTCACCTTTTTGCAATTCTCCTGCATCAACCCACTCAGGTTTCACTTTGCCTTTTTCTAACCAAGCAAGGGTACGATGATTAGCCTGCTCTAATGGAATATTGCGAATCGCATAAAAAGGATGCCCAGCAGTGACTTTAGTGGGTTTAATAGCATGTTTAATATCAACCGCGACCATTGGATCATGCTGGTTATAAAGCATACGTTCTATGACTTCACGGTAAGTACCACTAATGCCTAAGACTAAATCACCCTGTTTAATATCACGAATTGCTTTAACACCATCGGCAGTATAAAGCGGTGTATCACCTGCAAAACATTGATTAACAGCGACAGCTGTATCATTGGCTACTTTCAAAAAAGGCACAACACCTTGCGATTTACCATTGGTTCCTTTGATATGTGAGCCTAAGCCGCGTACAGATGTCCAGTCATTGCCGAGTCCTCCTGCAAATTTAGATAATAGGGCATTATCTTTAATCGCATTGTAAATACCCGCTAAATCATCAGGTACGGTGGTGAGATAACAAGAGGAAAGTTGAGGGCGTAAACTGCCTGAATTAAATAGCGTCGGGGTGCTACTCATAAAATTGAAGCTTGATAATAAATTATAAAACTCAATCGTGCGTGCTTCACGGTCAATTTCATTAATAGCCAAACCCATTGCCACGCGCATAAAGAAAATCTGCGGTAATTCAAAACGTATTCTATCTTCCGTATGAATAAAATAACGATCATAAAGGGTTTGCAGACCGAGATAAGTAAATAGATGATCTCGTTCTGCTTTTATCGCTGCACCGAGTTTTTTAAGGTCATAATGACTAAGTTCCTCATCTAATAATTCCAAGGCAATACCACGATGGATATATTTTTCTAGTAGATCAGGATAGAGGGATTGCATCTGCGCTTGAGTGGCAGTGCTAGGGCGACCTGTAAGGAAACTAATCGCTTCACAGCGCACTCCATCTAAGAGCAAGCGAGCAGCAACATTTGAATAATTAGGCTCTTGCTCAATCATAACACGGGTTGACATCACTAATGCCGCATTAATATCAGCTTCTGCAATACCATCAAAAATATTACGCATAGCAACTTCTAAGACCTGTTTTTCATCCACGCCTTCTAGGCCTTCGACTGATTCTTTAATTAATTGTTGTAAGCGTTTTTCATCAAGAGGCATTAGATCACCAGAGCTTGTTTTTACTTGTAGAATAGGTTTTTTTTGAGGCTTGTTTTGTTTCGATTTTTTTTGTTCACGAATCTTAGCACGCTGTTCACGGTATAACACATAGCTACGTGCTACTTTACGCTCACCTGAACGCATCAAAGCCAGCTCAACTTGATCTTGAATATCCTCAATATGCACAATGCCACCTTCTGGCATACGACGAAATAATGAAGCTGTAATTTGCGATGTCAGTTGTTCAACCGTTTTATGTATACGCGAAGAGCCTGAGGCTATTCCTCCTTCTACATCAAGAAATGCCTTGGTAAGCGCAATCATAATTTTACTGGCATTAAACAGTGTCACAGTGCCATTACGACGAATAACTTTATAGATATCCTCCCTGCTCTCATTTATTTGTTCTGTTTTAGCTGTGTTATTTGTATTAGTTATAGGCATATCTTCTAAAGGATATTCCTCATTATTTTGTCCAACATCACCTGTGTCCATACTTCCTCCGCTATTTTAGGTTCATCAAAGAAAAAATTATCATCTAAAATTTAGGATAACTATTTTGCTTCTTCAAAGACCTTTCTCTTAATATTGTTATCATTTTACAAATTTATAAAAGTTGTTTATTTTTTATCCACAACGAGCTCTAAAAATATTTG
>Ga0256832_1003917_pt1 | contig 10088 bp, 7 predicted proteins | sample 134614metaG_FD_190534 | JGI IMG/M metagenome (GOLD analysis project Ga0256832, IMG submission 190534) | Hydrothermal vent microbial communities from Lau Basin, Pacific Ocean - 134-614 | ecosystem: Environmental > Aquatic > Marine > Hydrothermal vents | place: Pacific Ocean: Lau Basin | collected...
GAAATCCACCGCTGCAGCTTTGGTCCCGTGCGGCGCTTGCTGGAGGCGTGAACATGCTATTGTTCCCCGCCCCGGAAAACTGAAATAATCCCCCTCATGGAACCCCGCTTCGTACACCTGCACCTGCACACCGAGTACTCCATGGTGGACAGCGTGGTGCGTATCAAACCCCTGGTGGACAGCCTGGCGGAGCAGGGCATGCCGGCCGTGGCGGTGACTGATCAGTTCAATTTGTTTTCCCTGGTGAAGTTCTACCGTGCGACCACCGGCGCGGGCGTCAAGCCCATCTTCGGCGTGGATCTGCATCTGCGCAATCCGGAAAACCTGAACCAGCCGGACCGCCTGGTGTTGCTGGCCCGGGATGAGACAGGCTACCGCAATCTGCGGGAACTGGTGTCACGGGGCTACCAGCAGGGTCAGCACCTGGGCAAGCCCATGCTGGACCGGGACTGGCTGACCCCCCAGAGCTGCCAGGGACTCATCGCTCTGTCCGGCGCCCGGGACGGGGATGTGGGCCGGGCGCTGCTGGCGGGTCATGAGAAACAGGCGGAAGCCCTGCTGGATCACTGGCTGGAACTGTTTGGCGATGCCTATTATTTGCAGCTGGTGCGCACGGGCCGTCCTGACGAGGAAGATTGCCTGCACCTGAGCGTGGAACTGGCGGCGCGCCGCCAAGTGCCGGTGGTGGCCACCAACGAGGTCTGTTTCCTGAAAGAAGAAGACTTTCAGGCCCATGAGGTGCGGGTGTGCATCAACCAGGGGCGCACCCTGGATGATCCCCGCCGGCCCCGGGACTACTCACCCCAGCAGTACCTGCGCAGCGCCGAGGAAATGGCGGAACTGTTCAGCGATATTCCTGAAGCCCTGGAGAACAGCGTGGAAATCGCCCGGCGCTGCAATGTGCGCATGAGCTTTGGTGAGAATTTCCTGCCGGATTTCCCCGTGCCGGATGGCCTGACCATGGACGAGTTTTTCCGCCAGCTGGCGCAGAAGGGCCTGGAAGCACGCCTGGACAAGATTCTTGACCGGGAGGCGGAGGATTTTCAGGAAAAACGCAAACCCTACGACGAGCGCCTGAAGACCGAGCTGGATGTCATTATCGAGATGGGATTCCCCGGCTACTTCCTCATCGTCGCAGACTTCATCCAGTGGGCCAAGGACAATGACATTCCTGTGGGGCCTGGGCGCGGTTCCGGCGCGGGCTCCCTGGTGGCCTATGCCCTGAAGATCACGGATCTCGATCCTCTGGCCCTGGAGCTGCTGTTCGAGCGTTTTCTCAATCCCGAGCGGGTATCCATGCCGGATTTCGATATCGATTTCTGCATGGACAAGCGCGACCATGTCATCGAGTATGTGGCGCAGAAATATGGCCGGGATGCTGTATCCCAGATCATCACCTACGGCTCCATGGCGGCCAAGGCTGTGGTGCGTGATGTGGGCCGGGTGCTGGGCCATCCCTACGGTTTTACCGACCGGGTAGCCAAGATGGTGCCTTTCGACCTGGGCATAACCCTGAGCAAAGCCCTGGAAGAGAGCGAAGACCTGAAACAGGCCTATGAGAACGACGAGGAGGTCACCCAGCTCATCGACATGGCCCTGCAACTGGAGGGCCTGACCCGCAACGCGGGCAAACATGCTGGAGGGGTGGTCATCGCACCGGGGAAACTCACGGACTTCACCGCCCTGTACTGCGATGCTGATGGCGGCAACCTGGTGACGCAGTTCGACAAGAACGACGTGGAAGCCGTGGGCTTGGTGAAGTTCGACTTCCTGGGCCTGCGCACCCTGACCATCATCGACTGGGCCCTGAAGAGCGTGAACCGCCAGCGCCGGGAGCAGGGGCTGGAGCCTGTGGATATCGATGCCATACCCATGGACGATCCCGAGTCCTTTGCCCTGCTCAAGTCCGCGGCCACCACAGCGGTGTTCCAGCTCGAATCCCATGGCATGAAAGAGCTGATCCGCAAACTGCAGCCGGATAACTTCGACGAGATCACCGCCCTGGTGGCCCTGTACCGCCCCGGCCCCCTGGGCACGGGCATGGTGGATGATTTCATCGCCTGCAAGCACGGCAAGAAACAGGCCGAATATCCCCATCCCAAGCTGGAACCCATACTCAAGCCCACCTATGGCGTCATCCTCTACCAGGAGCAGGTCATGCAGATCGCCCAGGAGCTGGCGGGCTATTCTCTGGGTGGCGCGGACCTGCTGCGCCGGGCCATGGGCAAGAAGAAACCCGAGGAGATGGAGAAGCAGGGCGAGATTTTCCGCAAAGGCGCCGTGGAGCGTGGCGTGGACGAGGCCCTGGCCACGCGTATCTTCGATCTGATGGCGCACTTTGCCGGGTACGGCTTCAACAAGTCTCACTCGGCGGCCTACGCCCTGGTGTCCTACCAGACCCTGTGGCTCAAGACCCACTATCCCGCTCCCTTCATGGCGGCGGTGCTGTCTGCCGATATGGACAACACAGACAAGGTGGTGCATCTCATCGAAGAATGCCGGGAGATGAAGCTGGAGGTGCTGCCGCCCCAGGTGAACCGTTCCCAGTACATGTTCAATGCCGAAGGGGAACGCACGGTGATCTACGGCCTGGGCGCCATAAAAGGGGTGGGGGAGTCCGCCATCGAAGGCATTATTGCCGCCCGGGAAGAAGGTGGGGCGTTCAAGGACCTGTTCGATTTCTGCCGCCGTATCGACCTGCGCAAGTGTAACCGCCGGGTTTTGGAATCCCTGATCCGTGCCGGCGCCCTGGACGAGATGGGCAGCAACCGCGCCACCCTTATGGTGCAGCTGCCCCTGGCCCTGAAGATGGCGGAACAGCATCACGCCCTGGAAGCCGCGGGACAGACAGATCTGTTTGGCATGAGTGAACCCGAAGCCCCGCCGGCCATGGGCATCATCCCTGATGATCAGGAGGACTGGAGTGATGAACAGCGCCTGCGGGGTGAAAAGGAAACCCTGGGGCTGTTCCTCACGGGGCACCCCATCGATTTCTACGAAGCGGAGCTGAAGCAGATCGCCAGCCGCATCGGCAGCCTGTCCCTGGATGAGAGCCAGAAAGGCTATGGCCGGGGCAAGGAGGTGACCGTGGCCGGGCTGGTGATGGAAGTGAACAAGCGCAACACCCAGCGCGGCACCATGGCTTCGGTACTCCTGGACGACAAGAGCGGACGTATCGAGCTGACCCTGTTCAACGAGTCTTTCGAGGCATGCCGGGAGTTGCTGGTGGTGGACAAGGTGCTGGTGGTGCAGGGCAAGCTGGTGCATGACGAATACCGGGGCGGCCTGGGCCTGCGCGCCAACCAGGTGAGCAGTTTCGAGGACTACCGGGAGAGCCGCCTGGCGGCCCTGGACCTGGTGCTGGATGAAGCATTCATACGCAGCCGCAAGTGGAGCGCCGTTGACCTGCGCAACTGGCTGCAGGAACTGCTGGCCGACGCCCGGGGCGGCACGGTGCCTGTGGCGGTGCGTTACCAGCGCGCGGATGCCAGCGCTCTGATCCGCCTCGGCGACGACTGGCGGGTGAAACCGGGGGATGAGCTGCTGCACCGCCTGTACCGCGCCCTTGGCCGGGAGGGGGTGGTGCTGCACTTTGGCAGTCTCATTCAGGAAACAGCCACAATGGGCGCCTGATATGCCGGACCAGCGGATTAAGGTATGATATGCCTCATCCAAAAAAACCAGTGAGCGGCCTTCATGGACCTCAATTTTCTTGAATTCGAACAACCCATTGCCGAACTCGAAGCCAAGATCAGCGAATTGCGTCTGCTTGGCGATGATGCCGAGATCAACATCCAGGAAGAAATCGAACGCCTGGAAGAGAAGAGCCGCAAGCTCACCGAGTCCCTGTTCTCATCCCTGAACCCCTGGCAGATCTCCCAGCTGGCCCGCCATCCCCTGCGTCCCTATACCAAGGACTACATCGAACGCATCGTGGATGATTTCGAAGGCCTGCACGGCGATCGCGCTTTTGCGGACGACCAGTCCATCGTTTCCGGCATCGGTCGTATCGATGGCCGGCCGGTGATGATCATCGGCCACCAGAAGGGCCGGGACACCAAGGAAAAACTCAAGCGCAACTTTGGCATGCCGCGCCCCGAAGGTTATCGCAAAGCCCTGCGCATGATGGAAACGGCAGAACGTTTCAAGCTGCCCATTCTCACCTTTATCGACACCCCCGGCGCCTATCCCGGCATCGATGCCGAGGAGCGGGGTCAGAGCGAGGCCATTGCCCGCAACCTGCGCGAGATGGCGGGGCTGCGCACCCCCATCATCGCCACCGTCATTGGTGAAGGTGGCTCCGGCGGCGCCCTGGCCATCGGCGTGGCGGACAAGCTGATGATGCTCCAGTACGCCACTTATTCGGTCATTTCTCCCGAGGGTTGTGCCTCGATTCTGTGGAAGAGCGCGGAGAAGGCCTCTCAGGCCGCCGAGGCCATGGCCATCACATCGGAGAAGCTCAAGGAGCTGGGCCTCATCGATGGCATCGTGCCCGAACCCCTTGGGGGCGCGCATCGCGACCCGGATGCCATGGCTGACAACCTTAAAACTGCCCTCATCGCCACTCTGGATGAACTGCAGGGCAAGAGTGACCAGGAACTGCTGGACAACCGTTACCAGCGTCTCATGTCCTATGGAGTGTTCAGCGAGTAACATCGCCGGACATGACTTTCTCCCCCGCAAATCTGTTGCAGATCCTGCAGGGGCTGCCTGTTCCCACCACCTATCGGGTTGCCCTGAGTGGTGGCCTGGACTCGGTAACCCTGCTGCATGCGCTCCATGAGATCGCCGCCGGTCTCGATGCCCCTGTGGAAGCTGTGCATGTGAATCACGGTCTGCACGGCGATGCTCTGGAATGGGAAAACTTCTGCGAAGCCCTGTGCGCCTCCCTGGATATTCCCCTGATCAGTCTGCAGCTGGAACTGCAGCCCATGCGCGGTTTGAGCCTGGAAGCCCTGGCCAGGGAGGCACGTTACAGCATCATTGCCGAACAGCAGCAGGAAGGGGAAATGCTCCTCACCGCCCATCATGGCGACGACCAGGCGGAAACCCTGCTCCTGCAATTGCTGCGCGGCGCCGGTGTTCAGGGGCTAGCTTCCATGCCCCTGCTGCGGGACTGGCAGTCCGGCTGGCTGGCGCGTCCCCTGCTGGGTTTCAGCCGTTCCGAGCTGGAAGCCTGGGCCAAGGCCCATGGACTTCGGTGGCGGGAAGACCCCAGCAACCGGGAAACGGATATCCGCCGCAACTACCTGCGCCATGAGGTCATTCCCCTGCTCAGGGAACAATGGCCCGGCCTGGTGGCCACTTTGGGGCGCAGCGCCCGGCACTGCGCTGAGGCCGCCCGTATTCTGGGTGAAGCAGCAGAAGAGGATCTGATGCTGATCCTGGATCTTGCCAAGCCCTGGCAACTACCGCTGCAGGGCCTGGAAGCGCTCTCTCCCGAACGCCGCAAGAACCTGCTGCGCTACTGGATAGGCAGCCGCGATCTGCCTTTGCCGCCAGAAAAAGTGCTGGCCCGGGTGCAACAGGAACTCATACCCGCCCGGGAAGATGCCGTTCCCCAGGTGGACTGGGAAGGCGGCCAGCTGCGCCGTTATCGTGGGCAGCTGTATCTGATGCCGCCTCTGCCAAAGGCGCCAGACAAAGACCTGGTGGTGGAATGGGATGGCAGGGATAGCCTGCAGCTCCCCCAGGGTCTGGGCCGTCTGGCGCTCAAGGAACCGGCATCCTGGCTGCAGGAAGGCGTCTCCATCCAGTTTCGTCAGGGAGGCATGAAATGCCAGCCGGCGGGCCGTGAGGGGGAACGCAGTTTCAAACGCCTGTGTCAGGACCTGCATATTCCTCCCTGGCTGCGTCCCCGCATACCCCTGCTGGTGCGTGACGGAAAGCTGCTGGCCGTGGCGGACTACTGTCTTTGTGATGCCCCCTCCAATGACAACCCTTTGCTCTGGGAACGTCCCGAATGGCTGCACTGAATATCCGCAACAGCTATGCCGCCCGGCATCCCTTGAGGGGGGTTCTGATCAACCTGCTGCTGTTGCTCGCCTGCGCCCTGCTGGCCCTGGGGCTCAAACTGCCTCTGGTCAGCATCGAAAAATTCTGGTTCTTCGGCAACACCGTGAGCCTGCTGTCTGCAATCTCCCAGCTCTGGCAGGAGGGGGAAAAGGGCCTGGCGGTGCTCATCGGCTCGTTCAGCCTGCTGTTTCCTGTGGTCAAGCTGTTGTTGCTCTTCTACATCTGGAATCTGGAGGATGCGCGCAGCCCGGGACACCGCAAACACCTGAAATGGCTCAATACTTACAGCAAATGGTCCATGTTGGATGTGTTCGTGGTGGCCCTGCTGGTGGTGACCCTGAAGCTGGGCATGCTGGCTAGAGCCCAGGTGGAATTTGGCCTGTACGCCTTTGCCGCCAGCGTGATCCTCACCATGATTCTGTCCGCCTGGATAGGGCGGCATACGGCAGAATGAAGCCTGCTCTGCGGGTCTGACCGATTTCCACTCTGACTGATCTGGAACAATGGTTTCAAAGACCGATCTGACGCAAAATCAGAATAAGAACCAACAGGAGGACTGCCGTCGTGAAAGATCTGATATGGGACAATACCCTGAGTGTCCAGGTTCAGGAAATCGATGAGGATCATCGCCGTCTGGTAGAGCTGTTTAATCTACTGGGGCATGCCGTGGAAGAGGGCGCACCCAGGGATTACATAGAAGCATTGCTGGACGAACTCATCGCCTGCACCGTCTGGCATTTCAAGCACGAAGAGCGTCTGATGATCCGCCATGGCTATGGTGGATACCAGGAGCATCGTCGGGAACATGACGAGCTGATTGAAAGCGTCAAAGCCCTGCAGCAGGAACGTCAGCAACATGAGGTGGACATCACCGCCGAAGATATCCAGTTTCTGGAACACTGGCTGACGGGACATATTCTGGGCGCAGACATGGACCTGGGCGCTTTTCTTTCCGAAGTCATGTAGGAGAGGCTACCGCAGCAGGCCGTCGGCGGCGGCCTGCTCAAGTCGTTCTCGCAGCACCTGCCACAGCAATTCGCTGCCCTGGGCGATACGGCTGTTCAGGGACAGAACCTTTTCCTTTGGCACCCGGTTCTCCTTCCAGCTGTGGCCATTGCCGTGCAGATTGTGCAACAGGGGCGGGACGCGGTCTATGGCCCGGGCATAGCGGGATTCGGCTGATTCCCCCGCCTCGAATTCTTCCCACAGGGCCAGGTACTCATCGCCCTGGTTTCCGGGAAGCTTTCCAAGTACGCGTTTGACGCCCTCCCGCTCCTGGTTGTAGCGGGAAGCATCCTGTTCTGCATAGACGATCTGGTCACCGGCATCGATTTCACCCAGATCGTGAACTAGAAGCATGCGGATCACCTTGTCGATATCGATGTCCTCGTTGGCGTAATCCTTGAGCATCAGGGCCGTGAGGCAGACATGCCAGCTGTGTTCTGCAGAGTTCTCGTAGCGATCCAGTCCTACCGGGCGGGTCTTGCGCTGCACCGCCTTGAGTTTTTCTATCTCCACGATGAAATCAAGAATGGCCGCAATAGAACTATTGTTTTTCATCAATCCTGTTTTCCTGAGCGAGAAGCATTTGGCAGTCCCGTGCGGTTCTCCAGCAGAGCATGCATGGCGGTGCTGACATACGCTTTCAGATCAGCAAGCATTTCGCTTTTTTCCGCCGGTTTCCCATCCGGGAAGAAGGCCGGTTCGGGATAGAGCTGGTAACGCCCGGACACAGCTTTGCCATGGGGCGGTTTGATGACGATGTGGTCACCCCGGAAATGGGCCACCGTATGATCGCTGCCCGAGGGCTTGATGACGCCAAGGCCAGGATCATCTGCGGGCAGGGAAAGGATATCCCGCCCCCAGCACTGATGGGTAAAGGACTTGCCCAGGAGAAGGTTCACGCTGGTGGGGATGACGTCCACCTGGGTGGCGGCTGTGTGGATACGCTTGCCGAACCGGTCCTGGATGCCGGGCGCCAGCATCAGCATAGGAATGTGGAAGCGCAGCAGGTCGATCTGTCCCAGTTGTTTCTTGACCCCGAATCCATGATCACCCAGGAGGACAAACAGGGTGTCCTTGAACCAGGGCTGTTTCTTCGCCTCGTCGAAGAACCGCCCCAGAGCCCAGTCGGCATAGCGCATGGCGGTGAGATGGTCATCCAGCCCGCCAAAGCCTGTCACCTTGTCCACCGGCAGGGGATCGGGCAGGGCGTAGGGCGTGTGATTGGACAGGGTTTGCAATACCGCAAAGAAGGGCTGATCCGGGCGCATGCGGTTCAGTTCACGCAACGCCTGATCGAACATATCCTGGTCGGACACGCCCCAGGTGGGATCGGTGAACACCGGATTTTCCATCTGGTCCCGGCCAATGAATCGGGTCATGCCCTGGTTACGGAAAAACCCTTTCTGGTTGTCCCAGTTGAAGGCGCCGTTGTACACATACACGTCCTGAAAGCCCAGGGGCTTGAGCAGGGCGGGCAGGCCGGAGAACTGGTGCTGCCCTTCAGGCTCCTGCATCAGGTATTCAAAGCCGGGCAGGTTGGGGAAACAGGCTACGGTGGCGAACATGCCCTGGTGGGTATGGGTGCCGTTGGAGAACATGTGGTCGAAGAGCAGGCCCTCCTGCGCCAGCTCGTCGAAACGGGGGGTGATGCCATGGTCGTTGCCCAGCGCGCCGGTGAACTGGCCGGAGAAGCTTTCCATGATGATGAACACCAGGTTTTTCGGCGGGTGGGGCAGGGTGGCGCCAGGTTGGTGGCGGCGCAATACCGGGTATTGATCCGGCTGCTGCAGATCATCGCCTGGCGCCAGCAGAAGTTGGCGGGTGCGGGCCAGGGCCTGTTCCCGGTTCATGGCTTTGAGCCAGGTCTTGCCCGCATCTTTTTTCTTGTTGCCCATGGCTGCCTTGGCCAGGGACCAGGTGCCGTTCAGAGCCAGGTGATTGGCAAACAGGTTCTGGCTGTGAAAGGCATCGCCCCAGCGCAGAGGCGCGCCATGACGCAGAGTGCCCCTGGCGCCCAAGGCCACCAGGAAGGCGCACACCAGAAACACAGGGATGCGCGCCCACCACATGGGATAGGCCATGCCAAACTTGCGTGTCCAGCGGTCAGCCAGCTTCAGGCCCCAGGCCAGAACAGCCAGGAGCACGGCCCACAGAAGCAGATAGCGCACCACGGGAAAGCCGTGCCAGATCATGCTGCTCACGGTAGAAGGATCTTCCTTGAGGTACTGAATGGCCAGGCTGTTCAGGCGGGTGTGAAACTCGTGATAGAACTCCGGTTCTGAAACCCCCAGGAACAGCACGATGCCGCCGGTAAACAACAGCCACAGACGCGCCAGGCGGCGTTCTCCCAGGCCGTTGGGCAACAGTAGTGACAAAACCAGGGGAAGCAGAATATAACTGGCGATAATGAAATCGAAGCGCATGCCCACTACGAAAGCCCAGGCAAGATCTGTGTTGGCGGCGCCTGCCGCCAGTTCCGGGTTGCGCACCAGCAACAGAGCGCGCAGCAATGCCTGCAGGAACAGCAGTAGAAACGCACTCAGAACAATGAAGCCGGTATCGGCCAGAAGGGGGCGAAGTCGCCAGGTTTTTTTCATGAAAGGAAAATGAAGAACAACGGGAAAGATCCGAATTATAGCGGATCGAAGCTTATCTGTTCCTTATCCCAGTGGACGACTTCGATTTTATTCCCGGTGGGTTTCTTAGATATACCATCGTCGGAATGATGTCTAAGCGGGAAGGGGTTGGAAAAGGGCGTAGCGAATAGTGGCATATATGCACCAATCGTTCACCGTAAGAATACAGACCAATGGCTGCACAGGCAGCGAATTTTACAAGACAATGAAATATAAGGGGTAAATGGTCGGAGTGAGAGGATTCGAACCTCCGGCCCCTGCCTCCCGAAGGCAGTGCTCTACCAAGCTGAGCTACACTCCGTTTTGATCAGATCGAACGCTGTACCGAGAAATCGGCCAGTGCTGCGAGGGCGCTGTTATAGGCGGAAGCAGGCAGAATTTCCAGCGCCTTCTTCGCCAGTTCGGCTTCTTCCCTGGCACGGCGGGCAGTGT
>Ga0256832_1003918_pt1 | contig 10086 bp, 8 predicted proteins | sample 134614metaG_FD_190534 | JGI IMG/M metagenome (GOLD analysis project Ga0256832, IMG submission 190534) | Hydrothermal vent microbial communities from Lau Basin, Pacific Ocean - 134-614 | ecosystem: Environmental > Aquatic > Marine > Hydrothermal vents | place: Pacific Ocean: Lau Basin | collected...
GAGTTAGTTCTAGTGCATATAATTCGACCTGTTACTAAGTCTCTCAACCTGCCACCCAACGACGCCCGATGACCTTCATGGAAAAACAAGCCCCCCAACACATGCAATATATCATCGCCTCCTTCGGTGTAGAAGACCTCAGCGGCGCGGAACTGTCCCGGCTCATCCGGCTCATCTCCACCGGCTACGAGACCATCTTCAAAGTCCGCATGAAGGATGAAGGGCTTTCCGGCCCGCGCTGGCGCATCCTCCTGCACCTGTTCATGGCCGAAGAGATGGGCGCGTCCGGCGTCTCCCCCACCGAACTGGCTCGGGCCCGCAACGTCTCCAAGAATACGGTGAGCACGCTGTTGCGGTCGTTGGAAGAGCAGGGATTGATCACACGAGCCATCGCCCCTCACGACCGTCGCAGCTTCATCATCCAACTCACGGAGAAGGGCCGCGAGTTGGTGCGGGAGCGGTCGCCCCAGCACCTGGTCTTTCTCAACGAACTGGCCAGCGATCTCACTCCGGAGGAGCGGGAAGCGCTGATGGCTCTGTTGCGCAAGCTTTACCAATCGCTCATTCATCATGGCGGCCTGCCCGAAAGTTATCGCTGCCAAGAGGAAAGCGTGCAAGCGCAGGAGGTCTGACGTCCATCGGGCGGCAGCGCTTCGATACGAATGAAAACGCCTCTACCTTTTGTCAGTCAACCAGCAAATGACGTTTGAGGCCCATTGCAGGCTCGCCCCAAATTGACTTCGAGTTGCTTCTGCAAACCAACACCACACTACTTCAGGAGACAGTCCCTTGCAAGCATCCATGACCCTGCCTCGTACCAGACGGGGCAAGAAACAAAAAACCAGCTTCAAACCCTTATGGCGGGCGGTGAAATACATCGGCCACTACAAAAAAATGACGCTGCTGGCCTACGCGGCCATTTTCGTGAGCGTGGCCGCCCAGCTCATGGTCCCGCAGATGGTTCAGATGATCCTGGACGCGGTGACCAATGGCATGATCGCGCAGCAGCTCGCCAAAATCCCGGCCCAATTCCTGCCCATGGCCCTGGAGAAACTGGGGTGGACCATGGAGCAGTACGACAAATTTTCCCACAACGCGGAACAAGCCATCTTCTGGTCCGGGGTCCTGATCCTGGCCTTCGCCGTAGCCCGGGCCGGCTTCTCCTTCGCCCAGACCTTCCTCTCCCAGGCCATGAGCCAAAACGTCGCCTTCGATTTCCGCAATGAGCTCTACGCCAAGATCCAGCGGCTCTCCTTCAGCTATCACGACCGCAATCAAACAGGCCAGCTCATGGTGCGGGCCACAGACGACGTGGAGAAGGTGCGGCGATTCATCGGGCAGGGCATGGTAATGGCGTTGCAGGCGTTGATCATGCTTACGGGCACGCTGATCATCCTCTTCCTTACCAACGCCAAACTCACCCTCATCATCCTGCCCATCATGCCCATCGCCCTGCTCATGTTCATGGCGTTCGGGAAGATCACCCAGCCCCTGTTCATGGAAGTGCAGCGCCGCCTCTCCCGCCTGAACGCCATCCTCCAGGAAAACCTGGCGGGCATCAAAGTGGTCAAAGCCTTCGCCCGCGACCCTGAAGAGAATGTCAAATTCGAGAAATTCGCGGACGATTACATGGAACAGCAGATCAAGGTCGCCCGCATCTTCAGCTTCCTCTTCCCCATCGTTTTCCTGGTGGCCAACCTGGGCCAGGCCGCGGTGCTCTACTTCGGCGGCAGACAGATCATCTACGGCTACCTCACCCTGGGCCAGTGGCAGAAATTCAGCCTCTACCTGGTGTATGTGTTCTTTCCCCTGGGGCAGCTTGGCATCATCATCAGTCAGATGAGCCAGGCCGCGGCCAGCGCCAAACGCATCTTCGACATCCTCGACGCCCAAAATGAGGTGGTGGAGAAGCCCGACGCCATCGAGCTGCCCCCTATCGAAGGTCGCGTCACCTTCGACGACGTCACCTTCCGCTACTACCCCGAGGGCGAACCTGTGCTCTCCCACGTCAGTTTCGAGGCCCAACCGGGCCAGACCGTGGCCCTGCTGGGTGCAACGGGCAGCGGCAAGACCACCATCATCAACCTCATCCCCCGCTTCTATGACGTCAGCGAGGGCGCGGTGCTCATCGACGGCTACGATGTGCGGGATGTGAAAATCGCGTCCCTGCGGCGGCAGATCGGCATCGTGCTGCAGGAAACGACCCTGTTCAGCGGCACGATTCGAGACAACATCGCGTTCGGGAAGCCCGACGCCAGCATGGATGAGATTATTGCGGCGGCCAAAGCCGCGGCCGCGCATGAGTTCATCATGAGTTTTCCGGATGGCTATGACACCCGCGTGGGTGAGCGGGGCGCGACTCTCAGCGGCGGGCAGAAACAGCGCATCGCCATCGCCCGCGCCCTGCTCATGGACCCTCGGATTCTCATCCTGGATGACGCCACCGCCAGCGTAGACGTGGCCACCGAGGTCAAGATCCGGGCGGCGCTGGAGAAACTCATGGATGGACGCACCAGCTTCGTCATCGCTCAGCGCATCAGCACGGTCATGAGCGCGGACCTGATCCTCGTGCTGGAGAAGGGTCGCATTGTCGCCCAGGGCCAGCACGCCGACCTGCTGGAGAACAGCCCCGAATACGCGGAAATCTACTACAGCCAACTCACGGACGATCTGACGAAAGGGTCGCCTGTTTCCGTGGCGTAATGCGTCTCGGTCATAAAACCTCAACCGTTTGACGACGCCATAGTAACTGCTAACGTACCCCGGTTAACAAACCACAAAGGGCACAAAGGCACTAAGAACACGAAGAAAAAAGGTATCAATTTCTGTATTGATAAACCAAAGGTTGAACATCTATCTCTCAGCGAAAATGACTGATGCGAAGTCTTTCGACCTGCGAAGCCTGCACATTCAGTCCATTTTTCAGCAGGCTGGATTGCAGCGTCTGTTTAGACTACTGTTGACGAATACAAAAGGTATCAATTTCCCTTTGTGCCTTCGTGTCTTCGTGTTCTTAGTGGTTTTCGGGGAACGTCCGGTGACGACCTTAGTAGTTACACGCCATAAGAAAAACAACCATCCTGCCAAATCAATCAACAGTGCATTCCGAAACACCGGAGTAATACCCTATGCATCTCGATAGAATCCTGCAAGTCGAGGCCGAAAACGCCACCGACGTCAAAACCACCCTGGCTCGACTGTTCAAATACTTCAAACCCTATCTTCTGGCCCTGATCCTGGCTGCGGCCTTCCTGGGCCTGGGCACGTGGGCGCAGGTGACCGCGCCCGAGCTCATCGGCCAGAGCGTGGACTGCTACATCACGCCTGCGCTCCTCTCCCGAGGAGGGGGCAGCCAGATGGCCGGAATGATGGCCAAAATGGGCATCGAAACCCCCAGCCAGACCAATTGCTGGTACGATCCCCTGCCACCCGACGCCACCACCCAGGATTATCTGACCGGGTTGGGCAAGCTGGTGCTGGTGGTCGTGAGTCTGTATGTGCTGGTGGCCCTTACTACCGGGCTCATGTTCTACGCCATGGCCTGGGCGGGCCAGCACGTCATCCGCAACATGCGGGTGGAAATCTTCCATCATATCCACGAGCTCTCCCTCTCCTATTTCACCCGGCATGATGCGGGCGACATCATGAGCCGCCTGACCAACGACACCGATACGATTCAGCAGGTCATCGGCTTCAGCGTCGTCCAGGTGGTCAGCTCCGCCGTGCTGCTGGTGTGGATCGTGTGGAAAATGCTCACCCTGAACTGGGCCTACGCACTCATCAACATCGCCCTGTTGCCCGTCATGGGGCTGGTGACCTGGTGGCTCAGCGCCCAGGCCCGCAAAGCCTTCCGCGTCACTCGCGTGGAGATCGGCAACGTGAACGCGGAATTGCAGGAGAATATCGCTGCGGTGCGGGAAGTGCAGGCCTTCAGCCGCGAAGACGTCAATATCCAGGCTTTCCGCGAGAGCAATGCGGCCAACCGGGACGCGAACATCAAGGCCGTCACCTACACCTCGGCCCTGGCGCCCGTGCTGGAAGCCCTGGGCTACGTCGCCATCGCCATCGTCGTCAGCGTGGGCGGCATCCTGCTGCTGCGGGGCCAGGCCATTGGCGGGACGCTGGTCTCCCTGGGCCTCATCGTCACCTTCCTGGGCTACGTGCAGCGCTTCAACCAGCCCATCCGCCAGATCGCGGTGTTGTGGACGAACCTGCAGAGCGCCATCGCTGGCTCCGAACGCATCTTCCAGTTCCTGGATGAGGAGACCGACATCGTCGAAAAGCCCGACGCCATCGAAATGCCTCCCATTCAGGGCGATGTGGTCTTCGACCACGTGTGGGCGGAGTACAATCCGGGCGAACCCGTGTTGAAGGATGTGAACCTGCACGCCCGACCGGGCGAGACCGTGGCCCTGGTGGGTCCCACGGGCGCGGGCAAGACCACCATCATCAGCCTCATCCCCCGCTTCTACGACGTCACCCGCGGTGCGGTGCGCATCGATGGCGTCGACGTGCGGGATGTGACCCTGGCCAGCCTGCGCAAGCAAATCGGTATCGTGCTGCAAGACACCTTCCTGTTCAGCGACACAGTGATGAACAATATCCGCTTCGGTCGCCCCGACGCCACCGACGAAGAAGTCATCGAGGCGGCGAAGCTGGCCCGGGCCCACGACTTCATCGAGCGACTGCCCCAGGGCTATGACACCCTGCTGGGCGAGCGGGGATCGGGCCTGAGCCAGGGCCAGCGCCAACTCGTCGCCATCGCCCGCGCTATCCTGGCCAACCCCCGCATCCTTATCCTGGACGAGGCCACCAGTAGCGTGGACACCCGCACCGAACGCCAGATCCAGGCCGCGCTGGAGGACCTGATGAGCGAACGCACCACCTTTGTGGTCGCCCACCGCCTCAGCACCATCCGCAACGCGGACCAGGTGCTCGTCCTCCACCAGGGGGAGATCATCGAGCGAGGGACGCATGATGAGCTGCTGGCCCGAAAGGGCTTCTATTACGACCTCTACATGAGCCAGTTCCAGGCCATCGAACCCATCCCGGAAACGCCCATGGCGTAACTACTAACGTAGCAAGGTCGAAAACCACGAAGACACGACGACACGAAGACACAAAGGGTAAAAACAAAGGTTTTCTTCGTGTCTTCGTCCCTTCGAGCCTTCGTGGCAAGGCATTTTCGATGCCGAACCAGGCTACCTTAGCAGTTACCCCATGGCAGCGTAATGCACCATAGCAAAACCGACCGCGGACAACTTGTGATAGAATAGAGCCATGGACAAGCGCGTGCAGGCCCAACGCCGTTGTGGCATGATCCTCTTTCTTATCGGCTTCGTGACCGGAGCCTGGCTGCTGGGCGGCATCGCCTGGGCCGGTCTTGAAGCCAGCCTGTTCGACTCGGGCGCGGTGGGCGAAAATTTCTCTAGCCTGCGCTGCTCCCTGATCATCACGCCCGACGAGCCCGCCAGCGCCTGGGTTCGGCTCGAAAATCCCCTGGATCGCCCCATCCAGCAGTTCGTGCGCTGGCGTCTGGCCCGAAGGCATATCCTCCTGGTGGAGGAGGAGAAGGAGAGCGTCCAGCTGAATCCGGGGGATAGGATGATCGTCCAGCGGTGGTGCGAGCCTTCCGCCGGGGTGTATGGCGGCCGCTTTGTCATGATCAGCGCTTACGTCAGCAGCGCCTATCCCATCCCGGCCCGGGCGGGAAGCTGCGGCGTATGGGTCGTACACTTTCCTTTTCTTAAAGGCATCCACATCCTCATTCTAGGCAGCCTGATCGCGGCGCTGGGCATGAGCGCGGGCTACTTCCTGCGACAGCGGGCCCGAGATCCCGAAAACGGCTCCGAGGGCGCGCTGGCCCTGATGCTCATCACCTTTATCATCGGCCTGAGCGCGGTGACGTTGTTCGGATGGTGGATGGTGGCAGGACTGGCAGAACTGCTGATGCTCCTCACTCTGGCGCTGTGGTTCTTCCAGCGCATCGACCAGCGCTGGCTGCTGGTGAAACCGCCCATCAGCGATTGAGGCCCGCGGCGAAAAACTTTCCACTCCGCTGTTTTTTACCGTATAATGACCGTACAAGACGCCACACCCTCCCACACACAAATCACTGAATCCATCCCCATCGAAATATGCACCGAGTCTATCCCTTCACCGCCATCGTCGGCCAGGAGCGCATGAAACGCTCCCTCATCCTCAACGCCATCGATCCCCAGATCGGCGGCGTGCTCATCCGCGGAGAACGCGGCACCGCCAAATCCACCACGGCCCGCGGGCTCGCGGCTCTGCTGCCCGAGATCGAAGTGGTCGAGGGCTGCCGCTTCGGCTGTGACCCCAACCAGCCCGCGTATCTTTGCACCGAATGCCAGGAACGGCTGGAGCGCGAAGGGCGTTTGCCCGTCACCCGTCGCAAGATCAGCTTCGTGGACCTGCCCGTGAGCGCCACCGAGGACCGGGTCGTGGGCACGCTGGATATCGAACAGGCCATCAAGAAAGGCGAACGGCATTTTGAGCCGGGCGTGTTGGCCGCAGCCAACCGCGGGATGCTCTATGTCGATGAGATCAACCTGCTGGACGACCACGTGGTGGACCTGCTGCTGGACTCCGCGGCCATGGGCGTGAACGTGGTCGAGCGCGAGGGCATCAGCTTCCAGCACCCCGCCCGTTTCATCCTGGTGGGGACCATGAACCCGGAAGAGGGTGACCTGCGCCCGCAATTGCTGGACCGCTTCGCTCACGCCGTGGACATCGAGGGCATCCCCGACGCCCGCTCCCGCGTCGAGATCGTACGCCGTCGCCTGGCCTTCGATCAGGATCCCCAGGGATTCTACGAACAATGGCGGGAGGAAGAGGAGAAACTCTCCCAGGAGATCGAACAGGCCCGGGCGCGGCTGCCCCTGGTGAGATACACCGACAAAGACCTCTACGTCATCGCCAACCTCACCGCCGCCTTCGAGGTGGACGGGCATCGCGCGGACATCGTCATTCTCAAGACCGCGCTGGCCAACGCCGCGTTCGAGGGGCGGCTGGAGATCACCGAACGGGATATCCTTATCGGCGCGGAGCTGGCTCTGCCCCATCGCATGAAGCGCCAGCCCTTCGAGGAGGGCGTGCTGCGCCCCCGCCAGTTGCGGGAGAAGCTGGATCAGGCCCGGGCGCAGGCCGAGGCCGCGTATCAGGAAGACCAGGAAGGCGTGAGTGAGTACCAGCTGCAGGACGTAAAAAAAAAGCCGATGATTCGCTGACGGGCGAGGGGCAGGAGGGCGCGCCTTCAGGGTACGATGAGTTCGCGCCCGTCAACGACAGCTATCAGGACATGCCCGCGGATTCCAGAGAGAGCGGGACCAAACAGGTTCCCCGCCGAGTCGCGCCCGTGGGCGACACCTTCAAGGCCAAGCGCTTCGACACGAAGATCGACCGCATGACCCGCTCCAAGGGCGGGCGGCGGTCCACCACCCGCACGGATCGCAAACGGGGACGCTACATCAAAGCCCGGCCCGTGGGCCGCGAGCGCCCCTCCGACCTCGCGTTCGACGCCACCCTGCGCGAGGCCGCAGTGCATCAGGCCCATCGAGACCGTCAGGGCGTAGCTTTCGTCATCGAGCGACAGGATTTGCAGAAGAAAGTGCGGGTGCGCCGGGCGTCCAACCTCATCCTCTTCGTGGTGGATGCATCCTGGTCCATGGCTGCTTCGGAGCGCATGGAAGCCACCAAGGGCGCGGTCATGTCCTTGTTGGTGGATGCGTACCAGCGGCGAGATCAGGTGGGGATGATCGTGTTCCAGCGGGACAAAGCGCGCGTCGTGCTGCCCCCCACCAACAGCGTGGAGCTGGCGGAGAAGGCGTTGCACGACATTCCGGTAGGGGGCAAGACGCCCCTGTCGTCGGGTCTGTTCCTGGCCTACAACGTGATCATGGCCGCGCGGCGTCGCGACCCCGAAACCCGTCCCATCATGGTGCTGCTCACCGACGGCGCGGGCAATGTAAGCATGACGGGCATGCCCGCGCAGGAAGAGGCCATGCGCATGGCCGAGCTCTTCAAGCACGCCAAGATCCGCACGGTTACCATCAACATGGAGCACGAAGCCTTCGACCGGGGCCTGGCGAAAAAGCTGGCCAAAGCCCTGGGCGGGCCCATCTACAACCTGCCCGAACTCCGGGCCGATTCCCTGGTGCGGACCGTGGAGAGTGAGCTGGAATGGGCGAAGTAGCGGGTTTGAAAATAGCGTTGCATTCGCCTGCAAAAGCAACTTGTAGCCCATGTTGGGCGTGGTTGCCACGACCGTGATGCGTAATCCGTAATCCGTCAGGTCATTACGCATCTCGCATTACGGATTACGAGTTGGCTTCCCACATCCTCAGTGGCCGCGGGGTGTTTTCGTTCGTCTCAGCGCGGCGCCACGCGTGATGACTATTCCCCAGCCTTTTCATCCTCCATGCCACACCGCACCAGCACCAACACCTGGTCCTTTTCCACCACCGCGCCTTCGTCTGCATGGATGGCTTCCACAATCCCCTCACAGGGCGCCTGAATGCGGATTTCCATCTTCATGGCCTCCAGTAGCATCAGCGTCTGGCCCTGGCTGACCGCATCCCCAGAGGCCGCGTGCACGGCCCGCACCTGACCGGGCATGGGGGACCGCACCTGGCCGTCACCGCCTCCGCCCCCGCTTCTGCCTCGCCTCCCGCGCGGCGCGGCCTGCTCGAAGCGGAACGCGCGGCCGGCATGGGTCACCCACCGGGTCTTGCCCGCGCGGCCGACATAGACCGTATGCCAGCGGCCGTCCAGGCGGATGCGCAGGCCCTCGGGCCGGGGCTCTACCGCCTCGACCACGATGATGCGGCCATCGACCTCGACGCGATAGCCTTCCCCCACGGGGATGAGGGTGAGGTTGTATGTTCGGGCGTTGTGTTGGTAGGCAGGCATGGGAAGAAATTGTCAATTGTTAATTGCCAATGGCTAATGGTCAAGGGGTCACTGCTGGCGCCATGCTTCTCATCACGATTTGACATAGGCCACTTTAGCCTCAGCTAATACGGCTGAGCGAATATGATGACTCAACGAATTGGGAGTATAAAGATCCACTTCTCGCCCCAAAAGTTCCGATAGTTCCTCCTGAATAGCGTAGAAGGCGAACCCTGGAGTATAGCCGGGCTCGAATTCAACAAGGATATCGAGATCACTTTCAGGCCGCGCGGTTCCCTTCGCGTGCGAGCCAAATATCAACAGCTTTCGAATATGGTGTCGACGGCAAAGAGCTTCCAGTTTTTGAGGAACCGACTCGGAGAAAAGGGATTGGTTTTGCATGGGGTGTCCTATGAACGTTGAGTGAAATGTCACCTCATTTTACTTGAAATCCCTTCGTCTTTCAACCGCGTTTCCAGGGCGAGTAAGGGTCGGGGCCCGCGGGGGCGGCGACGGGCTGCGCGGTCGCAGGCAGGAGGTCGCTGAGAGCCAGGGCCGCAAGGATGAGGTCCTCGGGCCCGGCCTCGGGCCTCCAGTCAGCCAGTTCTCGATCCACCCATTTGGTGTCGGCCCGCCCTGCCCGGAAATCGGGATGGGCCAGCACGTCCAGCAGGAAGGCAGTGTTGGTTATCACGCCGTGGAGCGCGGTCTGGCGCAGGGCATAGGTCATGCGGCGAATGGCCGCGTCTCGATCCTCGGCGTGGACGATGATCTTGGCGATGAGGGGGTCGTAGTGGTGGGTGATGGCGTCGCCGCTCTCCACGCCCGCGTCCACCCGGATGCCCGGGCCCTGGGGGAATCGGGCCAGTAGCAACTCGCCCGTGCTGGGCAGGAAGCCGGACGCGGGGTCCTCCGCGTAGACGCGGCATTCCAGGGCGTGCCCTTGCTGCTGCAAATCCTCCTGGCGATAGGGGAAGGGCTCGCCCGCGGCGATGCGGATCTGCCACTGGGCCAGGTCCAGACCCGTGACCATCTCGGTGATGGGATGCTCCACCTGCAGGCGGGTGTTCATCTCCAGGAAGTAGAAGGCGCGTGTGTCGGGGTCCACGATGAATTCCACTGTGCCCGCGTTGACGTAGCCCACGGCCCGGGCCGCGGCCACCGCGGCCTGCCCCA
>Ga0256832_1003919_pt1 | contig 10086 bp, 6 predicted proteins | sample 134614metaG_FD_190534 | JGI IMG/M metagenome (GOLD analysis project Ga0256832, IMG submission 190534) | Hydrothermal vent microbial communities from Lau Basin, Pacific Ocean - 134-614 | ecosystem: Environmental > Aquatic > Marine > Hydrothermal vents | place: Pacific Ocean: Lau Basin | collected...
CGAAGCCTGGTTCAGCATGGCCGGCGAAAAAAACACCGCGCCCGCCGGAACGGTGGGCACCATTCTCGTCGAATACGCCTCGCCCAACACCAACAAACCCCTACATCTCGGACACATCCGCAATATCCTACTCGGCTGGTCCATTCACAAAATCCTCAAGGCCGCCGGCAACAAGGTCATCACTTCCCAAATCATCAACGACCGCGGCATCGCCATTATGAAGAGTATGCTCGCCTGGTTGAAATATGCCAACGGCGCCACGCCGGAGAGCACCGGCATCAAAGGCGACCACTTCGTCGGTGACTACTACGTCCTCTTTGCCCAAAAACTCGCCGAAGAATACGCCGCCTGGCAACAGACCGATCAGGCCAAACAACTCTTCGCCCAACGAAGGGACAAAGACCAAAGCCGCGAAGCCTTTTTCAAAGCATTCAAAGACCGCTACTTCAACGAATACTCATCGCTCGGCGCCGAAGCCCGCGAACTTCTCCGAAAATGGGAGCAGGGCGACCCCGAGACCGTAGCGCGCTGGAAACAAATGAACCAATGGGTACTTGACGGCTTTGACGTCACCTACCACATGCTCGGTGTCTCGTTTGACAAGACCTACTTCGAATCCGACACGTACCTGCTGGGCAAAGACATCATCGCCGAAGGTCTCCGGCGCGGCGTCTTCACCCGCAATGACGACGGGGCCGTCGTCATTGATTTGGAAGACGAAGGCCTCGGCCAAAAGGTCGTCCTCCGAAGCGACGGCACATCTCTGTATATCACCCAGGACATCGGCCTGGCACACCAACGCTACAAAGAGTTTCACATGGACGCCGTCACCTATGTTGTCGGCAGCGAACAGATCTACCACTTCAAAGCTCTCTTTGCCATCCTCAAACGTCTCGGCGAACCCTACGCCGACAAGCTCCACCACCTGGCATACGGCATGGTGGACCTGACCACCGGCCGCATGAAGTCCCGTGAAGGCACCGTCGTGGACGCCGACGACCTCATCGAAGACATGATCCAAACCGCCAAAGCCGAATCCGCCCAGCGCAACGAAATCAGCGACTTGAGTCCCGAAAAACAACACGACATCCACCGCCAAATCGCACTCGGCGCTCTCAAGTTTTTCATCCTCAAAGTCAATCCCATGAAGCGCATGGTCTTCAATCCCGAAGAGTCCATCGAGCTCCAGGGACAGACCGGACCTTATATCCAATACGCTTATGTCCGCGCGCACGGCCTCCGGCATAAAGCACCGCAGCTGGACCTTTCAGACGCTTCCCAATACAAAGCCCTCCGCAACGAAGAACGCGACATCATCAAGCGCCTCGTTCGCTATCCTGACACCGTCCGCGAAGCCGCTGACAAAATGGATCCCTCCATCATCGCCGCCTATGCCTACAACCTGGCCAAAGCATTCAATAAATTCTGGCACGAGTGCCCCATTCTCACAGCGCCTGAACCCGGCGCACGCGAATTCCGTTTCCAGTTGAGTACACGTGTTGCCGACCGGCTCCGGGAAGCTATGGACTTGCTCGGGATCGAAATGCCGGAACGCATGTAATCGCCCAAAGCAACGACCATGAGCCAAAAATTGCCCAAGCCCACTAACTTTATCGAGGAAATCATCGTCCGCGACATCAAAGAAGGCAAGCACGGCGGACGCGTCCACACACGCTTTCCCCCCGAACCCAACGGCTACCTGCATATCGGCCACGTCAAATCCATTGTCCTCAACTTCGGCCTCGCCGAAAAATACGGCGGACTGACCAACCTCCGCTTTGACGACACCAATCCATCCAAAGAAGAACAAGAATACGTGGATGCCATCCGCCGTGACGTCCGCTGGCTTGGCTACGATTGGGGCGACCGCGAATACTTCGCCTCCGACTACTTCGAAGACCTCTATGCCATGGCCATCCGCCTCATCAAAGCCGGCCTCGCCTACGTGGACGACTCCACGCCCGAAGAAATCGCACAGCACAAAGGCTCCCCTACTCAGCCCGGCACACCCACACCCTACCGATTCCGCACCATCGAAGAAAACCTCGACCTCTTCCACCGCATGCGCAACGGCGAATTCCCCGATGGCGCCAAAATCCTCCGCGCCAAAATCAGCCTCGACTCGCCCAACATGCACATGCGCGACCCCATCCTCTACCGCATCAAGCACGAACACCACCACCGCACCGGCGACAAGTGGTGTATTTATCCCATGTACGACTTCGCACACGGCCAGTGTGACGCCCTCGAAAGCATCACCCACTCCCTGTGCACGCTTGAATTTATGCCCCACCGCCCCCTGTACAACTGGTTCATCAAAAAGCTGGATCTTTTCCCGTCCAGACAAATCGAGTTTGCGCGGCTCAATCTCACCTACACCCTCATGAGCAAGCGCAAGCTCCTCCAACTCGTCCAAGACGGCCACGTCAATGGTTGGGATGATCCCCGCATGATGACCGTCTCCGGCCTCCGTCGCCGCGGATACACCCCATCCGCCCTCCGCGAATTTGCCCGCCGCGTCGGCATCGCCAAGCGCGACAACATGATAGACATGGCCCTGCTTGAATTTGTCATCCGCGAAGAGCTCAACAAGACGGCCCGCCGCGTCATGGTCGTCACCGACCCCATCAAACTCACCATCACCAACTACCCCGATGACAAAGAAGAGTGGCTGACCATCGAAAACAACCCCGAAGACAAAGATGCCGGCACCCGCCAGGTACCATTTAGCCGTCAGCTTTACATCGAGCGGGAGGACTTTATGGAAAATCCCCCCAAAAAGTGGTTTCGTCTCAGCCCCGGCGGCATGGCCCGTCTCAAGGGGGCCTATATTGTGAGAGTAGATAGTGTCATCAAAGATGACAAGGGTTCTGTGAGCGAGCTACTGTGCACCTACTTCCCGGACAGCAAGAGCGGGCAAGACACGTCCGGCATCAAGGTTCGGGGCGTATTACACTGGGTATCCGTTCCCCACGCCGTGGAAGCCGAAGTCCGTTTGTACGATCGCCTTTTCAAAGTAGAAGACGTTGCCGCTGCCGCAGCCGAGCGACCCATCGAAGACCTCCTCAATCCCGACTCTCTCATCATCATCCCCAACGCCAAGATGGAGCCTTCACTCCGCGAAGCCGGGCCCGGCGTCCACTACCAATTTATGCGCAAGGGATACTTCACCCTGGATCCCGACACCACACCCGGGAAGAAGGTCTTCAACCGCACCGTCACCCTCAAAGACACCTGGGCCAAGATCAGCCGCAAAGCATCTTCATAAGGCCCCATCCCGGCGGGGCATCAATGGACGCACGCCCGTGCGTCCATTGATGCCCCGCAATAACCTAAAACCATAGAGTTCACGGGCCGCTTCACGCTCCGTTTGTCAACCATTCACCTTTGGCCCGTGACCACTCACCTTGGACCGAAGCTTAAACGACCACGTCACCGTCATTTCCGATGCCACTTCCCCATCCGGCAAAATACCGCGTGCGCGAGCGTCCACCGTCACGCCCAGGCCCGTCCGCACCGCCTCCTCCACCGCTTCGATGATCTCCGGGCCCTGATCACAGCGGAACGTCAGCGTACCCGCCGCCTTCTTCAAAAACTGCGCCCGGAAGTCCGTCACCAGCATCGAGAGCGGCGGCGCCCCCGCCTTGGCCACCAATACCAGCACACCCGTGGACAGCTCCGCTGCTGCACACTGGGCCGCAAAATAAATCGAACGAAACGGATTCTTCGACCGCCACCCAAACGGTAAGATCACCTCCCCGAAATCCGGCGTCACCTTCCCGATGCGCACTCCCGCGAAAGCCGCCATCGGCAGTTCCTTCCAAAGGTATGCCCCCATCTTCACACGGGAATTCAAGTCTCGCAATACGCGCTGCACCGACGATGCGGACTCATCAAAACTAAAATCAGATCCCATTTTACAGTCAATTTCCCCGAAAGATACCACTTTCGGGAAAATTGCTATAACAGATGCGGCCCCTTTCTCTTTGTTGCTTCTAACTGCAAGGTGAGACAGTGAGAATAATCTTGCCGTCAGCTAAAGCTGACGGCGACAAAGCAAAAAAATACAGGGCAAGACAAATCCGTGTTTTACCGGCGGGCGCCGGCAAAATAAAATTGGCGCGGGCGGCTGCCACAGGCAGCTGCCCGCGGGTTCGTTATTTTTAATTTTTAATTTTTAATTGAATCAGGTTTTTCTTCTCTTCAACCGCAGCGAATTACCGATCACCACGATATCCGAAAACGCCATAAACAGCGCTCCCCACATCGGATTCAGATAGCCCATCGCCGCAATCGGGATCGCCACCACATTGTAAGCAAAGGCCCAAAACAGATTCTCGCGGATCGTCTTTACCGTTGCCCGGCTCACACGAAAGGCCTTTTCCAGAGACGGCAGTTTATCGTTCAGAATCACCACCCGCGCCGACTCGGCAGCCACCGCTGAGGCGCTGCCCATCGAGATGCCCAGCGTTGCCTTGGACAATGCCGGGGCATCATTGATACCATCGCCCACCATCGCCGTGGGCTCCTCCCGCGACCAGGTCTCGATTTTGGCCAACTTCTGATCCGGCAACTGCGCTGCATAATAGGCGTCAATGCCCAGTGTCTCCGCCACACGGCGCACCTTTTCTTCCCGGTCACCACTCAACAATACGACTTCAATCCCCTGACGCTTGAAATAATCTACCACTTGGTGCGCACCTTCCTTCAGCTCGTCATCCAGGTCTATGGCCGCAATCAACCGATCATTCTTCAATAGGTACAAATCATGTGCTTCCTTCGGCGGATGCGTCAGAATGCGAGCTGAGCCCAGTTTGTAGGAATTGCCGTCCTTGTCCGTGCCGTAAATGCCGTGCCCCTTATGCTCCCGCACATCCAGTTCAAGCGGCTCCACATCCGGGGCCAGCCGTTCCATTTCCGCCATCAGGCTGACCGCCAGCGGATGCGATGAGCGCGACTCCAGCCCCTTGATAGCGCCCTGCACCTCGACAGGATCCACTTCCTGATAATGAATCCCCGCCACCTTGAATTGGCCGCTTGTCAGCGTGCCCGTCTTGTCAAAAACCACCCGCCGGATCTCGCGAAGCAGTTCCACTGTCGTGCCTCCTTTGATCACAATACCCTCCTTGGCCATCCGGCCCACACCTACCATCACGGCTGTCGGTGTAGCCAACCCCATGGCACACGGACACGAAATCACCAACACGGCAATAGCGCGAATCAATGCCTGCGTCACCGGGATATGAAAGCCCAGCCACGAAACCAAAAAGGTCAGTATGGCAATCGAGATGACCGCCGGCACAAATATCGCACTGATCCGATCCGCCAGGCGTTGGATCGGCGGCTTGTCATTTTGTGCCCGCTCTACCAATTCGATAATCTTGTCCAGCAGCGAATGGCCGGCCGCCGCCGTCACTTCCACGCGAAGATTGCCCTTGACCACCAACGTACCTCCGAAGACCTTGTCTCCGGCAGACTTGTCCACCGGCAAACTCTCTCCCGTAAACATAGACTCGTCCACACTCCCAAAGCCTTCCAATACCTTGCCGTCTGCCGGCAACGCATCACCTTCATTGACCTGTACTATATCGCCCGTGTGGATGTCATCCGTCTCCACTTCCACGATAGTGCCCGATGCCATCACTTTGCGCGCCGTCGCCGGCCGCAGCCGCTGCAACGACTTCAGTGCCGTCGTTGTCTGCTCCACCGAACGATGCTCCAGATAATTCCCTAGCAACACCAAGGTAAAAATCGAAGCAGCCGTCTCAAAGAAAATATAGTCCGGCTCGCCCAACGCCAGCCCGATAACACTGTACACCGTCGCTGCCAGCCCGCCCGTAAACACCAGCACATCCATATTTGGGATGCCGCCCCGCAACGATCCCAGCGCACTCTTGCCAAAGTGCCACAAACCGATGGCAATCGGCGGCACCGCCACTATCGCCTGTACCCACATATTGGACAGAAAGGCGGGCATCACACCTGCCAGCATCAGAAAATGGCCCGCCACCAGCGGCACGGTAAATATCGCACTCACCAACAATTTCCGCTCCGGCGTCCAGAACGGCGGTTTATGCTTGTCCGTCACCACCGTATAGCCGATCTTCTTCAGACCCTTCTTCAACTCCTCCGACGGCGGCGCCTCATCCGTCAGCTCAAAACTCACTTTCCCCGTGGCAAAATCCACGTGCACATTTTCCAGATGAGACGAGGTCAAATACTGCACGATCGTCTGCGCACAATTGACACAGCTCATCCCCTCCACGTCCCAGTTAATTCGCTTTGTCTCCATTTGCCGGCATTACACCACCTCAACACATGCGCACTCCGAAGGTTTACCATCAAATACACCATCACCGCGCCTTTCCGATTTAAGCTTATAATTCTTTATCAGGAAATTTATGAATGAGTAATTCAACAGTTACAGACCCGTAGCTGTTACCGCCTCCGTGTCCGTCCGTGACTTCCGTGTCGTCCCCATTCCTCCACCAAATCACACCCTTCATCGAAAAAATCCCCTATATTCACGAGCAGTCCCCCAACTTGAGTGCACAAAGCCATGAAAAGCACCGCCGCCCAAATATTAGTCGCATTAGCCGTTTTGTGGCTCGTATCCAGGTTACTGGGATGGGTATGGGACATCCTGGTCCTCGCCCTGATCGCCGCGGCCGCAGTACTGGTCCTTTCCCCCCGGCGCAGGAAGTGGCCGCAGGCCATTTGGCGGCTTTTTCGCCGTCTCCGGCGACGGTGACTACCAAAAATCCGTTGATTACACTATCTTCGCCCGCAAGAACACAAAGTTTCTCAATCATGACACCGGAAATGCAAGAATTTAAACCCAAATCTTTCTGGCAGCGCCCCGAAGGCGTCACCGGCAAAATCGTCCTCGGCGCCCTCCTACTCGGCGGCGGCTATCTCTTCTACAAAGCCCTGCCGGTACTCATCACCATGGCTGCTAACACCCTCAATTTGGCCCTGATGCTTGCCGCTCTCGGCGCCATCGTATATGTCGCACTCGACCCACGCGCCCGCAACCTCATCGCCTATGGCTACAAGAGTTTGATGCGATGGATCACCGGCCTCTTCATCCAAATCAATCCCATCGCCATCCTCAAAAACTACATCTCCGACCTCAAATCCAACCTCCGCAAAATGAACACCCAAATCGGCAAACTTCGCGGACAAATGCACCAGCTCAAGGAGATGATCAAAAACAACGAACGCGAAATCAAAAACAACCTGGCCCTGGCCAATCGCGCCAAACAATCCAACAAAAAGGCCATTATGGTGCTCAAAGCGCGCAAAGCCGGACGGCTCAAGGACTCCAATATGCGACTCGATGAGCTCTATACTAAAATGGAAGTCCTCTATCGCGCCTTGGTCAAAATGTACGAAAACTCCGAAATCATGCTCGAAGACATCCAAGACCAGGTAAAGGTCAAAGAGCAGGAGTACAAAGCCATCAAAGCCAGCCATTCCGCCATGCGATCCGCCAAACGCATCCTCGCAGGCGACAGCGACAAACGCGAAATGTTTGACCAAGCACTTGACGCCATCGCCAACGACGTCAGCCAAAAAGTCGGCGAAATGGAGCGTTTCATGGACCTCACCAACAACTTCATGCAGTCCATTGACCTCCAAAACGGCGTATTCGAAGAAGAAGGTCTCGAACTTCTCGAAAAATGGGAGCGCGAAACCGACTCCCTCCTCCTCGGCGACGAAAAACAAAAAATACTCGTTCAGGCAAAAGACGAAAACGACGTCCTCGACTTGGATGCGCCTATCTCATCAGACAAAAAGAAAGACAAGGGCAGCCACTACGATTCGCTTTTTGACTAATTCTTTCTCCGCTTAACCAATATTTGCTCACCATGGCTCGACGTGTTCGGCTTACCGCTTTTTCTCGCTTGCTTATTACCATCGCCGTCGTGATGGCCGCATTCTACGGAATCCGGTACCTGACACAACAAACCGACATCCTGGACCAATTCAAAAACAAACCCACAAACGAGCAAGACAAGCAAGACCAAAAGACGACTCCGCCTGATAAGGACGTCATCAAAATCGCCGTTACCACATCAGGCGCCTATGCCGCCGGTGAATACATCAACAGTGGATTCGACCCTTCTCCAAACTCCCGATTCCTTAAAGAGTATGGGATCTCCGTTGCCTTCAAAATTATGGACGATGTCCCTGCATCCCGGAAGGCTTGGAAAAAAGACAAAGTCAATCTGCTTTGGTGCACCATTGATGCCCTCCCTGCCGAAATCGCTGACCTGAAAGACTACGACCCGGTCGTCATTTTTCAAACCGCATGGTCACGAGGGGGCGATGCCATCGTCGTCCGCCGCGGCATCAATACCGTCAATGACTTACGTGGCAAACGCATCGCTGTCGCCGAAAAAACGGCATCACATGCTTTCCTCCTTTGGCTGCTCGAAGCCGGCGGACTCTCCCAAAATGATGTCGAAATCATCCCCCAACCTTCACCCATCGAAGCTGCCACCGCATTCAAATCCCGGCAAGTTGATGCCGCCGTCGTTTGGAGTCCCGATGACGTAGCCGCTGTCAACGCCATCCCGGGCGCCCGGGTCTTACAAAGCACCAAATCCGCTTCTCATATCATCGCCCATGCCCTCCTGGCCAAACGCGCTTGGGCCAAAGCACACACCATCCAGCTCACCAAACTCTACAAAGCCTGGATGACAGGTGCCGCCGAAATCAACAACAATCCCGACGCCAGGCGCCACGCCGCCAAAATCCTGGCCGAAAACTTCCCCGGATTCACCGAAGAAATGACCCAAAATGCCATCGCTAACTTCCGCCTTACCACACACGGCGACAATATCAACTTCTTTGGCCTCAATCCTCGTTACCGGGGCGTCAAAGGAGAAGAACTCTACACCCGCATGGCCAATACTTACCGGCGCCTGGGATTGGCCAAAGCGCACATCCCCAATTGGCGTCAAATTGCTTTCGATCGCATCGTCCGAAAAGCCAAACTTGACACCCAGCCATCTCAACACGCCGAAAAAACGAATAACTTCACCACCAACAATAATAAAAAAGCAGAGAAGGAGCGCCCCGTCGCCATCAAGCGCATATCCATCGCCTTCCGCCCCGGCGAATACCAACTAGACGAAAACGCCAAATACATCATTGACAAAGAATTCGCCGACATCGCCAAAGCCTTCTCCAATGCTCGCATCCGCATCGAAGGAAACACCGACAACACCGGGCCACGCGAAGCCAACATCAAACTCTCCCGCCTCCGCGCCCAAGCCGTCGCCGACTACCTCTCCAAAACTTACGACATGCCCCCCAACCGCTTCATCGTCATCGGCAACGGCCCCGACAAGCCCATTGCGCCCAACGACACGCCCGAAGGCCGCGCAAAAAACCGCCGTACCGAGTTCCAAATCATCCGTATGTAATTAGCACCAACGCCTGTCGGCCACACGACGATAAGCCATCAACAACTACCTGGCCTTCCCCGGCTCATACGATTCTTGCCCGCCCCGGCGTTTAGTTTTCACAAGCATACTATCATGATAGCCCAGCTCGACCAAAAAGATTTCGAACAGAAGGTGCTACAAGCCGACAAAGTCGCCGTCGTAGAAATCTGGGGCCGGCGCTGCCCCTTCTGTGAAAAACTTGACCCCATCTACAAAGAACTGGGGCGCCAATACGGTTCCGACGCATATTTCTACCAGTTGCTCGCCGAAGAAAACCCCAAAATCATCCGCAAATACAAAATCCTGGGTGTCCCCACCATACTGATCTTTTCCCACGGCATCCTGGTGGACAAGATGCGTGGCTTCCAGACCGCACAAAAAATCAAACAACGCGTGGACAAATACATGAACTACACCCCCGAACAGGCCCAAAAAAACGCACACAAAAACCTCATCAAACGTATCTTCCGCCGGAAATAAGTTGGGGGGACTTCTAGTAATTGAAACGTAACTGTTTAGGTGCTCCTGTTTTTAGGGATAAAATAGGCATTTTTGTTCCTGTTGAAGCGAAAATTTTCGATGCGTAGCAGCGCTACGTGAGAAAATTTTTGCAAAAACAGGGGCAAAAAGG
>Ga0256832_1003920_pt1 | contig 10084 bp, 11 predicted proteins | sample 134614metaG_FD_190534 | JGI IMG/M metagenome (GOLD analysis project Ga0256832, IMG submission 190534) | Hydrothermal vent microbial communities from Lau Basin, Pacific Ocean - 134-614 | ecosystem: Environmental > Aquatic > Marine > Hydrothermal vents | place: Pacific Ocean: Lau Basin | collected...
TATGTAAAAAGTCAGTATCGTTACGGCTCATTCCTGCTTCAAATGGTGGAAGACCTTTTTCTATACCTCCTGTATACATCTCTGAGTTAAAGCTGTTTGTAAAGCCCCAACCAAAACTCGCCTCTTTTCCAGCATCACTCAAATCTTGCATATATGGTGGCATCTCGATTGTAAATGATTGGTTAGTATCTATTCGCCCAATTTTTGGGTCAAATTTCCATATAGTAACACCACCACGATAGCTCTCTTTGTACTCCTCTATTGGGTGGTAGTTATTATCTAATGGTGCACCATATTGACAAGCCTCTAAAATATATTCAGAGTTTGGTGTAAAAAATGCTCCACCATGGTCAGATTTAAATACTGGGTTTACAACAATCTGTTTTGTTACAAAGTCACTTAAGTCAATAACTGCTAATCTTGGGTTTGCTTTGTCGTTGATTACAAGCCACTTACCATCATACTTTCCATCTGTTTCCGATAGTGCTGGGTGGTGAGTATCACCCCAAGTAATTTTTTTACCTCTAATGTCTCCTTGAGCGAGAATCTTTTTAGTATCATCATCATAACCCCACCCCTGCCAAGGCTCAGGTGTAAATACTCCAATAAATTTCAAGATTCTCATAGATGGAACGCCATATACCATAATTTGCCCAGATTGACCACCTGAACTAAATACAACATACTTATCACGTCCACCACTAGGTGTGTAAGTCTTAGCAGCTGCTAGTAAATCCTGTTGGGTAAGATGTCTCTCTTTCATTACCTTTTCAAGCTCACTACTAGCATTGCTAAACGTAACACCAATTGCCAAAATGGTTGTAATAGATAAAAAGTTTTTTAATATTGGTTGCATTGTAATATCTCCTATTGTTTTAAAAACTAAAAAAGACGATTAACTGCTAACTTTAAAATTTATAGATTGTTCTCTTAATACTTTTTTAACACTTCTAAGATACAATCTCTTATTATCTTTAAAGATAACTATTAAACGTCACTTTATCGATTGGTAAGTTAGTGTTAAACCAAAAGATAAATATAAGTTACATATTGATGGAATATTGTCTCTATTCCATCTTTAGAGTGTTCTCTCTAAACATTCTAAAGGTGAAATAGTTTTTTTTGTGCATTCTACATATATTATTAAAAGTTATTATTGACATAAATCAATATAATAGCTCTTATTTGTAAAAAGTAGATAGTTTTTGAACTTTTTTTAAGTCTAAAAAAAACTCTCTTTTAAAAGATGGGTTTTTTAATAAAAAGTTAGGGTGATAGGTAGGAACAATACTATAGCTATCTTTTTTAATTACTGTGCCTCTTATCTCTTTTAAAGCTGTAAAATCATTAGTTAAGTAGTGGTAAGCTCTCTCTCCTAGAGTAACAATAACCTTAGGTTCTACTAACTCAATCTCTTTAAAAAGATAGGCTTTACAGGTATAAAACTCACTCTTATGAACCTTTTTAGTGAGTAGAGGGTGACACTTTAGTAGATTGGTAATGTAGACCTGCTCTCTTGAGAGGTTTAAGACCTTTTCTATTATAGTTGTTAGTATCTCTCCACCTCTTCCTAAAAAGATAGCCCCAGTATTATCTTCTATCTCTAATGGTACATCTCCAACAAACATAATCTTAGCTTGTGGATTCCCCTCTCCAAAGACTACATGGTTACGACCTTTACTCAAAGAGCAGAGGTGACAGTTTTGTGCCTGTTTTTTTAAGGCTTGTAGAGAGTTTGGTAGCTCTAAAAACTCTTTCTCTTCATGAGAATATGGATTTTCATCTGTATATTTATAACCTAAGTTTTTTAATTGGTAGAGATGTTTTAGGAGTAGGGCATTATATAGATTTTTCATTAAATCACTTTTTTGCCATCTATCCAAACATTAGTAACCTCTTTTGTATGTAAAATAGTCTGTAGTGCAATACTCTCTAAAGATGAGGGCTTTGCAGGTAGGGTTACTAATGCAAAATCAGCATCTCTTCCTACTTCTATTTTTCCTGAGTTTAGAGAGAAAATATTAGCAGGTACAGAGGTAATAGATGCAATAAAAAGAGAGGCTAACTCTTCAATTGAACCTAGATGATGAAGCATTAACCCAGCTCTTAATTCATCAAAAATATTTAGTGAGTTGTTAGAGCTTAGTCCATCGGTAGCTATGGTAAATGGAATATTAAGTTCTATTAGCGTTTCAATAGGAAGCCTTCCACACCCAAGTAATCGGTTTGAGCGAGGGCAGTGAGCAATAGAGTGACCCTTTTGTGCTAAATATCTAAGCTCCTCTTCGTTAGCTTGTACTACATGTGCAAAGTGGGTTGGAGTTTCATCAAAACTCTCTATAAACTCATCTATTTTAGTTACAGATTTTGAGCTGTTGAAAAACTTTTGAAAAAAGAGCAAAAACTCACCAGAATCATCTTCTAGCCACTCTCGTTCAGCTTGAGATTCTAAAAAGTGAGCAGTAAGTGGTAGGTCTTCTGTTTTAGCAACATTGACAGCTCGTTTTAGAACTATAGGGTGAACAGAGTAGGGTGCGTGAATGGCAATAGCAGGAGTTACTCCTTTATCTCTATATTTTTTAGACTCATCTAAACGCTCTAAAAAGTTACTGTAGAGCATATCAGCAATAGATGAATTTGAGCCAATAATCTCATTGAAAAAGATAACCTTTTGAGGAGTTTTAGTGCAGACTTCAAGCTCTAAACCAAAAGAGGAGATAGCTCCAAAGGTAGTAATGCCTGATTTCATCATATTTTGACACTCTTGCATCATCATAGAGTTGTCACATGCTCCTATAAGCTCTTCTCTGTTTTTAATAACAGAGTCCAACCATGACATAAAACTACCATATTTTAGGGTTGTTTTGTTTGCAGAGAACTCTAAATGAACATGGGTATTGATAAAACCTGGGTAGAGTACAGAGTTCTCTTTGGTCTCTTCTATGGTTGCATTTGGGTACTTTTTGTGTAGATTTTCTATAGTGTCAATTGCTTGGATTTCTTTATCAAATACTACTGCTAAATTTTTTTGGAATTTACTATTTATATATATATAATTTGGTTTAATAATAGTCATTAGATGTTCCAATTTTTTAGAAAATTATACTACAATAACTATCTACCCAAAGTTAATTTTTAAAATATTTATAAACGTTGGCAATAATATTTTAGCCTTACGTTATTTGGGGAAAAATAATTAATACAAAAGAGATAATATGACATTTATAGATTTTCATTGTGATACACCATCTGCTATGTTACAACAGAACCAACCACTTAGGAAAAATAGTCTAAAGATAGATATAGAGAAACTTAAAAATGGTAAAGCAATAGCACAATTTTTTGCTATGTATATTGATAAAGCAAGAAGTGATAGTGTTTATAAATCATGTATTGAAATGTTAGAAAACTTTAAATATGAGTTGAGCTTAAATAGAGAAGATATTGCTCTATGTAGAACATATAGTGATTTAGTAGAAGCACAAAAAGAGAGTAAAATAGGAGCATTTTTAGCAATAGAAGAGGGTGAAGCAATAGAGGGAGACTTAGAGAAATTAAGATATTTCAAAAAAGAGGGTGTTAGTGCTATTACTCTTACATGGAACTATGAGAATGCTTTAGGTTATCCTAATTTTCAATGGAGTTATCAAAATAGAGGTTTAAAAGCTAAAGGATTTGAAGTTATAGAGGTTATGAATGAGATAGGAATGCTCATAGATGTATCTCACTTAAGTGATGCAGGTTTTGAAGATGTTATAACTCATTCAAAAGAACCAATAATTGCTACACACTCAAACTCAAGAGCAGTTACAAATCATACTAGAAACTTAACAGATGAACAGTTTAAAAAATTAGCAGATAACGGAGGAGTAGCAGGATTAGCATTTTCTGTTAATTTTTTAGTTGAAAAGGAGCTTATAGACTCATCACGTTTAGCAAAAGTTGATGATATGTTAGAGCATATAAAACATATACGTAATATTGCTGGAGTAGATGTTATAGCATTGGGTTCAGATTATGATGGTATTATGAACCCTGTTGAGATGAGAGATATATCACAAATCTCTAAACTATCAGATAGACTCTTAAAGAAAGGTTTTAGTTATGATGAGGTAGAGAAGATATTTTTTAGAAATGGATTACGAATTATTGAGGAGGTTTTAGACAAATAGAGTTTACTAATTAGATTTTTTTATTATTCTTTTTTAAAATAGACTATTTTAGTTATAATTAATATTATTATATTAGGAGTCTATTTGGATTTAAAAAAATTTTTATTAGATTATGGAGAGAGAGTTCCTGGATATGATGTTACTGTTATAAATGAGAGAGAGGCAAGAGCTGCTGCTGGTATTTTAGCTACTCTTGGTATGATAGTAATCTTTCTTGGGATTGGATATAACCATATTATTGTTGCTAGAGTTTATTTAGGATTTCTATTTCTTGATTTTACTATAAGAATGATAACTCCTAACTACTCTCCCTCTATGCTGTTAGGAAAATTTATGGTTAGACATCAAAAACCAGAGTATGTAGGTGGGCTACAAAAGCGTTTCTCTTGGACTCTTGGTTGGTTTATCTCATTGCCTATGATGTATTGGTTTGTACTGCATTGGGATATTACTTTTTATAAAGTATTAATCTGTATCTTATGTCTTACTCTTATGATATTAGAGAGTGCCTTTTCTATCTGCGTAGGGTGTATGATATATAAATGGATTATACAAGAAGAGCCAGAACACTGCCCAGGTGGAAAGTGTGAGATAAAAGTTAAAGAGCCTATTCAGACATTTAACCCTATTCAGGCAACAGTTGCCATAGTTACATTTATTGCTCTTCTTGTTGGTATATATCTTTTTCTTGCTAAAACAGAGTCAAAGACATTTTTTGGAGAGTTTCTGCATGAGTTAGTCTTAACAGACCAACAACTCAATGCCGAAGAGGAAGCTAAAATGGCAAAAGAGTTTGAAGAGGATGATGAAGATTGGTAGATATTGAGGTATCCTCTTCTTGATAAAGATTTAATGTTTAGAAGCTTGATAGATAGGCATTACTTTAGGAAGAAGTTTCTTAATTTGCTCTATACGATTTTGTGGTGCTGGGTGTGTTGATAGATACTCAGGTGGTGTTTCTCCACTTTGAGAAAACTTTTTCCAAAAACTAAGAGCTGCTTTAGGATTATATCCAGCTTTTGCCATAAGAACTAAACCAATATTGTCGGCTTCATACTCTTGTGTTCGTGAGTGTGGTAACATAACTCCTAGCTGAGTACCGATACCAAAAGCTTGCATAACAGCTGCTGTATTTTGTGGATTTCCACGACCTTGCATTACAGACTGTAAAACTTGACCTGTTATTTGTGTGAGTTGTCCTGCACTCATTCTCTCTGCACCATGACGTGCTAATGCATGACCTATCTCATGCCCCATAACAGCAGCTAACTCATCATCATTTGAAACATATTTAAATATGCCACTATATACAAAAACTTTTCCCCCTGGAAGACAAAATGCATTTGGTTCATCATCTTTATCTATTACAAAAAACTCCCAAGCATAATTTTTACCAGTAACATTTGCAATCCGTTCTCCTACACGTTTAACCATAGCATTTTGTTGTGGATTTGTACTTATTTTTTCTGTTTTTAGAACCTCTTGAGCACTCTTTATTCCTAAAGCTATCTCTTGTTGAGGGCTAATCATTATAAATTGATTTCTCCCTGTTATAGGTGCTTTAGTACACCCTATGAATAAAAGTGCTAAAATAACACTAACAATTATCTTTGTAAAAGTTTGTTTCATAAAAATCCTTTTTAAAGTATGTAATAAACTTTATTATAGCTAAGATAATTTAAATAAAGAGATGAAAGAAGAGTAACAAATGTTTAATATTGTTTTAGTAGAACCACAAATTCCACCAAATACAGGAACTATTGGAAGGTTATGTGTTAATTTAGGAGCTACACTTCATCTTGTAAAGCCTCTAGGTTTTGATATAGATGATAAAGCCGTTACTCGTGCAGGACTTGACTATTGGAAAGAGTTAGATTTAGTAGTTTGGGAGAGTTTTGATGAGTTTTTAGAGGCACACCCTATTGATAAATATTCTCATTTAGCAACCACTAAGACAGATAGACTCTATTTTGAAGTGACTTATCAAAAAGGAGACTATCTTATTTTTGGTTCTGAAACCAAGGGAATTAGAGAAGATATACTTCTAGCTCATAAGGATAGATGTATTACAATTCCTATGGGAGCAAAAGGGCGTAGCTTAAATCTTGGAATTGCTGTAGGAGTTGTTGCTTATGAGGCACTACGTCAAAACTATGAAGGTTTTGAAAAAATTACTATAGCTAATAGTTTAGAGGAGGTTTAGATGAGTATAGGAGATATTTTTTATATTATTGCAATTGTACTTTTTTCATGGATTACCTTTGCCATTGTTAGAGGAAACTTTCAACGAAAGTTTGACAAAGACGGGAATAGAAAAGATTTAAAAAGTAAAGAGGATAACGAGTAGTTATTAATATAGTATCTATCCAAACATTCTTTTAAAAGCTGTAAGTAGAGTAGCTATGACTCCTTTTGGTTTGATTAGCTCTTCAATAAACTCATTATATGTCATCTCATTTTCATCTAAAAAGCCCTCTAAGTAGGCTAATGACTTCTCCATACCATGTTTCTTCTCAATAGATAACATAGTCTCATATAGTTCAGAAGCTGTATCAATTACATCTTGAGGTGCAGCACGTCTAAATGCAGTAAGAGATGTAATCTCTCCATGTGAGTTAAACTTAGGTTCAAAGTCAGCAATAACCCAATAGTACTTACCATCTTTAGCTAAATTTTTAATAACACCAGATATTTGATTACCAGATAAAAGACTTTGCCATACTAAATAGAATATAGCTCTAGGCATATCTGGGTGTCGTACTACATTATGAGGTGCACCAATTAGGTCTGCTTCACTATATTTTGAAATTTCTGAAAAGTTTTTATTTATAAATATTATTCTTCCCTTAATATCTGTTTTACTAACTATAAACTTCTTTTTTGAAAACTTAATCTCCTCATCAAGTACTATAGGTCTGTAAATCATAGTCTATCCCTGCCTTTAAAATAAGTATCTATTCTATTTTAACTAAAAATAATTTAAAATATATGGTTTAAATCACAAATCTAGGAAAATATGGAGAGTTAAAAAGAGAAGGTAATAGAATTTAACCTTATCTTTTTAAAGAACTATTTTCTGTTTTTACCCGCAATAATAAATCGAAGAGCATTAAGTTTAATAAACCCTTGGGCATCACTTTGGTCATAGACAGTATCCTCTTCAAAGGTAGAGTGAGCTTCAGAGAAGAGAGATTTTTCAGATTCACGTCCAACAACCATAACATTTCCTTTGTAGAGTTTTAGTCTAACACTTCCCTCTACATTCTCTTGAGTCTTATCAATAGCAGCTTGAAGCATCTCTCGCTCTGGTGACCACCAGTAACCATTGTAGATTAGTTTCGCATAACGTGGCATAAGCTCATCTTTTAGGTGAGCAGCCTCTCTATCTAAAGTAATAGACTCAATAGCTCTATGAGCCTTTAACATAATAGTCCCACCAGGGGTTTCGTAACAGCCTCTAGCTTTCATTCCAACGTATCTATTCTCTACAATATCAATACGTCCTATTCCATGCTTATTACCATACTCATTAAGTTTAGTTAAGATAGTTGCAGGAGACATCTCCTCTCCATTAATTCCAATAGGGTCACCATTTTTATACTCAATAGTAATATACTCTGGCTCATCAGGTGCATTTTGGGGAGATGTTGTCCAGAGCCACATACTCTCTTCTGGCTCTCTGCTTGGGTCTTCAAGTATCAATCCCTCATAAGAGATATGAAGTAGGTTTGCGTCCATTGAGTATGGAGATGCTGTTCCCTGCTTTTTCTCTATTTTAATACCATGCTTTTGGGCATAAGCAAGGAGCTTTTCACGAGAGTTCAAATCCCACTCTCTCCAAGGTGCAATAACAGTTATGTCAGGGTTTAGTCCAAGGTAACCAAGCTCAAAACGTACTTGGTCATTTCCTTTTCCTGTTGCCCCATGGCTTACTGCATCTGCACCTGTCTGATTAGCAATCTCAATCTGTTTTTTTGCAATAAGCGGTCTTGCAATAGAGGTTCCAAGAAGATACTCACCCTCATAGATAGTATTTGCTCTAAACATAGGAAAGACAAAATCTTTTACAAACTCTTCACGCAAATCTAATATAAAAATATTTTCAGGTTTAATCCCCATTGCTAAGGCTTTCTCTCTAGCTGGTTCAACCTCTTCACCTTGACCAAGGTCAGCTGTAAAAGTTACTACTTCACAGTTGTACTCATCTTGTAGCCATTTTAAGATAATACTTGTATCGAGTCCTCCAGAGTATGCTAGTACTACTTTTTTAATATCTTTTTTTGCCATAATATCACCTAATAAAAATTTGGTGAGATTTTAGCATATTTAGTTATTTAATTTGCTGTATATTAAAATGTAGATTGTTGTTCTATGAAATTTTCAGTAATAGGTATCTTTAAAGACATGCCATTTCTAATTTGATAGTCTTTGTCTATTTTATTTTGGTTTGCCATATATATCTTTTCATACTCTTGACTATCTCCATAATATTTTAGAGCAAGGTCATAAATATTTAAGTCATTGCTAACAGTAATTTTAATCCATTTTTTAGGAGAGTGATTATTATTTTGTGTAACTATAGGAGGAGTTGATGGTACTACTGCAAGTTGTTGATTTTTTTGAATTAATTTTTGTTTAAGTGCAATAATTGTTTTTCTATTTTGTTTAAGCTTTTTTTTCATTAAGGCAAGTTCTTTTTCAAGTTTTTTAATTTTTTGATTTTTATTTGCTAAAATAGAGGGGTTAGTAGAAGCTCTTTTTTTTAGTTTTTTAATCTCTATCTCTTTTTTTGTTTTGTAATTGGCAAATTTACTTTTTAAAGATATAATTTTTTTTCTTAAAGTTATTAATTCTCTATTCTTCTCTTTTTTATATAGTTTTATTTTATGTAAAATAGTTTTTAATTCACTTTCAATACGCTTTTTATAAAAAAAATCTTGATACTCTTCACAATTATTATTAATATTTTGTGTTTGAGCCGAAAGAGAGAATAGACAAAAAGAAATAAGTATAAATAGTCTCATAATATCTCCTAGATGAAAATAATTTTTAAGAAATTATCATAATTTTGCATAAAAAACAATTAAAATTAATATTATATCTTGTAAAATCAACCTTACTCTATTTAAGGAGAATAATTATGAAAATAGTAACGACACTTATATTATTAACTTTACTCTTAAGTGCTGAAGTTGATATGCAAAAGGCTATTTATGATGGTGCAGATGAGATAATAGAGTTTGATAATAAATTAAATAAGATAATTGCCCAACATAATAAATATAGTGATAAAGATATAGAAGAGATGCATAAAAATGATATATCTATTGAAGATTTTGAAGATACACCAAATGGATACGAACTTAATCAGAAGATAGAAGATGCCAATAATACAAAAATAGATGTTGATGTTTTAGATGGAGTATTGACTATTACAACAAAAAAGAGAGTAAGAGTAGCAATAGAAAATGGATATGAGACAACAATAAGTTCATCAAAGGTTTCACTATTTATTCCAAATGATGCAGATGAAAGCAAGATTCAAAGTAGTTATATAGATGGTTTTTTAAAAATAATAATGCCAAAGAAAAAATAGTACAAAAAATACTTAATTTTTAACTATATATGTTAAAATATATTTATATTTTTAATAATAGGAAAAATTAATGAATAAGAGTCTTATTTTATGTTCTATACTACTTGCTATATCAGCTACTATAATAGTTGCAGATGAGCAGATGCCAATGTATGCTAAACCAGGGCAGTGTTTTACTAAAACGTTTTACCCTCCAAAAGTCACTAAAGTAACTAGAATTAAATCGACTAAAAAAATTATTACAAAAGATTCTAGTATTAGATATGATGTTATTCCTGCTAAATATAGTTGGGTGTCAAAACGTGTAAAAGTTAGT
>Ga0256832_1003921_pt1 | contig 10083 bp, 4 predicted proteins | sample 134614metaG_FD_190534 | JGI IMG/M metagenome (GOLD analysis project Ga0256832, IMG submission 190534) | Hydrothermal vent microbial communities from Lau Basin, Pacific Ocean - 134-614 | ecosystem: Environmental > Aquatic > Marine > Hydrothermal vents | place: Pacific Ocean: Lau Basin | collected...
TGTGTTCGTCGGCGCCAAAGTCGAACAAATCAGGGCCCATGACGACACCTCCGCCTTCGGCGCGACCGAAGGCCGGCCTTCATTGTACCCCAGGCGTGCGGCGTTGCGGCGGGGTTTGTGAAGGCGCCCTTTGACCGGAGCATGGAGCAGCCGCCAACGGTCCGGCGATCCGGCACCGGGTTATCTTATCCTATGCTATACTCAAAGTATGGGGCCCCAGGGCCTTTCAGACTTCTGCAGGGGAGCAGTGGAAATGCCCTCGCAAGAGCAAAAATTTTTCGCCGCTTTGCGCGATGTGTTCGTCGGCGCCAAAGTCGAAGGCCAATCGGGCTTCGTCAACCTGATGCGCATCAAGTCCCGCTATTACGAGGAGGGGGTCTTCCCCCGACTCCGAGAAGACATCGAACAGGCCCTGGCCCCATTCCCTGAATTCCGGGAAGAACTCTTCGACCGCCTCTATACCTTTTTCAAGCGTTACTTCAGCGAGTCCGGCTCCATCTACTTCCGCTTTACGCCGCCCCACGAGCATGTGTACGAGAAGGTCTACACCGACGACCGGGATGTGGCCCTGTTCTGGAAAACGCACATGCTCTATTATGTGAAAACCGACCGCCTCTTCCACAGCATGACGGTGGAGGTGGACGGTTTTCGTTTCTTCTTCGATGTCTCCACCCTGGAGCACAAGAAGGCCAACGAAAAACGGGCGCTGGTCTATGCCTTCGAAGAACGACGCAGCGACGGCACCCTGGTTTTCACCGTGACCTACTCGGAAAAGGGCCGCAAGACCAGGTTGAACGACATCCGTCGGGCCATCAAGGACGCCTTAGGGCTGAAGAAATACACCGCCCAGGTGCCTGCAGAAGAAACCCTGGAACGGGCCTTCCGCCTCTTCGAGCGCCAGAGCGAGGTGGACTACTTCATCAACAAGGACGCCCGCCAGTTTCTGCGCGAGCAGTTCAACCTGTGGCTTTATCAGTATGTGTTCGAGCCCGAGCAGCGCGGGGGCACGGTGTGGACCGAGCGGCGCATTAAGCAGTTGCAGGCCCTCAAGGAAATCGCCTACAAAATCATCGACTTCATCGCCCAGTTCGAAGACGAGTTGGTGCGCATCTGGAACAAACCCAAGTTCGTTCTGGGCAGCCATTATGTCATCACCCTGGACCGCATCATGGCGGTAGGGGCACAGCGTGCTGTGCCCTTGCTGGAGCGCCTTTTCGCCCACCCCGGCATGACGGCCCAGGTGCAGGAGTGGCGCGACCTGGGCATGGTGGGGGAGGACTTCACCGTAGCGCAGGTGTGGGTGGAAGGCCCGACGGGCAAGCGCCTGCACGAGCGCTACCAGTACCTGCCTCTGGACACCAAATACTTCCCCGACCTGGAGATGGCCATCCTGGCCCTCTTCGACCACCTGGATCAGGCCCTGGACGGCTGGCTGGTGCACAGCGAGAACTATCAGGCGTTGAATACCATGCTGCCCAAGTTTCGGGAGAGGGTGAAAACCATCTATATTGACCCCCCTTACAACACGGGGAACGATGAGTTTATATACAGCGACCGCTTTCGCCACAGCAGTTGGCTTACGATGATGGAAAATCGCCTGGGCTTATCAAGGGAGTGGTTACGTGAAGATGGAGCGATTTTTGTGAGCATTGACGATAACGAGCGAGATCATTTGAAAATGATGATGGATACCGTATTCGATGGCCAAAACTACTGCAATTCTATCATCTGGGTATATGGAACAACAGCAAGAGGAGCAAAGGCAGTAACCAGTAAATTACCGCGCAACTATGATGAGATCCTTTTTTATGCAAAAAATATAGACGATCTACAAACTAATAAAGTTTATTATCCAGTGAAATTCACAATTAGTGAAGCGCGTCAACAAGGATTTCGGCAAGACGAAGAAGGAAGGTGGTTCAAAACAGCACCACGAGGAGATTACACAGATGAAAGCATAGAGCAATTGCGAAAAGTTGGGAGAGTATATGAAACAAGTAGTGGCAACATCAGAATAAAATACTTCTTACGTGCGGAAAACGGTTTTGTTATAGAAGATAAGTTGATAGGTGACGTATGGACTGATATTCCTGACATGATGCACACCCCTAAATCCGAGCGTCTAAATTTTGAAACTCAAAAGCCAGTCGCTCTGCTATCGAGAATCCTCAAATTTTCAGGTGACGAAAAGGATATTTGTTTAGATTTCTTCGCCGGCTCAGGCACCACAGCCCATGCGGTCATCAACCTCAACCGGGAAGACGGCGGTCGGCGCAGGTACATCCTGGTGGAGATGGCCGACTACTTCCACACCGTGCTTCTGCCCCGCATCAAAAAGGTGGTCTTCTCCGACAAGTGGAAGGACGGCAAAGCCCGGGAGGACGGCCAAGGCATCAGCCACTTCGTCAAATACTTCCGCCTGGAGCAATACGAAGAAGTCCTGCGCAAGGCCCGCTACCGGGACGACGACGCCCCCCTCTTCCTCCAGGATCCCTACACCCAGTATGTCTTCCTGCGCGACCCCAAGATGCTGGACAACGCCGAGACGGGCGAGCCGGTGGTGGAAGTGGACACGGCGCGGGACGAAATCCGGGTGGACCTGAGCAAACTCTACCCCGACATCGACCTGGCCGAGACCCTTTCCTGCCTCACGGGCAAGTGGATTCACCGCATCCACCCTGCGGAGGACGACCCCACCCAACCCGGCACGGTGGAATTCGCAGACGGCACCACGGTGGACCTGCAAAACCCGCCGTGGGAGATGGTGAAGCCGCTGATCTGGTGGTAGGAGGAGGAGACGCATGGAGCGACAACCTTTCGGCTTGGAGAAGGACTATCAGGGCGCCCGTTGGGTACGGGTGGATCTTCATCTCCATTCGCCGGCCGCGCCTTCGTTCAAATTCCCCCCGGGCCTGGATGCCACCCAACGGGAAGAAGTCGTGCAGCGGTATGTGGCCCAACTCAAAGGCCAGGGCATCGCCGTCGCTGCCATCACCGACTACCAGCAAATCCGGACAGCGTGGTTCTTGCCCATCCGGGATGCAGCCCGGGAAGCAGGAATCTACATCTATCCGGGGGTGGAACTCTCTTTTGGCGGCAGCACAGGGGGAAAAGGCGGGGTGCATGTCCTGGCCATTTTCCCCTTCGATGCCGATGTGGAGCGCCTCAACCGCCTTGTCGACAAACTGCACAACTCTGGCGAGCCTCTGGTCAATTCGGATGGCAACCACAATGAGATCAGCGCTGAAAAAGGCTTGGCCGAGAGCCTGCGTTGGCTGCGCCGGAGAACGGATTGTGTCCTTATCTTTGCCCATCCCAACGATAGCAAAGGCTTATTCAAGAGTTTCAAACCCAAAGAGGCGGCGAAGATCCTGGATGCCGTGCAGCCAGAAGCCATTGAAGACCTCGACGACAAAGACCGCCAGCGCCTGCTCAGCACCAAGGTGATTGATGCTGAAAGATTGGCCCGTATCGCCAGCGTGCGTTCGAGCGACAACCATAGCATCGAGGAAATCGGCGCAAAACAGCGGCCAGACGGCGCCCACCGGGCCACCTATCTCAAACTCAGCGCCCTGGATGACTTGCGCGCCATTCGGCTGGCCTTGCGCGACCACGAAATTCTCGTTCGGGTAGGCGAAAAGCCGACATTGGCCCACACACGGCTGGAGGCGGTGGAGATTGACGGGAGCGGCTTTCTGGGGGGGCTACGATTGGCCCTCAGCCCTGACCTGAATGTCCTCATCGGGGGGCGCGGCGTGGGCAAATCGGCCTTTCTGGAAGTCATGCGCTATGGGCTGAATTTACCGGCCTACGCCCCGACGGAATACCGCGAGGGCCTGGTGCGTCACGCCCTGGGTAGCGGGGGCAAGGTCACACTGTGGCTACGGCAGGTGCTTGACGAAGGCATTGCGCGCGCCTACCGCATCGAGCGCGTGTGGGGCGAAGAGGCGCAGGTGTACGAATTGGACGATACGGGGGTTCACCCTGTCGGCCTTCCCGTCACCGATATTCTCGGCGAGCAGGGACGGCCCCTCTTTTTCGGTCAGCGCGAGTTGTACGAAGTGGCCCAATCCCCCAGACTACGGCGGGCCCTTCTCGACGACCTGGTGGGACGAGCCGCGCGGCAGAAAATGCGCGAAATCGAACGCATTCAACAGCATTTGCGCCAAAACGCCCGCCGGTTGTTGGAACTCAGCGAGCGACGCGCCCGCCGCGAAGAAGTCGAACGGCGTTTGAAGGAAATCGAATTCGACCTGAGGCTGTTCGAGCAACACGGGGTCGCAGAGAAACTTCAGGCAGAGACAGCGCTGACCCGCGATGAAGAACGCCTGAAGCGCGCCGCCGCCATTCCTGACGCATTGAACCAGGAATGGCAGGAGATGCGTGACCGCTGGCATGAACGCTTCCAAAGCGCGCTGGCCGACCTCTCCCAGGCCGAAAGCCGGCAAAAGTCCCTGCTCCAGCAGGACGCTGCGCAGGTGATTCAGGCGTTGGAAGATGGCCTATCTTCCCTCTTCTCTCAGGGCACGGCGTTGATTCGACAGTCCCAGGCAAGGCTAACGGACCTACGCCGGCGCTGGGAAGAAGGCCGCAGGGTGCTTGACGAGGAACTGCGCCGCATCCGACAGGAACTTGGGACGCAAGCGCTCGATCCAGAGCATCTCCTCGCGCTCACCCGCGAAAAGGCTCAATTAGAACAAGAACTCGCGTTGCTCCGCCAGGCCGAAGCCGAAGCCGCCGAACTGGAGCGGCAGCGGAAAGTCCTGTTGCAAGCCCTGCGGGATGCCCGCCGGGAAGCCTTTCGCCTGCGCGAAAAGCGCGCCCAAGAAATCACCGCACGCCTTGGCGCGCGTGTCAAGGTCGAAGTGCATTATCGCGGCCAGCGAAAGGAATATACCCAAACCCTGGTGGAGTTCTTCAGCGGTTCACGAATTCCCAAGAAGGCGCTGGAGGCCATCGCCCAGAATGAGCAGATTGCCGACGGGATGGCGCTGGCAGACCTGGCACGAAAAGGCAAGGAAGAACTGACAGGCAAAACGGGATTGAGCGATGCCCAGGCGCAACGGCTTCTGGACTTTCTCAACCAGGATGCATCGCGCGGGTATGCGCTGGAGTTGCTCGCACCTGAGGACGAAGTCCAAGTATCCCTCAAGGTCAACGACCGGTGGCTGGAACTGGAGAAACTCTCTTCGGGGCAACGGGCGACGGCCATGTTGCTCATCTTGCTGACCCAAACGCAGCACCCCCTGATGATTGACCAGCCCGAGGATGACCTGGATAACCGCTTCATCTACGAAGAGGTGGTGAGGCTGCTGCGGGAGCAAAAGGAAAAGCGGCAAGTGATTGTTGCGACGCACAACCCCAACATCCCGGTTTTGGCTCACGCCGAGTTGATCGTAGCCTTAGAAGCCGAGAGCGAACAGGCCCGAATTGCCGTCCAGGGCGGTATGGATCATGCCAAGGTGCAAGACGAAGTGCGGCGGGTGATGGAAGGCGGCGCCGAAGCCTTCCGCCGCCGGGCCGAAAAATACGGATTGGAGTGGTAACGATGGAGCCTTTGGAACTCCTGGAGCGGATTCGCCAGGGAGAAAACCTGCACACCGAATTCAAAACGGTGGATGCCCACCCGGATGACATTGCCGCCGAAATGGTGGCCTTTGCCAACACCGACGGGGGCCTCCTGCTCTTTGGCGTGCGGGACGATGGGCAAATCGTCGGTGTGGACAACGCAGATCGCCTCATGCAGCGGGTGGACCAGATCGCTTACCAGAACTGCGCCCCCCCTTTGACCGTCCTGCAAGAGACGGTGCGCCTGGAAGATGGCCGTGTGGTGGTGGTCGTGCGTGTGCCCAAAGGCGACCAACGTCCTTACCGCACCAACCGGGGCCGCTACTTTATCCGCACCAGTTCAGGCAAACGAGATGCTTCCCCCCAGGAATTGATGCGCCTTTTCCAAGCGGTCGCAAGCCATTTTTACGAAGAGACCCTGGTGCTCCAAGCGGACGTGTCCGACATTGACCTGGGGGCTTTTGAGGCCTTTTGCCGGAAGGTGCTGGACGAAGTGCTTGACGCCCCGCTTGTCGTGCTTGAGAAATGGAAAATGGTGCGGAAACACGAAGGAAAGCGACACCCCACCGTGGCGGGGCTGCTCCTCTTCGGGCGCCGGCCGCAGCATTTTCTCCCCTATGCCTATCTCACCGCTGCCCGGATTCCCGGCGGAGACCCTTCGGGAGAGCCCGCCGATGTGAAACGCATTGAAGGAACGCTCTTTCAGATGTTGGAAGACACGGCCCGTTTTCTGGATTTGCACCTGCGGGTTCCCCATCGGATTCAGGGGTTCGAGCCTGAGGCGTATCCGGAACTTCCCCGCCGGGCCTTGCGTGAGGTGGTGGTCAATGCCCTGGTGCATCGAGATTACACCATTGCCGCCCCCATTCGCGTCTTCATCCTGGACGACCGCGTCGAAATCCGCAGTCCGGGGAAATTGCCCAATACGGTGACGATAGACATGGTCAAAGCCGGCCTGGCCCATGTGCTGCGAAATCCGCAACTCTACACCTTTTTCCTGAAGGCGGGGTATGTCACGGATACGGGCAATGGCTTCCGGCGCGTCATTCGGGATGTGAAAGCCACCGTGGGGCGTGAGCCGGAGATTCGCGTGATGGGCAATGAACTCGTCGTATCTCTTCCCAGAAAGCAGTCTTGAGACGGGAAGGAGCCACCCATGCCGACCCTGCAGGACATGCTCACCGATCTCCCCTTCGCCGACCTGCCCCCCGCCTGGCAGGACCACGACCTGGCGGCCTTTTCAGCGGCCAAGCGCCTGTGGGACTACCAGCAAGAGGCGCTGCAATATGCCCTCAAGGCACTCTGGAAATATTATGAGGACTTCCGGGACTACGCAGCGGGCGAGCCCGAAGCCGCCAACGCCGAGCGCAAGGAACGCCTTTGGGCGTGGTACCGGGATAACGGGCTGGTGGACGACCTGGACATCCCGCTGAAGAAGCAAAAACGGGACATCCGCGCCCTGCTGGAAGACTACTACCCCGCCGAAGCGGACGCCATTCCCTACCGCCACTTCATCAACCGCATGGGCTTCTGGATGGCCACCGGCAGCGGCAAAAGCCTGGTGCTTATCAAACTCATCGAGGTGCTCTGGCGGCTCATGCGGCGGGGGGAAATTCCGGAATACCCTGTTCTGGTGCTCACCGCCCGCGACGACCTGCTGGCACAACTACGCGCCCATGTCGAGGAATTCAACGCCGGGCGCACCGACTTTCGCATCCATCTCGAGGAACTCAAGGCCTATCCCGAACGCCGGCGCATGTTCCTGCCCCTGCTCGGCGAACACGAACTCACCGTCTTCTTCTATCGGGCTGACAACCTGAGCGACGAGCAGAAAGAACGCATCATCGACTTTCGCAACTACGAAAACGACGGGCGCTGGTATGTCCTCCTGGACGAAGCCCACAAAGGCGACAAGAAAGACTCCAAACGTCAGCATATCTACAGCATCCTTTCCCGGAACGGCTTTCTTGTCAACTTCTCGGCCACTTTCACCGACCCGCGGGATGAAGTCACCACCGTGTACAACTTCAACCTCTCGGAGTTCGTGCGGGCGGGATACGGTAAGCACATCGTCATCCTCAAACAAGAGAACCGGGCGTTCAAGGACAAGGAAGACTACACCGGCGCAGAGAAGCAACGGGTGGTGCTCAAGGCCCTCCTCATGCTGGCCTATGCCCACAAGGCCCGCGAGGCCCTGCCCCCCGAACGCCCGGCCTACCATCGTCCCCTCATGCTCACCCTGGTCAACTCGGTCAACACCAAGGACGCCGACCTGAAACTTTTCTTCCGGGAACTGGAGCGTATCGGTCAAGGGAATGTCGACCCGGAAGCATGGGAGCAGGCGCGCGCGGAACTCTGGGACGAGTTGGCCGAGAGCCCCGAATGGTTGTTCGAAAGACAACGCTTCCAGGCGGAGCAAGCCCTTTTTGACAGCATCACCCAGGCCGAACTGCTCCGTCTGGTTTACCACGCCTCTACCCCAGGCGACATCGAAGTCCTCTTACGGCCATCCAACCGCCAGGAGATGGCCTTCAAACTCAAAAGCGCGGAGCAGCCTTTCGCCCTCATCAAGATTGGCGACATCGCCCATTGGCTGAAAGAGGAGTTAGAAGGCTATGAGGTCATCGAGGGCTACGAAGACGAGGGCTTCTTCCGCCGCCTGAACGCAGACGACTCCCCCATCAACATCCTGATGGGCTCCCGCACCTTTTACGAAGGCTGGGACTCCAACCGGCCCAATGTCATCACCTACATCAACATCGGCACCGGGACCGAGGCCAAAAAGTTCATCCTCCAATCCGTGGGGCGCGGTGTGCGCATCGAGCCTTTCCCCGGCGCACGGCGGCGCTTGCTGGCCCTCTACAACGCCGGGCAAGTGGACGAAGCAACCTTCCGCGCCTTGCGCGGCCCGGCTTCGGCCCTGGAAACCCTCTTCATCTTCGGCACCAACCGCAAGGCCCTCCACGCCGTGATTCAGGAACTGGATCGGGAGCGACAGCGGGCCGGGACGCACGAACTCGCCCTCCAAATCAACGCCGAGGCCATCGAAGGCCGGCGCTTGCTTGTGCCGACCTATCGTGAAGCCGGGCACACCCTCCTCGAAGAAACCGCCACGCGTCGCAAACCGCGCAAATTCGAAATCGCCGCCGAAGAACTGGCGCAATTGCAGCGTTTCGTGGCCTACCTGGACGACCCGCGTTTGCTGCTCGTCCACTTTCGGGCCACTCCCGCCGATATCGCCCGACTGGAACGCTGCCTGCAAAACCCCGCGGACTATTTCAACACCCACACCACCCGGCGCTATGGCCGCCTGGACATCCTGCTGGCTCGCCTGTTTGCTTACTTCAGGATTGTTCCTCAAGAGGTGGAGCGGCTCAAAGACCTGGAAGATGAGATTCGACATTTCCGGCATATCAAGGTTTACCTGCGCGACATCACGGCTTTGCAAGCCACGATCGAGAATGTGAACCAGGCCCCCCAACAGATTGCCGAACTGCGCGCCCGCTATGAGGCCCGGCAACTCTCCTTCGAGGAATTCGTACGCCGGGCTCAGGCCATTCGCAGCCGGGATTTCTTCATCCACAACGGGCAAACCCTGCACATCAAGCGGCTGGCCCATCATTACTATGTGCCGGTGCTGCTTTCGGAAAGCGAACGTATTGATTGGATAAGACACATCATTCGGCACCCCAGTGAGGTGCAATTCCTCAATGACTTGGAGCAGGAGTTAGAGCAGAAAAAGCACGCCTTCGCCGACCTGGACTGGTGGGCCTTCAGCAAGATTGATGAGACGCTGGACGAAGTTTACATTCCCTATTACGACCCCCAAAGCAACCGCATGAGGCGCTTCTTACCCGACTTCATTTTCTGGCTGCAAAAAGGCTCCACTTACGCCATTGTGTTCGTGGACCCGAAAGGCTTACAACAAACGCATTACCAGTTCAAAGTCGATGGGTACAAAGACCTGTTTTGGGACGGCAATCAGCCCAAAGTGTTCCATCACGCCGGTCTCGAAGTCAGGGTGCATCTACTGCTTTACACCAAAGACGCCCACCAGGCGCCGGCAGCATACCGCGCCCACTGGTTTGACCGTCCGGAAGAGATTGCGGACCGGGCAAAGGCGGCACTTCAGCAGGCTTAGGTGGATATAGATCGGGCCCTGACCGCGGCCGACAAAGAACGAAGAACGCACATCAAGGGACAAACGGCGCGCCGTCGGCAATCTGTAGCCCTGGCCGCCGACAGCCCAACCGGCTGTAATAACGGCCGTCGGGGATGGGGGGGAGGCAAGCCGACATCCGTTCCTCTGCAAATCCGCCAATTCGCCCATTCGCTTTGCCGCTTTGCCGCCTTACCGCCTCATCGCTTTCTCGCTTTCCCAAAGCAGCACCCAGGCGCCGCGCGCCAAAAACCTCCCGTTTGTCCACTTGGGCAACTTCTGCACGCCCCCCGCCGCGCGACCCGCTTGCCCTGCAGGGCCGCCTCGTGGTAGCATTGGGCTCTGACGCCCTTTTG
>Ga0256832_1003922_pt1 | contig 10082 bp, 7 predicted proteins | sample 134614metaG_FD_190534 | JGI IMG/M metagenome (GOLD analysis project Ga0256832, IMG submission 190534) | Hydrothermal vent microbial communities from Lau Basin, Pacific Ocean - 134-614 | ecosystem: Environmental > Aquatic > Marine > Hydrothermal vents | place: Pacific Ocean: Lau Basin | collected...
CCCCATAAAGATAATGCGATGTCAATTTCGAAATTGAATTACATCCTCATCTCCATTATAGAAAAGGCGTCTGAATACTGCATGAAAACCGCAAGTGACGGGAATGAAAAAATGTTCATTCACGCCCGCCTTCGCTAACCCCGGCTCTAATCGACAGGCCATCCGACCGGCCGATTGATCGTCCAACAAATCCTACCGATAGGTCGGCCCGGTCTCCCGCTTTTCGAACCCCACCGCCTCGTCCACAATGTAGAGTGGGCGGTTTTTGACCTCGTCATAGATGCGGCCCAGGTATTCGCCGATGATGCCCAACGAAATGAGCTGGATGCCGCCCAGGAAGAGCACCATGACCAGGGTCGTGGCCTGGCCGTAGAAGGCTTTGCTGCCCGAAAGGCGCAGGATGATGGTGAGGATGATGCCCAGGATGCTGAGTCCGGCGATGGTGAAACCCATGTAGGTGGCCAGTTGCAGGGGCAGATACGAGAAGGAAGTGATGCCGTCCATGGCGAACTTGAGCATCTTGCGCAGGGGATACTTCGTCTCCCCGGCGAAACGCTCCTCCCGCACATAGGTCACGCCCGTCTGCCGAAAGCCAATCCACACCGACAGTCCCCGCATGAAGCGATGATGCTCGCGGATCTGGCGCAACGCGTCCACGGCCTTGCGGTCCAACAGCCGGAAATCGCCCGTGTCCAGGGGGATGTTCACGCCCGTGATCTTGTTGATGATGCGGTAGAACATCTTGGCCGTCCACAGCTTGAACCACGTCTCCCCCTTGCGCTCCCGGCGGATGGCGTAGACGACCTCATAGCCCTCCCGCCACTTGGCCGCCAGGTCGAGGATGACCTCGGGCGGGTCTTGCAGGTCGGCATCGATGATGACTACGGCCTGCCCCTGGGCGTAATCCATGCCCGCGGTGATGGCGATCTGGTGCCCGAAATTGCGCGAGAAGTTGACGATATGCACGCGCGGGTCCTGTTCGTGCAGCTCCAGCATGATCTCATAGGAGCGGTCCCAACTGCCGTCGTTGACCAACACCAGCTCCCACGGCTCACCGAACTGCGCATCCATTACCTGGGAGACGCGGCGGTAGAGCTCGTGCAGGATGGCTTCTTCGTTGTAGACCGGGGCGACGATGGAGAGGATCGGGCGGGGTGGCGGGGAAGAAGGGGCGTTTTCGGGCATGGCGCTGTTCCGAGAATAGGAATGATCGTCGGTTGTGGAAGGATCGCCAGGCCAACGTGGGGCGAGTCTGCAGCGGGCGTGATGCGTGAAAACGTGAAACGTGAGATCGTTACGCATCACGCATTACGCATTACGTGCCTGGCTTCCCGCGCGGCCCTGGCCGCGAGGCGTTTTTATCGGTATCGGCGAGCCTTTGCTCGGGCTGACTGCTTTCGAATTCTACCACAAAGGATGGCAACCGACTTACTTTTGAGAAGCGGCCTCGCTCAACCAGGCCCGCGCCGCATCCAGATCGGGATCGCGCCCTGCTCGGATATCATCCAGCGTCCAGACGATGGTTTCATAGGGGACAACGCCCTGGCCGTTCAAGCGCCTGCCATCCAGCAGATGGAAGTCGCCCGTGCTGTAATAGACGGTGGCGTCGGGCAGGTAGAAGGGGACGGGGTTGCCCGTATTGCCCGCAGTGACGCGGCCGAAGCAGCGGGCCCGGCCTGTGGTGCACAAGGCCGCGGCCATCCATTCCGCAGAACTGTGCACATTGGTGTTCAGCAACACGGCCACGGGCCTGGAATAAGGCTCGCCGCGCGGCTGCACTTCCAGTGTATGGCAGCCCTTCGCCCAGCGATGGTAGGGATGTCGGGCGCGAAAGCATTCTTTCCCGTAGGGAAGGGCGTGGGTGATCAAACGCCCGACCATGCGATCTCCCCACATGGAATTGCCTCCGCCGTTGGAGCGCAGGTCGAGGATGAGGCCAGGCGCATTCATCATGCCATCCAGAATTGCATCGAAGGTTTTGACCAGGCCCGAATCGCCTTGCAACGTGCGCACCGCGATGTAGCCCCAACCATCTTCCAGACGCCGCCCCTCCACCGGCTTCCAGTCTGTGGAAAATCGCCCGCCACGCGGCAATTGGACATGACGACGCCGTCCCGCTGCATCTTCGATGGTCAGGGTCACCTGGCTGCCCGGCTCGCCCATGAGCAGATTGGCGTATCGCTTGTAGGTGCGGGTGTGGGGCGCGGCAAAGGCGGTGGCCCAGGCTGGGACGCGCTGCAAAGCGTCCTCCACCGGGAGACCGTCCACCGCCACGATGATGTCGCCCGGCGTCAGGCCCGTCCTCTCCGCTTCGGACTCGGGCGCGACCCAGACGATGGTTGCCCGGCCTTCGATCTCGCGCACGGCGACGGACGGAAAGGCATGGGGTGGTAGGGGTAGAACGTGGGTGTGGCCATCCTGCAACTCGGCCAGCATCGCGGTCAGGGCCAGGCGATAAGGCTCGCACGGGCCGGACTGGCCGCGACAGGCCGCGTCCGCGTCTACAATCTTGGGATCGTAACGAGCTTTCAAGTCTTCAGCCGTGACGGGGGCCATGTCCCAATAAGCATAATAGCGGTCTAGCGCCCGCCACAATCGCTGATACGCGCCCATCCGGCTGCCTCGGGCGAAGGGCAGCAACCCCATTCCAAACAGATAGAATGCGAATGCCGCCAGCAAAAACGCCAGCAGCAGACCACTTCCTATCAGGATGCGGTGCGTCCGGGGCATGGTTGTTCCGTAAATTAGAGTAATCAGTTATCAGTAACCAGTAATCAGTGGGAATCTGCGTTGCATCTGCGCAAATCAGCGTCCTATTTCCATCGTATGGGGTGATCTCGACTGCACTCGCTTCCCGCGCCAGCCTGATAACAGGCCGATTCTCGCGATCTCAAACCGCTATCTACAAAATCAACATGGCATCGCCGAAGGAGAAGAAGCGGTAGCCCTCGCGGATGGCTTCCTCATACGCCCGCAGGATGGTCTCCCGCCCGGCGAAGGCCGACACCAGCATGAGCAGGGTGGATTTGGGCAGGTGGAAGTTGGTGAGCATGACGTCCACCGCCCGGAAATGATGACCAGGGTAGATGAACAGATCGGTCTCGCCCGTCCACGCGGCCACGGTCTTCCAGCCGCAAACCAGGTTGGGGGGCGCGGGGTCGCTGGGCTCCAGCCCCAGCGCGATTTTGGCCGCGGTCTCCAGCACCCGTACGCTGGTGGTGCCCACGGCCACAATGCGCCCGCCCGCCAGACGGGTGTCGTTGATGAGCCGGGCCGTGTGAGAATTGAGCTCCATCCATTCGCTGTGCATCTTGTGCTCCAGCGCGTTCGCCTCCTTCACCGGCTGGAAGGTGCCCAGACCCACGTGCAGGGTCACGTAGGCGAATTGGACGCCCCGGGCCCGCAGGTCCATGAGCAGGTCGGGGGTAAAGTGCAGACCCGCGGTGGGCGCGGCCACCGCGCCCTCGCGGCGTCCGTAGATGGTTTGATAGCGCTCGGGGTCTTGCAAGGGCGCGTGGATGTAGGGCGGCAGGGGGATTTCGCCCAGGTCGTCGAGCAGATGGGTGATATCCCGGTCGAAGCGGACGATGCGCCTGGGACCCTCCAGCTCCTCCTCGATGACTGCGGTCACGCTGGGACCTTCCTCGCTGGCGATGATGACTTTCTTGCCCGCGGTCAGGCTTTTGCCCTTGACCAGGGCCTCCCAGCGGCCCGCTTCCAACTCCTTTAGCAGGAACACTTCAGCCCGACCGCCCGTCTCCTTCCTCCCCAGCAGGCGGGCGGGGATGACGCGCGTGTCGTTGAGCACCAGCAGATCGCCCGGTTGCAGATAGTCGGCGATGTCATAGACATGCCGATGCTCGATCTCGCCCGTGTCCCGATGCAACACCATCATGCGGGCGTGGTCTCGGGGCTCGATGGGCGTTTGGGCGATGCGCTCGGGCGGGAGTTGGTAATCGAAATCAGAAGTGGGAATGTAGGCGGGCTGGGCGACGACCTGCGGCTCGTCGGTGGCGCAGGAATCCGTGGCGGAGATGAATTTGATGGACATGGGAAATAGGATTGGGATTAGGATTCGGATGAGGATAGTAACTGCTAACGTACTTGACTTTAGGCCGCCAAAAGCCACGAAGGCTCGAAGTTTTTCGAAGACACGAAGGAAAAATCAAGAAAAATACGTCGTGCCTTGGCTTTTCTTCGTGTCTTCGTGGCAAAAAGTGGTGGCGATACCTTAGCAGTTACTGAGGATAAGAAGATTTGATCAGTTTATCCGTGTTTCTTCTTATCCGTGTTTTTGAAGTGCGGCTTTGACGCCATACTGCATTGCGGAACACGGGATATTTTCCAATCATACTCTACGATACGCGTCCAGCGTAAGTTCCGCGGTGCGTTGCCAGGTGAATTGTGCGGCCCGAGCCAGGCCCGCGTCCCGCAGCCTCGCCCGCAGGCCTGCATCCCCCATCAATTGCAGGATGACCTGGGTCATCTCCGGGATGCTGGCGGGGTCGAACGTGATCGCGGCCTCCCCGACGACTTCGCTCAGGCCGGGCGCCCGACTGGCTCCCACCGCCGTCCCGCTGGCCATGGCTTCCAGGGCGGGCAGCCCGAAACCTTCATACTGGCTGGGGAAAATGAACGCTCGGGCCGCGGCGTAGAGCAGGGGCAAGTCATCGCCCGAGACCGGGCCCAGAAACCGCACGCTGTCCTCTATCCCGAGCGATCGCGCCAGCTCTTTCGCCTGGGGATAGCGTTCGTCCCAATGCCCGGCGATGACCAGACGGGCCTCTGCATCCAGGCCCGCGTCCATGGCCGCGCGCCAGGCCCGCACCAGCCGGGGCAGGTTCTTGTGGGGTTTGTTGGAGCCCAGGTAGAGCAGGTAGGCGTCGGGCAGGCCCAGGCGCTGGCGGAACGCGGCCAGGACTTCGGGCGGCCGGGGCCGGAAGACCGGGTCGGGCGCCAGGGGCGTGACCGTGATGCGCTCGGGCGAGATGCCGTAGAGTTCGGTAAAATCGGCGGCTGTGGCGCGGGAGATGGCCAGGAAACCGCGGGAGCTGCGGATGGCCAGCCGCTGGATGGCCTCGATCTTGAAGCGGGTGAGGCGGGGGTAGTATTGGGGAAATCGACGGGGGATGACGTCGTAGAGGGTGAGCAGGGATGGGGCGGGGACGCGCAGGGGCCGCACGTTGTAGAGGAAATGGATGAGATCGGGCCGCAGGTCGCGCATGAGGCCCGGCAACGCGGTCTGGCTGCGGGGGTGGAAGATGGGGATGTCGGTGGGGATGCGCGTGAGGTTGGGGTGACGGGCCAGGCGGGCCAGGTCATAGCGGGTGTTGCGGGCGTGTCGCGCGGTCAGCACCAGCAGCTCGCCCGGCAGCAGGGGAGCCAGCGCGTCGATGAGATTGAACGCGTAGCGTCCAATGCCGGGGAAGTGATCCTGGATGACGCGGGCGTCGATGAGGAGGCGCATGAAGAGTCGTGTTCCCTGCTTTGAAAATAGAGGACGCAGATTCACGCGGATAGAAGCAGATTCACGCAGATAAAATCAAAATAAAAAATCATCTGCGTAAATCAGCGTCGCGAAGCATCTGCGTCAATCTGCGTTCCCATTTTCGTCCGTCTCGGCGCGGATGCGCCCGCCGCCGGACTGATCACTGATTACTGATCACTGCTCACTCTTCCCATCCTCCCGCTTCTCCGGCCGCAAATGCGGGAAGAGGATGACTTCGCGGATGTTGTCCTGATCGGTGAGAATCATGGCGAAGCGGTCGATGCCCATGCCAAACCCGCCCGCGGGCGGCATGCCATAGCTGAGCGCGTTGATGTAGTCCATATCGACGGGCGTGGCCTCTTTGTCACCCGCTTCCAGCGCCCGGCCCTGGGCCAGAAAACGCTCCAGTTGATCCAGAGGATCATTCAATTCACTGAACGCATTGCAAAGCTCCATGCCCGCCACGAAGCCCTCGAACCGCTCCACGATATCCTTCGTGCCCGGCTTGCGCTTGGCCAGGGGTGAGACGTCCAGGGGGTAATCGATGAGGAAGGTGGGTTGGATGAGGTAAGGCTCGACGAAGTGGCTGAGGAGCTTGTCGATAAGCTTGCCGCGGCTGGCCTCGGCCGGCGCGTCGATGCCCTGCTCCCGCATGACCGCGCGCAGGCTGTCCGCATCGGGATAGAGGTCGTAATCGATGCCCGAGGCGTCGAGGATGGCCTGGCGCAGGGGGATGCGGGGCCAGGGCGGGGTGAAGTCGATCTCATGCCCCTGCCAGGTGATGACGAGCCCGCCCGTCACTTCCTTCACCACATAGGCGATCATCTCCTCGGTGCGGGCCATGACGCCGTTGTAATCGGTGTAGGCTTCGTAGAATTCGAGCTGGGTGAATTCGGGGTTGTGCTTGCGGCTGATGCCCTCGTTGCGAAAATCCCGCCCGATCTCGTACACCTTGTCGTAACCGCCCACCAGCAGGCGCTTGAGATAGAGTTCGAAGCTGATGCGCAGGTAGAGCTGCTGGTGCAGATAGTTGTGATAGGTGACGAAGGGCTCCGCGGCCGCGCCGCCATAGACAGGCTGAAGGATGGGCGTTTCCACCTCCAGAAAACCCTCGCTGTCCAGATAATCCCGGATGGCCCGGATCATCTTCGCCCGCACCTTGAACCGCTCCCGCACATCGTAATTCACCAGCAGGTCGAGATAGCGCTGACGCTGGCGCAGTTCAGGGTCGTTCAGGCCGTGCCATTTGTCGGGCATGGGCTTGAGGGCCTTGGCCAGCAGGGTGACATCCCGCACCTGACAGGTGACCTCCCCCGTCCGGGTCACGGTCATCACGCCCTTGACGCCGATGAAATCCCCCAGGTCCAGGTCTTTCTTGAAGAACCGATTGTATTTCTCCGCGCCCAGCTCATCCCGGCGCACCATGATCTGCACCTTGCCTGTGCCATCTTCGATGTGGGCGAAGGAGAGCTTGCCCATGACGCGGCGGGAGATCATGCGCCCGGTCAGAGCCACGATGTCGTTTTCGCCCAGCTCGCCCTGTTCATAAAGGGCGCGGGCCTGGGCGATGCTGTGGGTGCGCTCCACGCGCGGGGGATAAGGATCGATGCCGGCTTCGCGCAAACGGGTCAGCTTCTCCCGGCGCACGCGTTCCTGGTCGAGGAGTTCTTGTTCGGAAAGGGGATCGGGCATGGGAATGGGAACCAGTGAGCAGTGAGCAGTAATCAGTGGGATGTCATTCGATGGCGATGATCTCGAAGGTGACTTCGCCGCCGGGGGTTTTCACGGTGACGACGTCACCGATTTTCTTCCCGACCAGGGCTTTGCCGATGGGCGATTCGTTGGAAATCTTGCCATCGCCCGGCGAGGCTTCGGCGGAGCCGACGATGGTGTATTGCTCCTCATCGCCGAATTCCTTGTCCACAATGGTCACGGTGCGGCCGAGCTGGACGCTATCCGCGGGCCCGTCATCGGGATCGATGATCACGGCGTATTTCAATTTTTGCTGCAATTCCATGATGCGGCCTTCGTTCATGCCGGCCTGATATTTGGCCTCGTCATAGCCTGCATTCTCGGAAAGATCGCCCTCCTTGCGGGCGGCCTCGATCTGTTTGGCGATCTCCGGGCGGCGCACGTTGATGCGCCAATCCAGCTCTTCCTTGATCTTCTTCAACCCCTCGGGGGTGAGATAGACGACTTTTTCGTTGTCTGTGGACATGGCAGGTGCTCCGATTTCGAAAATGGTCGCGGCAAACTGCTCGATATCACGGGCGTTTGTATTCCCATGTGCATGGTCGCCCCGGATTGCCGCGGATTCCACAAAAAAAGAACTGAGGCGCTGCCCAGTTCTTGGCATCGGTGGAAGTGAGCATTCATTATACAAAAACTCAGGCGAGGAAGCAAAAATGGCGAATTGGGATGACCTCCGTCAGGCATGGGCGTTTTTGTGGTAAAATAGGGCATGATGAAGTATCTTTTGACTGCAATTGCGCTCCTGGCGATGATCTTGTGGCTGACGGTTGGGGTGCAGGGATCGCCAGAATTGCCGCCCGAAGCGCCCAAACCGGACGCCTCGCCTCTGGCGGCCAGTCTGCGCGGCCTGGCTCATGCAGGGGGACTTTCGCCCGAGCAGGAGGCCGCGGCCCGGGCCCTGGGCGTGTGGGCGGGCCCCGACCATCTGCGCGTGATCCTGGAGGCCGACGGGCTCGTGCGCCTGCCTCCGGGCGTGGAGCTGGAACTGCGTCGGGGTGACCGATGGCAGGTGCGGGCGCTGCGTTCGGCCCTGCCAAAACTGGCCGCGCTGCCGGGCGTGCGACGCATACGTCCACCTCTGCCCCATGCGCCGGCGCTGGTCATCGGCGAAGGGCTGGCTCCGGGCGGGTTCTATCCCTGGATCAACTCGGGCTGGAATGGCGCGGGCGTGCATATCGCGGTCGTCGATCTGGGATTTGCGGGATGGCAGGGCCTCAGCCAGGCGGGCGAGCTGCCTGCGTTCGTGGGCACGCGTAACTTCCGAGCGGATGGCCAATTCGAGACCACGAACCACGGGGCCGCTGTGGCCGAGATCGTCTATGACGCCGCGCCCGGAGCCACCATCTCCCTCTTCGCTGTGAACACCGAATTGGAGCTGGATCAGGCCGTGGATGAAGCCATCCGCCAGGGCGTGGACGTCATCGTCCATGCCATCAGTTGGTTCAACACCGGCCCGGGCGATGGTTCGGGCGCGCTGGGCGATATCGTGCGCAAGGCCGATGATGCGGATATCCTTTGGGTGGCGGCCGCGGGCAACCAGGCCCGGCGCTATTATGCGGGCTACTTCACCCCCTCGCCTTTGCATCCCTCCCGCCATGTCTTCGCCAACAGCGATGAAGGCAACGACGTCTATCTGCAACAGGGCCAGACCGTGTGCGGCATGTTGAGCTGGGATGATTGGCCCACGACGGTGGATGACTACGATCTCTACCTCTATCGCGGCGAGCAGTGGGTGGCCCGTTCCGATGATGAACAGAACGGCGTACAGCCTCCCACCGAGGCCCTTTGCTACACCGCGCCCGAAACGGACGTCTACAGCTTCGTCATCGTCCACTATTCCCAGAATTATCCCCCTGTGCTGATGCGGCTCTTCGCAACCGGGGCCGACCTTCAGTACACGACGCCCGCGGGCTCGCTCGTCCAGCCCGCGGACGCGGCCGAAGCCCTGACCATGGGAGCGATCTTCTGGCAAGACCCTTATCCGCTGGAGCCGTTTAGCAGTCTGGGCCCCACCACCGATGGTCGCACCAAGCCCGATCTGGCCGCCTACGACGGCGTCAGCACGGTCACCTATGGCCTCAGCAATGGCGCGGGGTTCGACGAGGGCGGGACGGGCTTTTTCGGCACCTCGGCCAGCGCGCCCCTGGCGGGCGGCGCGGCCGCGCTGGTGCGCCAGCGCTATCCCGGTTGGGATACGACGGCGGTGCGGGAATTTCTCATGAACTGGGCCATCGATATCGGCATTCCCGGCCCGGACAATGAAACCGGCAATGGACGACTCCACTTGCCCGCATCACAACCCACCATCACCCCCACGGTCACGCAAACCACCACGGCCACGCCCACGTCGACCCCATCTCCGACGCCCACGCACACCCCCACGCCGACTCCGACGCCCACGGCCACGCCGACGCCAACCCCCGCCATCACCTTCACGCCTACGCCCTCTGTCCCCTGGCTCGATCTCCAGCCCGAAGGGCTGATCCCCGGCCTGCTGGCTCCCCAAACCGCGGTCATTTTCTGGGGAAATCACGACTTTGCCGACAGTTTACGCCTCAATCTGACCGGCCCCGTCCACTTTTCCGGCGGCGAAACGTCTTTAACGAAAGTCCTGCCCGACGAAAGCGGGCAGTTTACCATCACGATCTTGGCGGATGAACCGGCGCAGCCGGGCGTCGCCTTCACCCTCGATCTGCACAGCCCCCGCGCCCGACTCACCCGCAAAGGCGTCATCGCCCGCACCTGGTATCTGCCTGTGATTCGAAGATGAGAGGAACACAGAGGACGCTGAGGTTCCACAGAGCACACAGAGAAAAGACCAAAGATTTTCGCAAAAACCTGA
>Ga0256832_1003923_pt1 | contig 10081 bp, 4 predicted proteins | sample 134614metaG_FD_190534 | JGI IMG/M metagenome (GOLD analysis project Ga0256832, IMG submission 190534) | Hydrothermal vent microbial communities from Lau Basin, Pacific Ocean - 134-614 | ecosystem: Environmental > Aquatic > Marine > Hydrothermal vents | place: Pacific Ocean: Lau Basin | collected...
TCGATAAAGAATGAGACTGCATCATTAAATGACGTTGTGCAAAACGTAGTTCAGTCATTTCTGACATCCACTTAGGTCCATGAAAGATAGCTTTTTCATCCGTTGTTAGTGCATGTAGCTTAGGGTTAAGGTGAAAAAAGGGGACACATTTTTCTAAAGTACCAGGGGTAATTAAGGCATCACCATCCATTAATACAATAGGCGCATCTTTGATAACTCCATGTCGTGATAAAGAGCGCAAACATTGACCTAGAGCAATACGTTTATCGGGTAATGTTTGTCGTATGGCAACCACTTGAAATGGCATATTGCCCACGTGTTTTTGTACATATGCCCGAACAATCATTTCATCTTGTTTGTCTGCACTTAAATAGAGTGTGGCAGGTACAGACAGACTACGACACTCTCGTAGCATACATGCTAGAAGTGCTTCGGTTGTTTCCTTTTCTTCTTTATAGCTAGCAATGACAAAGTAAATATGAGGTGGCTTCCATCCTGTTTGATATAATTTATTAGCACTGCTTCTTAGCTTAGGAAAAGTTATAAACTCATAAATTAGTGCGCGTATAAGGTTTAAGAGCCACCAGCTATAGCGCCATATTCCAATAGCGGCAACCAATACAATCATGCGATGTTCAAATAAACCCTTAGCTTCATCTGACATAAAATGAATAAGTAACCAGACACAACAGATATACATTAATAGATTGAATAAATCGATAGCTCGCCATTTAAAGCGACGTTCTGTTTGTAAGTTATCCATTATTTGTTTTTCCATAAAAAGTATCTGATGTATTGAAAGAGAGACTGTTTTATTTTTTTCTTATCGAGGTATTTTGCTGCAAATTGGCTTTCTAAATCTTCTTGTTTTAGTGTGCTATAGGATATGACGCTACGGGTAACACGTTTTGTATCGAAAGTACCTCCTTTTTTAGCATAAGAAAAACCTCCTTTTGCTCTTTTTTCATCAATTTTTTGTTTAGATTTAGCAAATTGATTATAAATATTATCGGCTTTTAATTGTTTGATTAAAAAGTCGTAACTATTACTTACTTGGTCAATATAATCAGGTTCTAATAGTGCTATTTCTAGCCAAGTTTCAAGGTTATAAACGTGATAATGCAAAGCGTTTCTTTCTTGATAGTCAATACTGGCACCATCTTCTAATAAATTTTCTTTTACATGGTTGTCTAATATTTCTTGGTCTGCCTTGAGGGATTCTTTGTCTTCAAGTAAGCGATCAATCATTAGAAGTATTTTCAGTTGATGAGTTCGGAAGTTATTTTTTCTACTAGAAGGACCAAATTTCCATCGATGTTTATTTGATTGAATATTAATCAGCCATATTTTTATTTTTATATCTTCTTCTTTTGTAAAATGGCAACGAAGTAAATCGTATGCCCATAAAAAGCCTTCTAAACGTGTTTCATTAATTGGATGTCCGTTAGGTTGGAGCGTTGTTGCCCATGCAAGAAGATATTTTTTTGCCTGTTTTAAATAGTCATCATTATTTTCTAGATAATATGCAAGTGCTAGCAGTGCTGTATTTTGTGAGTCTCGAAGAGCGATCCTTGTTTTCTTGAGAGAAAGGTTTTTAGCGTTAGTAATTCCTGCACTTTGTAAAGATTTAATAGGATTAGGGTCTTTTTTTAGTAATTTTTTTGTTGTTTTTAACAGAGTCTTTTTCCAATCTAGAGTAGCTATTGTCTTATTATTACTATTTTCTATATTGAGACTTTTTTTTTAGAGGTATTACCATTAGCTATTTTATTTGCATTTTTAATATTCTCAATAAAGCCCTCTGGAAATAGAAAAGCAGCATTTTTGCATTCTTTTGGTATTGATTTACTCGGCTTATTAACGAGAGAGTCTGGTACAGGACTATTTGCATTTGCTTTACTCATAATTAAATCGATAAAGCTTGCTAGTGTTTCTTTAATCTTTTTGCTAAAGAGTAGATTTTTTTCTACACTGACTTCTATTGGTAGAGCATAAGTGAGTGTTTCTGATGATTTGTCCGTAAATTTAAAGGTAAGCTTTGCTGTTTTATCTTTGGAAATATGACTATTAAGTAAACCTTGATTGGTGTTGTTGATAATATCATCGGTAAAATTAATCTCTGCTAGTACAACAGGATAGTCTCTTTTTAATAAAGGAGAGTAAGCAATCGCTTTTGCACCTATCTCTAATTTAGATGCTTCTGCAAGTGCTATATGTGCCTCAATATACTGTTCGCTGTTATCTTTTTGAATAACAGCAACTAATTGTCCCGTTTTCATATATTGATTTTGCAGATTAGCAATTTTAATAACTTTTCCTGAAACAGGGCTGTAAATAGTCTCAATACCAGACAATGATTCTGGGGTGTTTTTAATTGCCTTTACTTTTAATTTAGCTTGTTCAAGTTTGGCCTGTAAAATAGCTAAGGATGTTAAGTTGTTTTTGTTTCCTTTTAGATTAGCTTTTTTAGCTGTATGGAGGGATGCTTTTGTTGCTTTAAGTTTAGATAGTGCAATAGTAACTTTTTTGCGGGCTATTTGGCATTCTGCACGGCGTTTTTTTGGGTTACGACGGTCAATTTGGCTGGCATATGCGCGGTTACATTTTAGATTTCTTGAAATAATAGAGGCTTGTAGAGAGGCATTAGCAGTGTTGATTTTTGTTTGATCTAAATGTATTTGATGACTGTTTTTATTTTTCTTTTCATCGATAAGTGCTTCATATAATTTAACCTGTTGTATTGCTGCATCTAGTTTATATTGCTTTGGCAAACGGTAGCTATCAGAGGTATCGAGTGTTAGTAGGGCTTGACCAGAGCTAACATGATCATTTTGTTTAACGAGTATATCTTTTATAGTGCCTTGTCTATGTGATTGAACGGGCGCAATAGCAGTGCTAATAAAGGCTGTTTTTATGTCAATACGAAAAAAGTTGTTATAGAGAGTGGCTAAAGTAAAGAGCAGTAATATAGCACCTAACGCAAAGTACAAGCTTGAGTATAAGGTTCGTTTTTGTTTGCTTGATGTATCATCGCTTGGAGGGGGGAGTTTTGTACTAGCGGGGGTAACAGGCATATCAACACGACGTAATACATTGTCAATGTTAACCATGTCTCCTGTAGTTAGAGCTTCAGAAAAATATTTTAAGAGTTCTTGATGTTCTTCAGGAATATTTTTGAACGTCGCGACAAGCTCTTTCTTTTTTGCATTGTAGTGTAGCGGTATTGCTGTGGCATCAAATTGAATATTAAAGTTACGAAATTTTACAATGGGTTTAATCGTTATTGCTTCATTAAGGGTAACACTGCCAGTGTAGTTTACTAGTTTAAAATGCTTTATTGTCCACTGAGGTACAAAGTAAACTTCCCCATCAACTTCCATTTGTAGAGGAAAGAGGTCTCGCTTATGTAGCCTTTTGCGTGGAGCATCCCAATAAAATACTTCGCTACTCACTGTCTGCTTAGCCATAACTTACTCGATAATTATATTTGTTTATTTTTAAACGGCACAAATATAATGTTATTAAGGTGTTTTTAACTTAATAGAGAGGATGAGTAGCGGAGTTACACTGATAATTGGGAAAAATAAACTAAGTTAATAAATATTTTTTAATATATTATTGATTTTATTAATTATGTTTTTAAAGTGGTGAAATACTACTGTAATTACTCCGCATAATCGGAGTAGTTATTAGCTGAATCTGTGACTTCACTGTGCTGTATTGAAGTCACGGATTCAGGCACTATTTTTTCTGTATTGCATAACGCCAAGTATGAAGTTACAAAATTTTTACTCTGAACTTCACTGTGAAGGATGGCGCACCTGTTGCTGTATTTGCAGAGAATTGTCCTGTGGGTGATATTTTAATATGCGTTACATTAGTATCAACACCGTCTGCATCGGCTACAGGGGTATAGCTAAATGTTGCACCATTATCGTTTGAAAAACTGACGTTATCGGCATTACTTTCTAGGCTAATAAAGTTATACGATAAGCCACTCGCTATTGCTCCATCAATAAAATTAACAGGACCACTTCCTGCACTATTTATATCGCCTACATAAAGGGCGGTGGAGCTTGGTATTGCATCGACGATACTAATTGAATTATTGTCTGCGGCACTATCACCGTGATTTGAGGGTGTGATGGTGTATTCAACAGTAGCACCAGGTATTGCTTTAGGTGATGATGTTCCATTAATGGGATCAGAGATGGTTGCACTGACTTTTTTCATGGATATTTCTGGTCGTTGCATTTCAGCTGAACCGAGTGTTGCGGTAACTATACTCCATTCGATATCATCAAGTTTTATCCAGCTACGAAAAATATTATCAGCCGCAAAAGTTGTGTTAAAACTGACGGTTATTGTTTGTCCTGCATAAGGAGCCAAATTGAGGGAGCCTTGTTGCCAACCTGCATCGACTAAATAAGCAGAATATTGGTTTCTTCGACCAATTCCTGTTGTATTAATAACAAGTGCATTGTTTGTATTGGCGATATTTAACTGTGTGTGATCGATGATTGTATTATTAATGCTGATCTGAAAAAGATCATAATCTACACTGTCGTAGGCTTGTAGTTGAAAAAAGAAGTTCAAGCGTCCCATATTGCTTGAGGGAACCGTAATAGATTTGCTGATTGTTATTTTCTCTTTTTTCCCGTTAGAACCATCTTCGCATTTATTACGATAACCGAGTAAATGCCATTTTCGTCCTGTGGTTGAAGCAGGACTATTTTTATTATTTGGTGAGGTATCAGCATTATTGATTGCTTGATCACTGCACGTTAGTGTGCCGCTATAGCTATCGCCATAACTGCTGTCATAAACTTCATTATTTTGTGCGCCATTGGCATTTACACTAGAGGTTGTCCAACCCGTAGGGATTGCTCCATTGGAGTGTTCAAAGTTACCATTGATTGGTGCTTGAGGGTTTATTGCTTTAGTGCCATTTTCAATGGTATCAAAATAGAGGTAATAAACACTGGGGCCTGCATCTTCAAGAATGAATTTAATTTCACCTTGAGCATTTGCAGCAGGGTCGAGTACGCCGTTATATATTCGGTCTGAATATTCTTGTTGTGCTGCAAGAGACTCATTTGGTCGTACAATACGTGGGGAGTTATTATCGAATGTTCCTGTCACCCCAAGCTGTGTCATTAAAGCATTAAAGTTTACATCAACCTTTATTGTGCTATTAATGGAGGCATTGACGGGTATATTAATCGGTACACGATAATGCCAGTTAGGTGCTACGTTGTTTGCATTGGGATCATACCAAGAGTAGCCATAAAAGCTTCCCAATGTGAGAAGGACTAAGATGAGTATTTTTATGTACTTCATGGCTTTGCTTCCTCTTTTGTTTTTACTTTATTATTATCGTATTGATTGAGCTTTAGTGTTTCTTGATCAAATTTGTATAAAATCTGTGTGAAAAATCCTTCGTTTGTATAGCCGCTGGTATCAAACTCACTATCAGTAAAGCCTTCAATGTTATAACCAATGCTGATGTGTGTATTTTTAGCGGGAGAGGCACTTACTGAAACACCTGCAACCTTCTCTATATTGTTATTATCCCAGTCACGTGAGTAGCCTGCGTGTGCGCCGATAGCCCACATTTTATTTAGCTTATACTTGGCTTCGATAAGCCCAACATCATTGGTGCTATTTTCTTTTTGCTCTGCGTCATTGGAAGACATAATGTGCTTTATTCCATGATGCAGCCCTAGCTCAAATTCATTATCAAATTGTTTGTTAATGTGAATATTGTTGATAAGCTTTCGAGTTTGTTTATTGCTCGTGCTATTGGTTTCTGATTCATCAACATAGTCAAGGCGCTCAAGTAGACTGTAACTTGCATCAAAAGGTTGCCATGCTGCGCCTAAGCTAATAGTTGTTTGTTGCTGTTGTTCCTTTGTATTTTTATTTGAGTGCAAACTGCTTATTTTTGCGGTGAGTTTTTTACCATCGGCTATCTTATGATTAAGTTCTAGCTGTGCATTCATTTTATCTTCAAGGTCGCCATTGCGGTATTCAAGTCGTCCTAAACTACTCCAATTATTATCTTTCCATTTATACGCTAGGCTAGTGGCAATATAGTCGTCACGACTGTTTTTATGCTCACTTAAAGTATCATTATCTGATGTTGTTTGTTTGCTATTAGAATCAATCGTTTTTGCTTGATCTAAGCTAAGATCAATGAGTAAATGATCACTTAATTTTACATGTTGTGATAGCCCTACCATTGCATAGGTATCTGAGCGGTTGGTCTTATTCTCACGGCTAAGTGATGTTTTTACTTTTGCCCCCTCCCATAATGAGCTGCTGATACCAACGCGTGTTTTTTGCGTGGTAGATTTTCCATTGTCTGTTGCCTCGTGCTCTGCAAAGAGATTGATTTTGTTATTTACCGCTACATCTAACCCAATAGTGGCTTTATCAGGTACGCTACTGATATGGTTTCTTCCTGCAATTTTTTTCTCGATATTAGCATGCAAGCTGGCCTTTCCATCTTTTGTTGAAATACTGCCACCTAGTAGTAAAGCGGTAGCATTTGAGCTATCACTATTATTTATCTTTTTTGATTGACGTAGTCCTATCGAGAGGTTTGAGTGATTAAATTGCTTTTCCGCTTCGATTGAAACACTTTGCTTTACATCGTTGTTTTTTAGATTTTTTTGATGTGATAATTCACCTTTTAGTTTAACTCTTTCATTTAATTTGTAGCGACTGCTAATACCTATTTTCTTTGTACCTTGCTGGCTTATTTTTTGATGCCCTAAACCAAAGCTCTCATCTTGTTGTCGTATATAGGCACTAGATTCTGTATTTTCTGTGGTTTTCTTTATTTCTGCTAACCATGCTTTACCTTGGGACGTAGTGTTATTACTGCTGATATTTGTTTGTGCAATTTCCGCATGGAGCTTGGTTGTATCATTCGGTTTGTAAGTGCTATCTAAACCAATTAGGCGACCAGTAGCGTTATCACTATTTCCGATATTGCCTTCGTGGATAATACTTAATCCTGTTTCTAATTTTCCATTATCAAATTTAGCCGCTACACGACCACCTGCAACTAAGGTTTTTTCATTGCTATCATCGCTTTCATAATCAACCACAATGACGTTGATATTTAGATTTCTATCACGTGCTGGGATAGGGAATTTGAAGAATAGGGTACGACTATTGTAATCAATATCATAATCTTTATGGCGTACCATTGTCTGTGAAGACACCACTTTTCCCGAGTCGAATTGATCGAGCGCTTCCAAACGAATGACTTCACTATTTTGTACAATAGAACGGCTTAAATAATAAAGTCCCGAAGTACCATCGCCAATAATTTCATCTCGTTGATGACGTTTGTCGGTGTAACTAGCGAAGAGGTTGTAGCCAAATTCTTTGCCGTTATATTGGCTTTGAATACCTTCTAAAACGCGCTCATAACGAGATAGTTCTGTTACAGTTAAACCTGTGCGGTAATCGCCAAACAGAGCATAGAATTGATCTTTTTCTAATTTCAGATAAAGCTTATTTGAGCTACTAGTTTCATATTGACTATCAGATCGATCTGCATAAACGGTATACCATGAATCAGGATCAATATTACCTTCTAGTTGCGCGCCATTTTCATAATTTTTGCTACGTTTTTTGTTTGTATCGTAGGCAAGTGTTAATAGGTAATCACCTTTAATTCTACCTTTGGCAAAAAGTGCTAGTCGTCCGTGCTTATACGTTTCCGCCTGATTTTTATCATTTAGCGTTTGTAAATTTCCGCTAATTTTATTGTGTGCCAGTGTGCCTTCTGCAATACCAACTAAAACCCAATTACGTAATTTAGGTTTGAGCCAAGCATGAATAGTTTGAGTTTTATTCGCTAAGTTAAAATCTAAGGTGACTTGTCCTGAGCGTGTGCTCGGGTTGAGTTTGATATGTGTTATACCACCTTCTTTTATATAGTATTTATATTTTCCTTTTAGTCCAGAGTCATCAATAGACTTGTTTTTGTTATGACTAGCAACCGTATAATCATTGCCTTGTAAAGAGAAGTATCCATGTGTATTAGCACGCATAGGGAAGCCATCTTCATCTTTTATACGTAGCGTAATAATGGGAGAGTTTTTACCATCAGCAATTAGTAATGACTCTTTTTCTAAATATTCAACGCTAGAAGGGCTGCCTGAAAAATGAATAGTATGCGTTTTACGCGCAATTTCTTTGCCTTTTTTATTTAATAAGATAGCCGTTAGAATATTATTTTTCTGTTTAATATTTATATCTACCCCACGCCAACGACGAATAGTCACAGTCGATGATTTATTTGTGACGCTACCATCGTAATTAAGCATACTAATGGGCTTATCGTTAAGGTATAGCTTCACTTTTTGTTGTGGAGAATGTTTGATGGCAATTTTAGTGGAAGCTATCGCTGGTACATAGTTATTTGGTGGCCAAAGTATCTCAAAGCCAGGAGTCGCTTTATTCACAAATGCTTTGTTGTATTGCTTTAATGGGTCTTTTGCCTTAACTGTTTTCTGTGTACTTTTTTCTAGTAAATTCGTAATACTTGCTTTCTCAACATAAAAGTCAGCACGCCATAGTGTTTTGCTATTCACAAATTTTGATATGTTGCTACCCGCACGGTCATTATCATGGTCGCAATTAATCGCACGATAGCCAGTAGGAAGGCTGTCTACATCAAGCTGTATTACATGGGCTTGCTGGCTAAGACCTTCCATATGCCAATAACCATCATTATCACTTAATACACTGCGTCCAGACTCGGTATAAATGCGTGCATTTGACAAGGTTTTTCTGGGTGTGGACTTATCACAGCCAATATAAACACGTCCTGTAATGATGCTCGTATTTTTCATTAATACATCGTCGATATGCACCGTTGCTTTGGCGATATTAGAAGTATCATTTTGAGAAAATGCTTGAGCACGATTGATCGCATCTGCAATGGGGGTATTAACACCAATAGTTGCTTTGTAGCGTAGTACCCATCCTGCATCGACATTACTGGGCATATTGCCTAATGTAAATGTGAGGCTACGACCTTTAACCACAACGGCCGTTGCAGGAAGTGCTTTGTTGTTTAAAAAAGCAGTATTATTTTGATAACGTACACCAACGGGTAAAGTATCTTGTATTTTTATATCATTGAGTGGCTTATCGACACTGCTATTGCGTAGTGTAATCTCATAGCTAAGAGTGTCGCCTACAGAGGCACTTTTTTTATCTGCCGTTTTGGTTAGGTTAAGTGTCCCTACAGGGTCGATAAGTGCGGCAGTAGCACTAAGGTCTGTTTTGTCTTCTTGGTCGCGGTAGCTGACGGTTAATTTAGCACCGCGCTTGACATCAAATTTACCATCGAAACTAATGGCTGTATCTGATGATTGTGTTGGTACTGCACCAATAAAAACACCTGAGCTAGGGGATGTTTCTTTTAATTGAATGACTTCTTTGTCGCCTGTTTCGGGAATGGTAATGGTAACAAAAATAGTTTCACTTTTATTGGGGTCACGGTTCTGATCAAAATCTTGAACACGAATAATAACAGGCTCACTTGCAATAAACTGGTTCGCTTCAGTTATTTTTACAGGAGAGGGAAAGACAATTTTATCACCATTAATACGGGTGACACTATTGATAGGGTTCCATAACTTACCACCTGACTCACTACTATTGTAAGCAGAAGACAATAAGGTTGCTTCTTCCCCAACATTTGATAGTCGGTGAAAACTAATCGTTGAAGGGGTATTAGCATCTGTTGTTATGGCAACAGATGCTGTTAATGTTTCCTGTGAACCATCAATTTGGTAGTTGGCAGTGGCAATATTATTGATTAATGTATCGCTGGGTGTGGCTGCGTTTGTTGTTTGTAAGGCTAAAAGGATAAAAACAATAGACAGCAGAAAGTACTGACTATATTCAGCCAGCTTATTTGTGCTGTAGATTAGATTTCTAAGCACAACTATTTGAGAGTTGTGTGATTTTGGGGTCATTATTTTTATTTTTATTTTTATTTAATTAGTTTAGTTTTGGCAATATTGTCTAGTACTCCAGTCATGTTATGTTA
>Ga0256832_1003924_pt1 | contig 10081 bp, 9 predicted proteins | sample 134614metaG_FD_190534 | JGI IMG/M metagenome (GOLD analysis project Ga0256832, IMG submission 190534) | Hydrothermal vent microbial communities from Lau Basin, Pacific Ocean - 134-614 | ecosystem: Environmental > Aquatic > Marine > Hydrothermal vents | place: Pacific Ocean: Lau Basin | collected...
TCGCTCTCCTTTTGATTGCTTCAAGCCTGCGCATTCGACAACAGCCACTCCTGTGGCTGGCCATTTTCTGGTTTTTTATCAACCACCTGCTTGAATCTACCTTTATTCAACTGGAGATGGCCTTTGTTCATCGCAACTATCTCCCGTCTGTTTTTCTGTTTCTGCCGATAGCCTGCTGGCTGGCCAGGCAGAAGAGGCCCGGGGTGACCATAGTGCTCCCAACCACCATACTTATGGTGCTGTTTCTGGCCAGCTGGAACAGCCGTGCCATGGTATGGGGAGACCCGGCAAAATTCTGGGAAGATAGTGTAGAAAAGACCCCGGGCAGCCTGAGGGCCTATATCAATCTGGGCATCATTTGGGACATTAGGCAGCAGCCTGCCAAGGCAATGGAGATTTACCAACAGGGCGCTAAAAATGCCTACGATGAGAACAGCGTCGCCTGGGCCTCACTCTACTGCAACATGGGGATTGCATCTATGCATCTGGGGCAATATGGCCCTGCCCAGCGCTATATGTCCAAATCACTTGCATACTCATCCATGCCGGACTGCCTGGTCAACCTTGCCAAGCTCTATCTAAAACTCAATAACCCCGGCATGGCCATGCGGGCGATGGACGAACTGGCCAGAGGTTGGCCCCGGCACCGGAAACTGCACCTGATGAGAGCCAGAGCCTATCTGGCGGCAGGACAGGTAGCCGCTGCCCGCATGGAGCTACAGCGGGAACTCTCTCTCTTTCCCCAGAACAGGGAGGCCAGGAGCCTGCTGGAAACCATCTCAACCACCAATAAACGTTGAGCCGTAGCGAGAGCGGCTAAGGAGCTTAAGATACAGGTTTTTTTTCATATATTTTGAACGAAGCCGTATCACCCATACAGTGAGTTCAAAATATATGCATGGCCCTGTGTCGTTGTGTGCAATCTGGCACTGCCTGGGCGTTTAAAGCCCGCCTAAACCAACAACAGCACCGGTATTTTGCCTGGTTTGAGGGTGATCTCGGAGGTTGGTTCACGTTGAATTTTTGCTTTTAGCGTGCAATTGCAGCTAACTATACATATCTATGCAGGTTACAGCGGGGCATTAGCATGCTCTAATATTATGATGAGCACCGGAAACCGCAGTTTCCGGGCGGGCACTAAATTAGGAGATCTAAATGAATATCAATAGTGAAACAAGGGTCTACATTGCAGGTTGCGGCGGTATGCTAGGAAAATCTGTATATGAAACCTTTCGCAAGGTGGCTCAGGTTAGGGCGACAGATATCGACGTCAACGAACCATGGTTAAGTTATGCAGACGTTCGGGATTATTCAGATATTTCCAAATCAATTCTGGAGTTTAGGCCCCATGCAATTATAAATCTGGCAGCCCTTACCGATATGGAATACTGTGAAGAAAACTGGGAAAACGCCTGGCAGACCAATGCATTAGGAGCAGAGAACATTGGCTTGATAGCCAATATGCTTGATGTGCCCTATTTATACATATCTACAGCAGGAATTTTTGGTGGAGAAAAAGAGTGTTTTTCTGATTTTGATGCGCCAAATCCTTTGTCTTATTACGCGAAGTCAAAGTATGCTGGCGAGCTGTTCGTGCGGGAGCATATTAATAAATATTATGTAGTCCGCGCTGGTTGGATGATGGGGGGCGGCCCAGGCAAAGATAAAAAATTTGTTAATAAAATCTATAAGCAGCTTGAGAGTGGCGCAACTGAGCTTAATGTTGTTGATGATAAGCTCGGAACGCCAACCTATACAGTCGATTTTGCCCGTGGGTTACTAAAATTGTTCGAGAGTGATCTCTATGGTGTGTACAATCAAGTGTGTGAGGGCTCTTGTAGCCGTTATGATGTCGCGGTTGAGTTTGTCCGTCTGCTTGGTCTTGGGCAAACAGTAAAGATTAACAGGGTGTCCTCCGATTTTTTTAAACAGGAGTATTTTGCACCGCGTCCGCCCAGTGAAAAATTACTAAACATAAAGCTAAAGGCACGTGGATTATATGTTATGCGAAATTGGAAGATATGCCTTGATGAGTACAGCCAGGTGTTTGCTCAAGACCTGCAGGAAAAAGACCTCAATAAATAAAGTGACTGGCACCCCAGCAAGTTAGGTTTTTTTTGACCCGGTTCGAGGCTTATGGACTGAAAGAAGCTGGGAAAGAGCCAGCTTAAAGAGCAAGCGGCTCCTTCCTAGATGGAGGTGGTGTTGTTGGCTCTTGATCCAGCTCTTAAATGCATCACGCAAATATCCAGTGCTATGCTGATGATGGGCGACTTCAAACCAGGCTGTCGCAGCCGCTTTGTTTAGCAGAGGCATGTAGCTCATAAAACGGCCGGATGTTTTGGCTTTCAGGATCAGGTGCTCTTTAATATCTGCACCGCATAAAAGCTGCTCGAGATGTTTTTCGCTGTTAGACGCAAAGCCTTGCCCGTCGGCTCTTTGGCGGTACAACCCATCGGTGACCAGTGCTGCATGCAACTCCATTGTGGCGCGCAGCGCCCAGTCACCATCCCACCGAATGACATTGCGAAAGCCGCCTACCTGCTGAAAGGCCTCACGACGCACCACCGGACGCTGGAAAGCCATAGGAACACGCTTTAACAGGGCAGGGAATAGCTGCTCATCAAACTTTATAACGCCCTGTTCGATTTCGGCGCCTTGCGCATCATTTAGTAATTTTCCCATTGCCTCTTGGTAGGCAGTGTCCCCCCATTTTGCTGAGGAGCCAAACCACGATACCCCCATAAACACAACCTGGATATCCGGGTTGGTATCCAGTACGTGCAATGCGCGTTCAAGATAGGTAGGCGCATATAAATCATCGTCATCCAGAAATGCCAGGATTTTCCCGTGTCCAGCTAATGCCCCACTTGTTTTTCCCTTGGCGCCGCCTTGAGAAGATTCGTTGCGAATCAGGCGGGCATGGCCGCCAGTGCATTGATGAACTTCATCCTCAGGTATGGGAGGGTTAGAGGCGTCATCGATGATGATGACTTCCCAACAGTCCACTGTCTGTGCCATAAGACTCTTTAGCCCTTCCATGAGCATTGCAGGCCTGTTATATGCCGGAATGACTACCGAGACACGCGGTGGGGTTTGATCCATAGTGCTGACTCTTTTATTGTGTTAATGCCGAAGGACTTCAGTCAAAAGCTGTTGAGTGCCCATGTTTTATTAGTGTCTTGAGGTGTTGCTTGAACTCAATGGCAGTCATGCTGACGCCATTTAGAGTATTGATAAAAAAATCGAAGTATTGTTCACAGGCTAGAATAAAATCATTTAAATCGCTGCTGTTTTGCACATATGGCGTGCAGCCAGGCATTACCGATGGCGAATGGAAGCTGAAAACAAAATGGCGAAGCCCGCTGGCAAGCAATGCTCTGCTAAGCCTGCGCATCTCATTTTGCGTATAACCTTCCGGTGATAGGCGCAGGCGCTCAAATAGCTGCAGTCTGGACATGATTCCGGGCAGGCGAGCCCGGCGAAGCAATGGGTGTGAAGTTATTCTAAATATTCTGTGCCCCCCCTTATGCAGCAATCCGGTATATGCGCCGGTTCCAGGCAGGACGAGTAGCTGGTGTTGTTTGTCAATCCAAAATGGATGGCTGGAGTAGCTGGAATAATCGGGGCCACCGTCATCTCTGAAGTCAATGGGAGGTGCCGGGCTTATATCTACTTCATAGCCCAATTCCTGAAGAATAGAGGCCGTGTTTGGCCCAAAACCGTAGCGTCCCGCAAGATAACTTTTGGGTGTTATGCCAAATGACTCCTGGATTTTCCCCGTTAGCTGAGCCAATTTATTAAATTCAAGTTCACGGGGCAGGTTTCCTGGATAGGAGTTGTATGGGTTGACCTCTTCTTCATAGGGAGGCGAGACCCAGGGGTGAAGATGGGCGCCAATTTCCGCCCGGCCGGAATCAGCATAGGCCTTAAGTGGCTCGAAAGCGGCTTTCTGGGATGCAATCGGGTAACCAACCACATAGGTTGGTTTTATTTTGTATTTATCAAAAAGATTCTGAACGGAATCTATGTGTTTAATATGCTCAACACCTACTTCGTTCCGGTCAAAATCACTACTCCAGTCGAATTCTTCTTCTGTATGAATGACAACCGTTAGAATGGGCCGGATATCCAGAGGCAGATGGATGAGCTCTCTATACATTGAGACAAACCAGCTCCGAGTAAAGATTGGTAATATCGGAATCCTTCAACGTGTCGCTGTGATACATCTTCTCGATATAGCCGCTTAACCGGACTGAAAAATGGGGCACAACAGTAAGAAAGCGTGACTCCACGAAGGTCGTTACCATACCAAATCTGAATAACAGATAGTTTCCCAAGGTTCGCTGATACCGGAGAAATAATTCTGGATCGCTCAGGCTGATGATATTGGCGCACGGTAGTTTTTTAAGCACACCTTTTTTGAATATTACAAGGCAGTATGCACCCGGTCGTCCGACAGCGACGTATTGTAGCCAGGGGAAGCCACGGTTATCACGGAAGACCTTGGCGGCATTATCCGGCAAAACCTTATCGATTTGGTTATGGTCTGTAACTATACGAACATTATTAAGGCCAAATAGAGGCCACGGCAGGTTGAATATAACCGTCCTGTCAGAGTTTAGGGGCTTGAACTTCAAAAACTGCAAGGACTTGGCCACGACTGCGGTAGGCGTTAGATCTGTAAAGTGATAACCTGGCTGCAAAATCACTGCCATTGCCAGACGCATACTCTGGGAGCGATACTCCTCCAGGACGCACCAGCTGGTGATATTACAAAAGCGTTCTTCTTTATTGTGGATGATCTGCTGGGAATAGATGGCGCCAATCCCGCCCACAATCTGCCCTTCGTCGTCACGTAACAGAAATCCGTTATTGGGTTTGTCATCAATCCAGCGGATACGAAAAGCCCTCGCCCAGTCGTCATCCGTAATTTGCGGGTTAAGGTTTTTATGCAAAAACTCACAGAACTCTTTTAAGTCAACATCTTGTATTGGCATCAAGGCCGGCATAGGCATCTTTTTTTATTCCTTTTCTTTCTTTGACTTGAATATAACATTTTGAGATTATCGCTGCACAGAACCAATCGTAAACACACCCGTTGGCCAATGGGGTGTGCTCTGATGTTATGAATTTATACCCCATTAATTAAAGATCCCAGGAGGGTTGTTTGAATAAGATACCCGGTTTTGAAATGGATGCGGCAGGCAGACCAATAATCAGCCTGGAGCCGGAAAGTCTTTATGCCTATGGCGATCTGATTCGGCGCACTGAGCAGCTCATCCTCACCCAGTTTGGCCGAGGGCTGGTATCGGGCACTACGCATACCTGCCTTGGACAGGAGCTGTGCCAGATGTCGGTTGTACGGGCTCTCAATCATCCAGATGACGCTGTACTTTCCAATCATCGTAACCATGGGCACTTTCTTACCTATTCCGGTGAATTTACAGGTCTGGTGGCAGAGGTAATGGGCCGGGAAGGCGGCATCTGTGGCGGACATGGTGGCAGTCAACATCTGGCCTATAAGCATTTCCATAGCAACGGCGTTCAAGGTGGCATGTCGGGCATTGGCGTTGGGTTAGGCCTGGCTCGAAAGTTGGAGCAAAGCAGAAGCATCGTTGCAGTGATGCTCGGTGATGGAACATTGGGCCAGGGACTGCTGTACGAGAGCATGAATTTGGCCTCGGTCTGGGATATCCCCCTATTGTTCGTAGTCGAAAATAACGGCATTGCGCAGACCACATGCACCGTTGATACAATTGGCGGAACCATTGAAGGGCGAGGTGCGGCTTTCGGGTTATCTACCTGGCGTATTGATGATACTGATCCCCTGCTGTTTGAGCGGATTGAGAAGGTAGTTGAGGGAGTCCGTTGCAGCCGGCGGCCCGGCATGCTGATTATCGATACCAGACGCATGGGACCGCACAGCAAGGGCGATGATTTGCGCCCTGATAGCGAGAAACTCACCATCAGCCAACGCGACCCTCTGGTTGCCCTTGGAAAGCACCTTCCGGAAGAGAAGCGGGTTGCGATTGAGGAACGAAACCAGGCCTTTATTGCAGATGTAGAGGCTGCTGCAACCAGATCCCCCGAGGCACGCTTTACAGAAACACCCCAACATATATTCCTGCAAGACCAGGAGCAGCCGACTGGGCCTGATGCTCGCTCAGTTACGCAGGAACAAGGGAACAATATCAGGGGGCATATAAACAAGGCGTTACGCCACCTGCTCGAAACCTCGGAAAAAACCATCGTACTTGGAGAGGATCTCCATGATCCTTACGGCGGGGCATTCAAGGTGACCGCTGGCCTTTCTTCAGATCATGACCAGCGCGTGCTTTCTACGCCTATCAGCGAAGCCGGAATAACGGGGGCTGCGATTGGGCTATCCATAGCAGGTTATCGCCCGATTGTAGAAATCATGTTTGCGGATTTCCTGACGCTCTGCATTGACCAATTGTACAATCATGCCGTCAAGTTTCCCGGTATGTTTTCTGATGTCCAGGTACCAATGGTGATTCGGGCGCCATGTGGAGGACGCCGTGGCTACGGCCCGACCCACAGTCAAAGCCTTGAAAACCTGTTTGCCTCAGTGCCTGGCCTGACCGTTGTTTTTGGCAGCCATCGGCATGACACGGGCGCACTCTTAATTAACGCCACAACAGAGTGGCCGTATCCTGTATTGTTTCTTGAGCATAAACTGCTTTATGCTGAGAGACAGGATCCTGGTGCATATGAGCGTTTGCAGTCAGAAACCGAAGATGTGGCGAGCCATCTTTTTCCAACACTAATCAGACGCCAGGCCGAGCCTGATGTAACGATCGTCACCTATGGCGGGATGTTGCCTATGGTCGAAAAGGTGGCAGAGTACCTGGAGAGGGAGGAAGAGCTCGAGGTTGAAATTGTGGTACCCTCATTACTCTCACCCCTGCCAAAAAGCAGTTTAATTGGCCACCTCACAGGTTGTGCGCGGCTGGCTATCGTGGAAGAGGCCCATGTAGAGGCTGGGGTTGGAGCAGAGATTCTGGCAAGCCTGGTAGAAACAGGCCATCGCAATCCGGCAGTAAGAATTGGAACGCCGCCAATACCCATCTCTTCAGCCCGAAGCCTGGAGAACCAGATTCTGCCTTCGGAAGATTACCTGATCAATAAGATTCTAAGCCTCTTTGAATAGAGAACACTACGCTATGCCCCACCCAGTTTATACACCGTGCGTCAACATTAACGATGATATCGTCCGAGTTATCAATATAGAGGTTCAGGCGGGAGACTCCGTCAAGGCCGGCGACCTGATTGCCGAAGTAGAAACCGATAAGGCAATAGTAGAAGTTGAGGCAGAGCAGGATGGCTATGTGCTGCAAATGCTTTGCAATGAGAATGACAGTATCAACGTTGGTTCGATTATGATGTGGATTGGGAATAGTCCTGATGAGGCTGTTCCTGAATCACCTGACTTGAAACCGGATGATCAGCTTTCCCGAGAGAGGGCGGCCAAACCCACCGCCAAGGCTCGTGCTTTATTGGCGAAGCACAATTTGAAAGTGGAAGACATACCCTACCAAGGAGACCGTCTGACAACAGGCGACATCGAAGCCTTCATGGCTGGAAAAGGCAGCGGAGCCAGAGTACCGGACATGCCGCCGACAAGCAGATCAACGGGTGTTGCAGAACCCCTACCCAGCGCACCTGGCAGCCTGCATGCGCTGAACCCTGAGGAGCACGGCATGGTCTCCACGGTCACTTGGCACCGCGACCACGCCGTAGCGACCTATCTCGAGATGGAATATGATCCGCAGCCCTGGGAGGACTATGCCGCCACCTATGCGAAGCAACATAAATTCATGCTCAGCCCCCTGCTGCCGCTTATGGCTTACCGTCTGGTAGAGATTGCCCGTGATGACATGCCAAAGATTAATTGTACCTTGGTGAACGGGCAAAAGTACCGCTATGACCAAGTGAATCTGGGGTTTACCGTACAAGTAGAGGAGACGCTGTATCTGACAGTAATTCAGCAGGCCGATGCCCTGGACGCAAGGCAGTTTATAGATGCGCTGGGTGAAGTTCAGCGCCATGCCATGGCAAAAAAACTGCGGGCAGATGAATCCCATGGTGCAACGCTAAGCTTTTCCAGCATGGCGCGCTGGAAAGTCAGTCGCCACGTGCCGATTCTGGCGCCTTACACCGCTATGATGGTTGCACATGCAGCACCAAGCCAAGAGGGTGGAATGGCCGTTATGGGCGCCAGTTATGATCACAGAGTGCTGAGTGGATTTGACGTTGCCCGTGTACTGCAGAAGCTAACCCAGCCGCCCGAAGGGGCATAAGCCAGCACAGCTGCATTTCCGGTTTTCACTCCACCCAACTTCTGGAGCAAGGGGATGTCACAGCCCCCTCTCCCCCCGAAGGGAGAAGTGATCTTCACACAAACGTACAGGCTTATTGAAAACTCATCAAGCAACTGACCTAACTGAATTGAGAGACCATGGACAAAAACGAAATTAAGCATAAAATTCGAGATAAAATCATAGAACTGGCTAATATGCTTGGAAATGATGCAAGCAACATACAAGACACTGACATAATCCCGGCTACAGGATTATTGGACTCAGCAGGCATTTTGGGGCTTGTGGTCTGGTATGAAGATGAACTCGATATGCCGCTCAAACAGGAAGAGATTAATATCGATAACCTCGGCTCAATTGAATCAATGGCCGAGTATGTTGTAAAGCGCAAAGGCAAATAAGCTGGATAGAAATGCTACTGGGAGCTATGGCGCTGTGGTTTGCTTTTTGGGGGGTGGTGATTGCTTTTTTAATGCGCCGGGAAATATTGGCTGCCTGGCGGGAGCCGATGTTATGCCGTCCGGTACTTATTCTTGAGAGTGATGACTGGGGAGCTGGGCCGGTTCAGCAGGGCGATGCGCTTAGAGAGATAGTAATAACGCTGACAAAATTCCTAGACCGGGATGGGCGCCACCCAGTAATGACACTGAGTGTAATCTTAGCCATAGCGGATGGGGCAAAGAGTAAAGCAAGCGGTTGCTATCAACGGCAACTTATCTCAACAGCTACCCATGGTGCACTGCTTTCCGAGATCCAAAATGGCATTAAGGCCGGTGTTTTCACGATCCAGCTGCATGGCATGGAGCACTATTGGCCTCCCGCACTAATGGAGCTGAGTAATAACAATAAAGCTGTAAAAGAGTGGCTGAACCAGGCGCCGAATGCCTCCACAGAAGATCTCCCATCTTCACTCCAGAGCCGTTGGGTGGATGGTTCGATACTTCCATCACGCCCTCTGGCCGCAGCTGATATAAAACAGGCGGTACATGATGAGGTGAACGCCTTTAAAGTGATTTTTGGCAAGCATCCTGATGTAGTGGTGCCGCCTACATTTGTGTGGAATGAGCGGGTGGAAGAGGCCTGGGCAGAGGAGGGCGTAGAGGTAATTGTAACGCCAGGCCGCCGTTATGAGATACGCGATGAAGCTGGGCGGCCTGCAGGCGCCAGAAACTTTATGCACAATGGGCAACGAGGCAAAAAGGGTCTTGTATACCTGGTGCGCGACCTCTATTTTGAACCCTCATTTGGGCATACGGCATCACAGGCGCTTGATGCATTAGCCGCAAAGGCGCAACTGAATCGGCCGGCATTGTTTGAAATTCACCGCTTGAATTTTCTAAAGGCGGATGGAGATCGAAACAGGGCCTTGGCGGAAATAGAAAGTCTATTATCGGCTGCACTGGGAAGCTTTCCCAACCTCGCCTTCCTCTCAACTGTAAAGTTGGCGGAAATAGTAAAAAACAGAGACCCGGAATGGGTTGAGACAGGTTATAAGCATAGAACCCACATATGGATCAAGCGACTGACTGAATTTTCACGATTACGCAAATTGGCCTGGATTACGGGTTGGGTGGCGCCGGCATGGGTAGTGTGGAGGCTGACAAAATGAGTGGTCACTGTACTAGAACCCAAGAGCCTGTCGGACTTAGCTGGATTGTAGCGAGGGAGTGCAAATATTCCCGGTTTTGAGGCGCATGGTGGGCCTGTGCAACGAAAAACCGGGGATATTTGAGCCGCTC
>Ga0256832_1003925_pt1 | contig 10078 bp, 10 predicted proteins | sample 134614metaG_FD_190534 | JGI IMG/M metagenome (GOLD analysis project Ga0256832, IMG submission 190534) | Hydrothermal vent microbial communities from Lau Basin, Pacific Ocean - 134-614 | ecosystem: Environmental > Aquatic > Marine > Hydrothermal vents | place: Pacific Ocean: Lau Basin | collected...
CTCATCCCGCCACCGGGACAGCACCGCCGCCGGCTGGCCGGTCTCCCGGCTCAGGGCATCCAGGCTCTCGCCCCTCAGAAGCCGCAGCACGACTTCTTGCTTGCGCTTCGCCGACCAACGTTTCACCAATGATTGCTTGCTCATGGACACCTCCTCTTGCTCTCACTCTGAGACCAAATGTGTGTCCAGAATATTCGAGGGGCAACCCAGCGGCAGCATGCCCAGCACCAGGGCAAGGGGAATACCCCAAATGGTCAACCGTCCACCGAAACGGGGTAACTCCAGGTTTCGCGTTTTTGCGTCCCACGAGCGTCCCGACGGCGGGCACCGGCCGCCGACCGGCAAAAAAATGCCCGGCACAGGGCCGGGCAAGGGTGTCGGTGGGATGGAGAAGCCGATCAGGCGACTTCGGCCTCCACGCGGGGCGTGAAGGTGAAGCGGCCGTCCACCACGTCCACGTGGATGGTGTCGCCAGGGGCGAAGCGGCCGGCCAGGATCTGCTGGGCCAGCGGGTTCTCGATCTCGTGCTGGATGGCCCGCTTGAGGGGCCGGGCGCCGTAGATCGGGTCGAAGCCCTCCTCCGCCAGCGCATCCAGGGCGCGGCTGCTGAACTCGATGTGCAGCTCGCGCTCGGCCAGCCGCTGCCGCAGATGCTCCAGCTGGATGTCGGTGATCTTGCGGATCTGCTCCTTGCCCAGCGGATGGAACACCACCGTCTCGTCGATCCGGTTGATGAACTCGGGCCGGAAGTGCTGCCCGACCACCTCCATCACCGCGGTCTTCATGGCCTCGTAGTCGCCGGTACGCGCCATCTCCTGGATCAGGTTGGAACCCAGGTTGGAGGTCATGATGATGACCGCGTTGCGGAAGTCCACCGTGCGGCCGTGGCCGTCGGTGAGACGCCCGTCGTCCAGCACCTGCAGCAGGATGTTGAACACGTCCGGATGGGCCTTCTCCACCTCGTCCAGCAGGATCACCGAGTACGGCTTGCGGCGCACGGCCTCGGTCAGGTAGCCGCCCTCCTCGTAGCCCACATAGCCCGGCGGGGCGCCGATGAGCCGCGCCACGGAGTGCTTCTCCATGAACTCGGACATGTCGATGCGCACCATGGCCTCCTCGGTGTCGAAGAGGAAGGCCGCCAGCGTCTTGGTCAGCTCGGTCTTGCCCACGCCGGTGGGGCCGAGGAACAGGAACGAGCCATTGGGCCGGTTCGGGTCGGACAGCCCGGCCCGGGCGCGGCGGATGGTGTTGGCCACCGCCTCCACGGCCTCGTCCTGGCCCACCACGCGCTTCTTGAGCTCATCCTCCAGGTGCAGCAGCTTCTCGCGCTCACCCTCCAGCATCTTGGAGACCGGAATGCCGGTCCAGCGCGAGACGACCTCGGCGATCTCCTCCTCGGTCACCTCGTTGCGCAGCAGCTGGGTCTCGTGCTGCTCGGCCTCCTGGGCCGCCTGCAGCTTGCGCTCCAGCTCGGGGATCTTGCCGTACTGCAGCTCGGACATGCGCGCCAGGTCGCCGGCCCGCTGGGCGGCCTCCAGCTCGATGCGCGCCTTCTCCAGCTCCTCCTTGATGTGGGCCGCGCCCTCCAGCATGGCCTTCTCGGCCTTCCAGACCTCCTCCAGGTCGGCGTACTCCTTCTCCAGCTGGGCGATCTGCTCCTCCAGATCGGCCAGGCGCTTCTTGGAGGCCTCGTCGGTCTCCTTCTTGAGGGCCTCGCGCTCGATCTTGAGCTGGATCAGGCGGCGCTCCAGCTTGTCCAGCTCCTCCGGCTTGGAGTCGATCTCCATGCGGATGCGCGAGGCGGCCTCGTCGATCAGGTCGATGGCCTTGTCCGGCAGGTGCCGGTCGGTGATGTAGCGGTGCGACAGGGTGGCCGCGGCGACGATGGCCGGGTCGGTGATGGCCACGCCGTGGTGCACCTCGTAGCGCTCCTTCAGGCCGCGCAGGATGGCGATGGTGTCCTCCACGCTCGGCTCGTCCACCAGCACCTTCTGGAAGCGGCGCTCCAGGGCGGCGTCCTTCTCGATGTTCTCGCGGTACTCGTCCAGCGTGGTGGCGCCGATGACGTGCAGCTCGCCGCGCGCCAGGGCCGGCTTGAGCATGTTGCCGGCGTCCATGGCGCCCTCGGCCTTGCCGGCGCCCACCATGGTGTGGATCTCGTCGATGAACATGATGATGTTGCCGGCCTTCTTGACGTCGTTGATGACGCCCTTCAGGCGCTCCTCGAAGTCGCCGCGGAACTTGGCGCCGGCCAACAGGGCGGCCATGTCCAGCTCCAGCACGCGCCGGTCCTTCAGGCCCTCGGGCACCTCGCCGTTGACGATGCGCTGCGCCAGGCCCTCCACGATGGCGGTCTTGCCCACGCCGGGCTCACCGATGAGCACCGGGTTGTTCTTGGTGCGCCGCTGCAGGATCTGCACCACGCGGCGGATCTCGTCGTCCCGCCCGATCACCGGGTCCAGCTTGCCCTGCTCGGCCCGCTCGGTGAGATCGACGGTGTATTTCTCCAGCGCCTGGCGCTGTTCCTCGGCATTGGGATCGGTCACGGCCTCGCCTCCTCTGATTTCCTCGATGGCCTGTTCAATGGCTGCCTTGTTGGCGCCGGCGTTGCGCAGCGCGTCGCCCACCGCGCCCCGGTCCTCCAGGGCGGCGAGCAGAAAGAGCTCGGTCGAAATGTACGCGTCGCCCCGCTCCTGCGCCAGCTTGTCGGTGACATTGAGCAGGCGCACCAGATCGTTGGAGATGTGCACCTCGCCCGGCGTGCCCTGCACCTGGGGCAGGCGCTCCAGGGCCTGGTTCAGGGCCGCGCGCAGCTGGTCCACGTTGACGCCCGCGCGCTGCAGCAGGGGGCGCGCCGTGCCGCCCTCCTGGTCGAGCAGCGCCAGCATCAGGTGCACCGGCTCGATCATCTGGTTGTCCCGCCCCACGGCCAGCGACTGGGCCTCCTGCAGGGCGAGTTGAAACTTGCTGGTCAGCTTGTCCATCCGCATTCTGTTGTTACCTCTTTATTTGGAATTGAAAATCGAATTACCCCCAATATAGGGGTGGAAGTGGCAGTTACAACCGCCCGCCGACCCGCGGCGGACGCGAGGCGCACAGCGGCGCCGGACGGCGCGCACAGCCCGGCCGCCACCGCCCCCGCGCCACGCCGCGGGCGTGACCGCCGCCCGCGCCCGCCGCCGGCACCCGCCCTACACTGCTGCCCGCCAGTCGACAACAACCACAACAAAGTACCGGCGAGGAACCCCATGACCCGTCCCCTGCAGCACGAATGCCGCATCGAGTGCCGCTTCGACGTGCACTTCACCCGCTACGCCTTCTCCCCCGCCAACCCCCTGCTGCACGACCTGCTGCTGGAGCGCAGCGAGGACGGGGCGCAGGTGGTGGTCCTCGTGGACGGCGGCCTGACCCGCGCCCAGCCCGGACTGACCGACGAGATCGCCGCCTACTTCACCGAGGGCGACATGGCCCGGCACTTCCGGCTCGCTCTGCGGCCGCTGGTGGTGGCCGGCGGCGAGGCCTGCAAGAACGACCCCGCCCTGCTGGAACAGCTCTACGCCCAGCTGGCCGAGCGCCACGTGGGGCGTCAGGCCTGGCTCATCGCCGTGGGCGGCGGCGCCCTGCTCGACCTGGCCGGCTACGTGGCCGCCACCACCCACGGCGGCCTGCGCCTGCTGCGCCTGCCCAGCACCGTGCTGGCGCAGGGCAGCGCCGGGCTGGAGCTCACCGCCAGCCTCAACTTCCACGGCCGCAAGGACTTCATGCGCTGCTTCGCCCCGCCCGGCGCGGTGGTCAACGACGAGATCTTCCTGCGCAGCCTGCCGGAGCGCGAGCGGCGCGCCGGCATCGCCGAGGCCCTGCGCGTGGCCCTGGTGGACGAGCCGGACTTCTTCCAGCAGCTCTACGCCCGCCGCCAGGCCCTGGCGCGCGGCGACCGCCAGGCCATCACCGACATGATCGCGCGCAGCGCCCGCCTGCACCTGCGCCGCGTGGGCCTGCCCGCCACCGAGGCCGGCCCCAACCCGCTGGAGCTGGGCCAGTGGGCCGCCCTGCACCTGGAGGAGCTCACCAACGGCGGCCTGCACCACGGCGAGGCGGTGGCCCTGGGCATCGCCCTGGACGTGCTCTACTCGCACCAGGCCCTGGGCCTGACCCAGCCGGAGACCACCGCCGTGTTCGAGCTGCTGCTGGCCCTGGGCTTCGAGGTGGACCACAGCGCCCTGGCCGGGCTGGACGTGTCCGCCGCCCTGGCCGCCTACCGCGAGCACGGCGGCGGGCGCTACATCCTGCTGCCCGGCCTGGGCGAGCCGCGGGCCGTGACGCGCATCGACGCCGACCTCATGGCGCGCTGCGTGGACGCCCTGCTGCACATCGACCCGCACGACCTGCCCGCCCTGTGCCGGCTGGAAGGTGCGCCGGGGGAGGCGCGCCGGCGGGCCTGAGTGGCCCGCCGCCGGGAGGCGGGCGATAATGGCCGCCCCACCCCGCTCCACCGCGCCATGCCCAGCCCGCCGGAACTCACCGCCCGCCAGCGCCAGCGCATCGTCCGGCGCACCTACGAGTGCATCGACCTGGCCAACCAGGCCCTGGACCTCCGCCTGGCCCACATCCCCGTGCGCTTCGACGTGCACGGCACCGCCTGGGGCTACTACCAGCGCCGCGCCGGCCAGTGCCTCATCCGCTACAACCCGTGGCTGTTCGCCCGCCACTTCGAGGCCGGCCTGGCCGACACCGTGCCCCACGAGGTGGCCCACTACGTGGTGGACCACGCCTGGTCACGGCGCGTCAAGCCCCACGGCCCGGAATGGCAGACGATCATGGCCCTGTTCGGCGTGGCCAATCCCCGTGCCACCCACCGCGACGACCTGAGCGGCCTGCCCGTGCGCCGCCAGCGCCGCTTCCGCTACCTGTGCCGCTGCGGCGACGTGCTCCTCAGCGCCACCCGCCACAACCGCCAGCAGCGCGGCCAGGCCAGCTACTGCTGCCGCCGCTGCGGCGAGGCGCTGGTGTGGTCCGGCGAAGAGGCCTGACCGGCCCGCGCCGCCGCTATCCGGTGCCCACGCTCCACAGCGGATGCTCGGCGTCGAGGAACTCGGCCCAGGGCAGGTAGTGGGTCCCGTCGCAGGAGAAGTTGAGGGAGATGAGGCCGTTGAAGACGTTGATGGTGCCGGCGCGCAGGTAGACGGTCTCGTCGGCGAAGCGCAGGCGGCGGAAGCCGTCGAGCACGGCGGAGACCTGGTCGGCGGGCAGCTCGGCCTCGGTGGGATAGGGCAGCACGGGCAGGGCCAGGCACAGGGCCGGGTCCTGCAGCATCTCCATGTCCAGCAGGCGGTAGCGGTAGGGGTCGTCCAGGGTCCACACCACGGCGCGGTTGGTGGAGAAGTGCAGCTTGCACTGGAAGACGCCGTGTTCGGTGATGAGCTCGTTGAGGATGGGCAGCACGGTGTCGATGCGCCGGTCCAGCTCGCTGTCCATGCGGCACTGCTGGAACAGGGCGTTGCGGATGGCGGGGTCGCCGCGCAGCTGCTGCCAGCGCTGCTGGACCTCGAAGCGCTGCCGGGTGAGCGGCAGGTCGCGCAGGTCGAAGTCGGCGCCCACGAAGCCCAACCGGCGGCCCGCGCCGCGCACCACGTGCACGGCGGAGATGCTGGGCCGGTTGGCACGCAGGCTGAGGTAGGCCTCCGACAGCCACATGCCCTCGATGGGCAGCACGCGGTTCATGTACGGCCGCTGCGAGCGGTCGCGGCCGTAGTGCTCGGTGAGCAGGCCGTGGCGGCCCACGGTGTCGCTGATCTGGCGGCCGTGCAGGTCGGTGGCGTACACGAAGGTGCAGTAGGGCAGTTCGTGGAAGGCCGAGCCGAGCACGGCGTCCAGCGCCTCGCGCTGCTCCCACACCGGCACGCTCTGGGCGGCGAGGCGGGCCATGGGCTGTTCGATGAGCCGCGCCAGCTGTTCGCGCTGGCGGGCCACCAGGCCGCGGAAGCCGCCGGCGGGGTCGGAAGGGTCGAGGTGGGTCATGAGGGGCAGCTCAGGAGGCCGAGCCCACGCCGAGGTGGGCGGCATAGCCGCGCGGGCGCAGGGCCACGCGGCAGTGGACGGTGGTGCAGCGCCGCCCGTCGGCCAGGTGATAGCCGTACTCGAACTCGGGATCGGCGCGGCCGCGCTCGGCCAGCTCGGCGGCGATGCGCTCCTGCTGCTCGGGCGGGAAGTCGAAGCGCAGCTCCAGGTCGGTGGTGCCCGGGCGGCGGAAGTCCAGGCACAGGTGGCGGGTCCACACGTCGTGATCGGGAAAGCGCTTGCTGCAGGCCAGGGCGGCGATGGGGTCGGCCAGGGCCGCCTGGTAGCCGCCGAACATGGAGCCGCCCAGGTTGCGCGAGCGCCAGGTGAGGGGCAGGCGCAGGCGGATGCGCCCCCAGTCCGGGCTCAGCTCCAGGGTCTTGACGCCCATCAGCCAGAACGGCGGATACAGCTCCAGCCGGCGCGCGTCGGACAGGAACCACAGGTAGCGGCGCAGGAATCGCAGGGCATTGCCGGGGCGGGACATGCGGGCATTATAGTCCCCGTCGCCCGCCCCCAGCAGGAACGTCATGATCTACAGCATCGGCCACAGCAATCGCAGCGCGGCGGAATTCCTGGCCCTGCTGCGCGCCGCCGGGGTGCGCCGCCTGGTGGACATCCGCGCCCGCCCTCACTCACGGCGCCACCCGCAGTTCCAGCGCCCCGCCCTGCAGGCCGCCCTGGCCGAGGCCGGCATCGCCTACCACTGGGCCGGCGCGGCCCTGGGCGGCTTTCGCCCGGCGGCGGCCGGCTCGCCCCACCGCGCCCTGCCGCCCGGCCTGCGCGGCTATGCCGAACACATGACGACGGCAGTCTTCCGTAACGCCGTGGAAGCCCTGCTGACCGATCAGGGCGGGCCGCTGGCCCTCATGTGCGCCGAGCGCCTGCCGGAGGACTGCCACCGCCGCCTGCTGTGCGACCACCTGCTGGTGCGGCACGGGGTGACCGTCACCCATCTCATCGGCCCCGACGAGCAACGTCCCCACCGCCTGAGCGCGGAGGCCCGCCCCACGCCGGCGGGACTGGTCTACGACCGCCTGGCCAGCGGCGAGCTGCCCTTCTGAGCGGCGCGCCCGCCCGGTGGCGTCACGCGGGCCCCTGCTCGGCCGGCAGATGGCGCGGCAGGGGCCGCAGGATGTGGATGCGCCGCTCCACGGTGGCCACGTAGCCGTGGCGATGCAGGCGGGTCAGCACGCGCGTCACCATCTCCCGCCCGGCGCCCACCAGCCCGGCCAGCTCGCGGTGCGTGAGGCGCTCCTCCACCACCCAGTGCCCGTCGCGCGGCACGGCCATGGCCTGCAGCCGGTCGCGCACCCGCTCGTACACGCTCATCAGGGCGCAGGCGGCCAGCTCACCGGTCAGGTCGGTCACCCGCGCCGCCAGGTGGCGGATCAGCTTGACCGCCAGGCCGCCGTGCGCGTGCAGGCACTCCTCGAAGCGGGCCTGGCTCACGTACACCAGACGTGACGCCGTCACCGTCATGGCCGAGGCGCTGCGCTCCCCGGCGCCGATCACCCCCAGCTCGCCGAAGAAGGCGCCCGGCCCCTCGTAGCGCAGGGTCAGCTCGTTGCCGCGCTCGTCGGCGATGAAGATGCGCACCCGCCCCTCGCGCACCACGAACAGGCCGTGGCTCTCGTCGCCGCGCGTCATGAGGATGCAGCGGGGCGGATAGCGGCGCGCCGTGCCGTAGGTGCAGAGGGTGTCCAGGTCGGCCGCGGTGAAGGCGGGGAACAGCATGTCGTGGGGCATGGGGTGGCGCCCCTCCGGGGGCGCGGGCGGCCGGCGCGGCCCTTACCCCCGAGCATAGCCCGTGACGCCGATCCTGCCCGGCTCAGCGCAGGGCGGCGGCGATGCGCTCCGCCGCCAGGCGGTGGCCGGCGGGGGAATAGTGGCAGTTGGCCCCGAAGTAGCGGCCCCGCTCCGGCCCGCGCATGGCGGCGGCCAGGTCCAGGCAGTCGTAGCCCTGGCGCCGGCAGAAGGCCATCACCTCCTCCTCGATCCAGCGGTTGGCCGGGCCGTCGTCGCAGTTGCCGATGAAGGCGACGAGCAGGCGCGCGCCGTGGGCCTGCACCGAATCGTGCAGGCGGGTGAGCAGGTAGTCGCTCAGCGCCGCCCGTTCGTTCAGGCGGTCGAGGTCCAGCCGCCCCAGGCGGGCGTCGACACGGCGCCGCGCCCAGTCCAGCAGGCCCGGCAGGCGCGGCCGGCGGTCGTCGCCCAGCAGGCCGCGCGCGGCCGCCTCCGCCAGGGTGGGCACCGGCTGGTTGCGCAGGTGGAATCGGCCGTCGCCGGGGTCGCGCCGGAAATACGGCTTGGGCAGGTCGCGCACGGAGAGCGCATTGACGTGGAACTTGTCCACCGCGTAGCCGAACACCACCGTCTGCGGCCGCAGCGCCGCCCCCTCGCCCTCCCACAGCAGCAGCGACTGGTCCACGCCGTGGGCCGTGACGCCGGCGTTCACCACCGGCCGTCCGGTCAGTTCCGCCAGCCGGCTGGCGAAGGTCTCCCCGTCGGCCACACCCAGCCCGTAGGTGAAGGAGTCGCCCAGGGCGAGGATGGCGCCGCCGCGCCCGCCCCCGGCGGGCGCCGTGCTGCGCCGGTAGCCGCGGTCGTCGTGGGTCACCCCGGCGGCGTGGTAGTCGGGCGCCATGCGCCAGCCCAAGCGCGCGTCGTACACGATGTCGGCCGGCCCGGGCCGCCCCGCCGCCAGGCGCGCGCGCAGGCGGGCCTGCCAGTAGGCATCGGTGTCCGGGTCCAGAAAACGCTCGGCCGGGGTGAACAGGCGCAGGGCCACCTCGGCGCCGGCCAGCAGCAGGAGCAGCAGGGCGAGCCCGGCGAGCAGGGGACGGGCGGTGCGGCGTCGGGCGGGACGGACGTGCATGGCAGGCCTCCGGGGCGATGGACGGCCCGGCGAGTATAAGGCCGCGGCGGCCGCCGCCCCAGCGCGCCATGCCCGCGGCGTGACGGCCTTCGCGCCGTGCCGGGCACGCGGCTAGGGCCCGCTGCGACAGCCCGGATCGAGCCCGTAGTCCAGCCAGTAGCCCAGACCGGCCAGGCCGCCGAGGGTGAGGGCATGCCAGAAGCCGTCGTGGTCCAGCCCAAGGGCGATGAGCAGGGCGGCCAGCACGGTGAGGAACAGGGCCCAGGTGCGGAAGGGCACGGGGTGGTGGCTGAGGCGGCGGGCGCGCTGGCGGCGCTGGCACTCGAAGCCGCGCCGGGTGAGCAGGGCCGCCACCGCCAGCAGGACGCCCGCCACGGCGCCCACCAGGGCCGTGCCCGGCTCGCCCTGCAGCAGGAGCAGGCCGGCGCGCAGCAGCCCGAGCAGGGAGAAGAAGGCCAGCAGCGCGCCCATGAGGTTGGCGGGCCCTCGGGCCGGGCGGCGGGCGCGCGGCGTGCTCACGACCCGCCCCGCGCGACCAGCTGCACCAGGGCCTGGCAGTGCGTCAGCCCCAGCGACAGGAACAACAGCGCGATGCCGAAGGCGCGGCGCAACAGATGGCCCGGACCGGCGGGCGCGGGCGGTGGCGGGCTGGCGGGGCGCATGGCCCGACTATAACCCAGCCGGCGCATCCCCCTCACCCCGGCCCTGTTCCCCCGAGGGGGAGCGCGAATCGCTGGTGGAGGCGTGCGGGGGCGAGGACGGGGCGGGCGGGACATCGCCGCCCGAATCGACCCGCCCGCCGGCCGTGCGCGGCCTGAAGACCAGCAGCGCCGCCGTGGCGGTCTGTACGGCGTGGCGCAGGGCGTTGTCGCGGTGGGGGGTCTGCCGGCCCCAGCTGCCGTCCGCCTGCTGGCTCGCGACCAGGTCGTCCAGGGCGCGCTGCACGGCCGGCGCCTGGGGGTCGCCGCGCAGGATGTGCCAGCTGAGCAGCAGCTCGGCCAGCAAGTCGCGGTTGCCGCTGGCGCGGGTCAGGGCCAACCCCTCGCGCAGCACGGCCAGCAGGAGCGCCCGGCCGCGGGCCATCCAGGCCGGCGGGGGCAGGCGGCCGAAGTCAGTGAGCACGGCGATCTCGTGCACCAGGGC
>Ga0256832_1003926_pt1 | contig 10078 bp, 4 predicted proteins | sample 134614metaG_FD_190534 | JGI IMG/M metagenome (GOLD analysis project Ga0256832, IMG submission 190534) | Hydrothermal vent microbial communities from Lau Basin, Pacific Ocean - 134-614 | ecosystem: Environmental > Aquatic > Marine > Hydrothermal vents | place: Pacific Ocean: Lau Basin | collected...
TGCAATCCACTACCTGAAATGAATAATTACACTCACTTATATTACCGCATTTATCTTCCACAGTCCAGAAAATATCATACCAACCCAATTCCATATGTGTCCTGTTGAACGTATTGCTGTTTCCTACTAAGGGATAATCCAAATTAGGACCTGTTACTCTGTAAGACCATACCAATTCATTATCCGGAGTACATTCATCATCTGCTTCAGCTACTATAGTCACATCACCGGTACAATCGGAATTATAAGCACATATCGTTTGATTGCTACACTCGGAAGTGAAAACGGGAGCATTATAATCATTAACCATTATAATTTGTGTATGTACCCACATACCTTCATATGGATGCCCGGGTAATCCTAAATATACAGGATCATCCCCATACTGACACCAATCTATGACAGTCCAATCTCTTAAAATCTTATAACAGGCACCGTCAACTACATTAAATATCCTATCAGAATATGTTGCCGCAACCATGCTACAGAAATCGTCATTACTAAGATTGGGTTCTCCCGTATTGGAAGGATCAGTATCTGCATTGCTACATCCTAACAGATTATTAACATCTCTTGGCCAATCACGAGGGCGCATTTTGAATGGATGATAATTTTCCACATAGATATATTGTGTACAGGTAGCTTGTTTACCGCTATTATCGGTTACTGTCCAAACTCTTCTAATCGTTCCGACATTACATTGATTCAATGAACCGAAATCTTCATGTGTTATTTGTGCTCCACAATTATCCCAATAATCAGCTTCTCCTCCGGTTAATTCTACATCATGAGGATCCACATTGCAGTCAATGTTCACATTCTCAGGACAAAATACCTGAGGTGGAATTTTATCATCTACATAAACCTCTACCATACAGGTATTCCAATTTCCTTCTGCATCTAAAACCTTAAGTACTACCTGTGAGGTCTTACCTACATCAGATGACCCAAAATCAACATAATCACCGAATGGTCCAATATTACTTCCATTCATTCTTGCCACTTTAAAACTAACATCCGAACAGTTATCAAAACTACCGTCATCAAATGTTTCCGCATTAACTCTTGCGGTACAATCAGTCGTAACTGTTGCAACTGTATGCTCATCGCAAACCGGTATAGGTGGTATATCATCAATAACTTTAACTGTCAAAGTTCCATAAGATTTATTTCCACAAAGGTCTGTAACTATATATCTAACACAAGTCTCGCCAACCGGAAGTTCACATATAGTATAAACTGTCTCACCGTTTACAACTCTTGATGTAATATGATCAAAATATTCAAAAATTCCATTTCCTGTAGGACAATATCCTACTTCATAAGTATATCCTTCGCTACATCCGTAGTTTTGTATGATTGGAACAGGCAGTGTAACACAAGCTGAACAATCAAACGGATTAGCACTTACTTCAACATAACCTAAATGATTAGTTTCAAAAGTTATCGGAGTATTGTCTATAACTTTAATAATTTGATAATGAGTTCTAGGGTTAGCATCATCATTGCAACAATCATCGGCTCCTGCTTCACACATATCATATGCTATCCATTTTCTTAATATTTTAAATGATCCCGGACAAATCTCGAAAACCTCATCTGAGAAAGTCACATTTATCATACAATATCCTGCATCAGGCCAGATAGGATTTCCGTCAATAGTAGGAACATCAACCTCATCAGGTTGTGGATAACCGTCTCCGTTTGTATCCCATATTTGATTTGTTTCGGTGAAATCTCCTCCCGGTGTAGCTTGCATAAAATGTCCCGTACAAGATAGAGGCGGATTGTCTATACCATCCCAATTATGAGGCCATTCCATATCATCAAAACCATTATGTTCCCATCTAATTACATGTTCACACACAGGAGTTTTCATACCTCTCCAGTCAGTTCCCTGATATTTTATTATTCTTTCCTGAAAATATGAAGCACAAGTTGTATCATTAGGAGTAGTGAAATCTGCCAACACTTCCACTGTTGCATCATCCAAATGGCAGTTATCATTAACAATAACTCCATTTCCTATACGCAGGAATCCCGTGCTCTTAATCCTCAACTTAGCATTTGTTACCTGTATAGCAGAGGCATTGTTATTGTTTATAATTATATGCCATAAGCCCCCTACATATTGATCATCTGCCTGAATACCATAGAAAAAGTCATCTATAAAAGGAGTTGTCAAAACACTTGTGGAATTTTCAGTCGGAGACTGAATTTCGACTGTCACATTTGAAAATGTACTTAAAGTCAAGACAGCCTGAACAAAATTCATTATTTCAGATTGGTTTGCTTCATTGTTTACATCAATTGGAATATCCAACGCATCTCCTGCCGGAATATCAACAGGAAAATCGAAGAAATTAGTACCTCCTCCGCTTGGAACCATTGGATCGGTACCTGAATAAGCGTAACTGGCATCAGTATCTGTATTCAGATAATCACTAAGATCTTCACTACAAGCCACATAAACAGTATCAAGGCATCTTAAGGTTGGAGCTATTTTATCTTCCAATCTCAATCCTCCCATACAACTGTTATCATGATTGCTTTGAAAACCTACAGTAGCCATAAGGGTACGATAAGTATAATCAGGAGTAGCATCGCCGTCAAGTATCCAATTGCCATTACCATCAGAATGACCTACTACATTATTGTTTTCATCGACAATAGTGTATATTTCATAATCGCAAGTAATGGCGTCATTCTCTCCTTCAATCACCATTTCAGGTGTGACTATAGCAATACATTCGTCATCAAGTGAAACTTGAACCATGTCATTGCAACTTAATGGGCAATCTTGTGTTTGTGCATTCAAATTCTGCACTCCCATAAATGCAAACAAAAACAAAAATACGATAAATCCATTATAGAATTTCGTATAAAGTTTGGGTGTAAAATTCTTGTTTTTCATGAGTATTATAAAAATTTATTGATTACAAAATAATAATTCAATCCTTTGAATCAGATGGACTAAATCAGAATACTCACGAAAGTTCAATATATCATTAATTTGAGTATCTTTATACTCTTTAATAATTTGCAACCACTCAGGTAGTTACAATGCTTTATTTCTTAATTAAAATATCATATTTATCAATTAGTTCCAGAAGTTCTACTGTACTATTGACATATAATTTTTTCATTATGTGTTTTCGATGGACACTAACCGTATGTTCACTAATAAATAATTGTTCAGAAATACTTTTATTACTTAAACCATTATATAAAAACTCCAGTATTTCTTTTTCCCTTTTCGTCAATGCCTGTCTCAAAAGAAACCTGTCTACCGAAATCATTTTTTTTTTTGCAGAATTTAGAACCGTTTTTCCATTACCGTTTAAATCAGGAGAAAGTTTAATATTTTCTCCGACAAATATTTGTCCGCTGAAAATATCATTCAAACCTTTAAACAACGTTTTATTACCACTTGATTTTAACATATATCCGTCAACTCCTAACCTAAAACAAGATTTTACAAGTTTCATATCTCCATAAGCACTCAAAACAAAAAGTTTAATTTTCCTGTTTGCTTTTTTTATTTGCTCAATCAGATCTTCAGGTTCAATATCAACAAAACTAATATCAAATAAAGCAGCATCCAATTCTGAATTCTTAATTATTGAAATCAAGTCTTTACCCGAATTCGCTTTGGCAACAACATTATAACTAGGTGAATGATTCATTTCCAGAATTCTCTCAAGACCTTCTAAAAACAAACTGTGTTCATCAGCTATAACTATTTTGTATTCTGCCATTTTCTAATTAAATTTTATCATTAAGTTCAATGAAAATCCCAAGTTCACAAGGATTCTCGATATTTATTATGCAAATAGAATGCCAAAAAAACACCTAAATTCACATATTATTGATAATCCGTGTGTTATAAAGTTATATTTTTTATTTAGTAATATGTTTTTATGATTATTCTAATGTTTTATCACTTGAAACACTTATTAAAGATTCATACTATTTGAAATACCTTGAAATTATATCTTATATTAATGAATAATTTGATTTTACTTTCGTTATTATAAGATTAAATCTATGCTAAATGAAAAAAATAAATATTGGATTAATAGGACTGGGATATTTTGGATCCTTTCATTTAAATAATATCTTAAATACAAAATTCAATTTGACCGGTTTTTATGATTCAGATGAACAAAAAGCACTGGAAATTGAAAAAAAAACAGGAATAAAAAAATACAATGATCCTGAAACATTAATAAACGAAGTAGATGCTATCGATATAACAACCCCCACAGTATATCATTATGATCTGATAAAAAAAGCAATTTTAGCCGGAAAACATGTTTTTGTCGAAAAACCTATGACTTCAAATTCAGATCAGGCATTGGACATACTAAGATTGCTCAAAAAAGCCGATATAAAACTTCAGGTTGGACATATAGAACGATTCAACCCTGCTGTTGATATTGAAGAATTGAAGAAAGAAAATATAATAAAAATAGAAGCTAACAGATTGTCCACATATAATCCTCGAGGAACAGATGTTTCTGTTATTTTTGACCTGATGATCCATGATATTGATCTTATTTTGGCAATTATGGGTGATAAAATAAAATCTATTGAAGCTTCAGGATTAATAAAATATGGAAAAAACATTGAATTTGGAAATGCATGCCTGACATTTGAACAAGGTAATATGGCTGTCTTAAATTCAAGCATTATACATCCTTATATGGAAAGAAAGCTCAAAATATGGACAGTCAGGGGTTACTATGAACTGGATCTTGCAAAAAAAGAAATAAATAAATATTTTTATTCCTTGAAACCTGACAAAGAAAACAATATCTTTGCAGAAAATATTTTTGAAAAAAAAGATGCCAACAATTCAATATTAGATGAACTAAATGAGTTTTATTATTCTATCATTGAAAATAAACCGACAAAAGTAAATGCTTTAGATGGATATAGAGCTGTAAAACTGGCGGAAGATATTTTAAATAAAATAAAAACTGAATGATTTATAAATTTACTATAAAATTTATTTCAATATTATTATTTATTATACTGATACAATATTCCTGTAATGACCCGGAAGCGAAAATTCCTGCATATATTTATATTGACAATATTGAACTGGAAACAAATAATGCAACTCAGGGAGCCCCAACGCAAAATGTTACGGATATATGGGTATATGTTGACGGTGTTTCTATAGGGGTATTCAACAAGCAGCAATTAATTCCCGTATTAGCAGATGATTTTCAAAGTACAGAGATTATATTAGTTCCCGGAATAAGAGATAATGGTATCAGACAGGATATACAAAATTACTTTTTATATAAGGAAATAACAATAAGTGAAAATTTAGAACCCGGCATTATAGATACTATTGATGCTGTTTTTCGATATGTTGACCATGCTAAATTTGTTTTTATCGAAGATTTTGAAAATGGAAATATTTTTAATAAAGAGGTTGACGGGGATGAATATACATCAATAAGAATTTCGGAAAACAATCCGCGTTCAGGTAAAAAATGTGGAATAATCGAGCTGAACAATGAACATAATTCACTGGAGACAACGACAAAAGCTGATTATTACAACTTGCCTGAAAAAGGAAATTTGGTTTATTTGGAACTGGATTACAAAGGAAATAATGAATTCGTAACAGGTATTTCGGGAAAAGATATTCAGGGGAATGAATATAAATCTGATTTTATATTATTAAAACCACAGGAAAAATGGAATAAAATATATCTTAATCTCACAAATGAGATACAGGCAGCCGGTTTGGAATCATATAAAATATTTTTTAGGGCACAGTACAACAATACAAGCGAAACAACAACAATTTTTTTAGATAACATTAAACTATTATACTCTCAAAAATGAGATTAGACCAAAAAACAAAGGGGATTATATATTATGCAATAGGTGATTATTTTGCTGCATTATTATCATGGGCTTTATTTTTCAGTTTCAGAAAATATATCGAAACAGATAAATTCTCCGTTTTACAAATTCTAAATGACACCAAATTTTATTACGGAATTGTATTTATTCCTGTATTTTGGCTATTATTATATAGTCTTCTTGATAAATATAAAGATGTTTACAGATTTTCCCGCTTTGCTACATTAAAAAGAACTTTTTGGCTTAGTTTATTAGGTACAATAATTATATTGGTGACATTATTGAGAAATGATTTTGTATTACAATACATAAGTACTTTTCATTCTTTTACTGTATTATTCAGTTTACAGTTTATTATCACCGCATTTGTAAGGATTACGATATTAACAAGATTTAAAAATGATATTAAATCAGGTAAAGTATCATTCAATACCTTATTGATCGGAGGTAATAATAACAGTTTGAAGCTATATGAAGAATTAACAAATATCCCTTACAAACTGGGATATAACTTTATTGGATTTGTGAACACAAATGGAAACACTAAAAATGAACTTGAAAAATATTTACCCAAATTAGGAAATATCGAAGACATTGGTGAAATAATCAAAAAAGAACAAATTGAAGAAGTCATAATTGCAGTAGAATCATCAGAACACTCAAAAGTAAATAAAATTATTAATTTCCTGTTTGATTTTGAGCATGATATATTAATAAAAATCATTCCTGACATGTATCATATTTTATTAGGCAATGTTAAGATGAATCATGTTTATGGAGCAGTCCTTTTGGAAATTGACCGTGAATTAATGCCCAAATGGGAAAAAAGAATAAAAAGGATCTTTGATATTACCGTAAGTTTAATAGCTCTTTTGCTGCTTTCTCCCATATATCTATACATAACCATAAGAGTAAAATTATCCTCTAAAGGTCCGGTATTCTACAGACAGGAAAGAATTGGCTTAAAAGGCAAACCTTTTGATATTATTAAATTTAGATCTATGATAGTCGGGGCAGAAAACGGTGAGCCTCAGCTTTCGCATGAAAATGACGACAGAGTTACCAAATGGGGTGCCACGATGCGTAAATACAGACTGGATGAGTTACCACAATTTTGGAATGTATTAAAAGGGGATATGTCATTAGTTGGCCCAAGACCTGAAAGAAAATATTATATTGACAAAATAACCGTAAAAGCCCCTCATTACAGAAAACTTTTGAATGTCAGACCGGGAATAACATCCTGGGGACAGGTAAAATACGGATATGCTTCCAATGTAGAACAAATGTTGCAAAGGATGAAATTTGACCTTTTGTATCTGGAAAATATGTCTTTGAGTCTGGATATTAAAATTCTTTTTTATACTCTTTTAGTCTTGGTAAAAGGAAAAGGAAAGTAGATGCTATAGGGTGTATTACATTTTTTTCTTATTCCACACCTTGCCTCTAACTCCTAAAGGAGAACCCAACGCACAATGCAAAAAATGAAATACACCCGATATTACATTAATCATCCAAAGAAACTCTTTCCTGACCATCATAGTTTTCTTTTAAGCGCATTAAGGGTATTTCTACAAAGAAAGAAGTACCAACATTTAATTTTGTTTCAAAATATATCTTACCATTAAATGCCTGAATCATACTTGATGAAATAGCTAATCCCAAACCGGTACCGGAGCTTTTAGTTGTAAAATTGGGCGAAAAGACCCTGCTTTTCATCTCTTCCGAAATACCCGTACCATTATCCGTAATTTTTATTACAGAATTATCTTTTTCTTTATATAGATCAATGGTTATTTTCCCTTTCCTTTCGGTAGGTATTGCCTGAATGGCATTTTTAATAATATTATTCAATATACTGACAATATGGTTTTTGTCGGCAAATACAATTAAATCATTTATCGGAACATAAAGCTGTATTTCAAGATCTTCTCTTTTACGGAAAAAATCATGCACAGCTTTAACTATTTCATTTAGATTAACCTTCTCATTTCTAGCTGAAGGCATCTTAGCAAAATCCGAAAATTCAGTAGCTATTTTATCCAAATTATTGATTTGTTCAATCAGACCGGGTGCAAGTTGACGCACCATTTCACTTGCTCTGTCGGGATTTCTGGAAACAAAAGACTGCAAATATTGAATATTTAATTTTAAAGGGGTAAGTGGATTTTTTATTTCATGAGCAACTTGTTTTGCCATATCCCTCCATGCAGAGTCCCTTTCTATTTTTGTGATTATTTTAGCACTTTCCTTAAGTTTTTTAACAGTTAGATTGTAAATGGAAATCAATTTTCCGATTTCATCCTTTTTATTCCATTTAAGAAGTTCGTTATTTTCATTTAACGACAATATTTCCATTTTCTCACCTAAAATCTCAATAGGTTTTGAAATAGAATTTGCCAAAGCGATAGCAATTGCACCGGACAATAAAAATAATAATACATAAACATTCAGAAAATTGGATAAAATATCAGATGCAGCGACCACCGCAGAATTACTATTAACAAAATACCCAATGACATAACCTTTATTATTACCTGACATAGTCACCGGAACAACGGAAAGCAAATAGTTCTTTATTTTGACAAACCCTTGTTTGTAAAACTTACCAAATTGTTTTGTGTCAATAAAATTTAAAGGTACGTCATTTATTTTTGCTCTTCTTTTATCAGTGATCAAATTTCCTTTTTCATTGTAATAATAAAGATTAATACCCTTTTCTCTCTCAAGATAAAGAAGATTATCCAAAATAAACTGGATATCAAAACTTTCACCTGACGAATTTAATTCTGAACTTATGATAGATGAATACAGATTTGCTTTTTCTTTTTGATTAATTTCAAAAAAATTGTGAAAATAATGAAATGTTATTATTCCCAAAATAAAAAATGAAATAATCAATAATCCTATTATGCTGAATTGAATCCTGTCTTTTAGTGTATTGATACCGTTAAAACTTAATTTAATTATCCGGGGTAAAAAATTAAATCTTGAATTAGCTATTGAAATAATAAAGAATATTAAACCAATCATTACAAACAACAATGAAAATAAAGACAATGGTCTTAAAATATCCGGTATTTTTTCTATTTTATAAACAACAGTATTTTCATCACTTGAAAACCTTATGTAAGAATATCCCTTTAAAGTATATTCAGTAATATCTTTAGATTTGTCCAATTTTTCAGGTACAGGGACACTTGTCAGCCCTGAATTATTATAGAGAACATTCCCTTTATAAACCACTATATATTTAGGCTTAATGTTCTTATTATTAAAAACGGATTTATGACTGATACAAAAGAAATAATTCATATAGAATTTTTCTTTATCAGGAAGAACTGAATCCAATTTGATATAGTCACCATAGACAGGATTGAAGAACAGGTTGTCCTCAACCGAATAAAATCCTGTATTGAGTTTATTTAAAAACTGTATCGAATCAATAACCAGGGTTTCTTTATAATATTGATCATTATTGTAACCATTTGCCCCCGCAATCAAACTTTTTTCTAAATTCATGTCCCTTTCATAAATCAGATTTTTAACTTCATCCAAGTCTTTTTTATGCATAAAATCCGAATATGCGGAAAAAACTATTAAAGAAGTAAATCCTGCTATAATAATCATCCATGTAAAAATCCATGTTGAATTAATAATTTTCTGATCGACATAAATATCCAGAACAAACAAATAGATCAAAAATGATAATATCACAGGCATGGCCAATGAAAAAGGAATTATTATTAATGCAAAAAACGAGATGAACAAAACAATAGAAAAAACAAGCCACAGCCTCAACTTAACAGACAAAGCGAGTTTATCTATTTTCAGATATATCAAAATTGAAAACAATAAATAAGTAATAAAAAGAAATAAAAAGATAAAAAACCAAAATAATTCTTTACTTCCAATATCAAAAAGTTCATCAACTACAAAATCAGGATTGATGTTGAAATAAATCCATCTTATCAATAAAATAAGAGCAATTCCGCTAATGACCAAAATCAGATATAGAAAAAAAGCCCTGACAACCTTATTAATACCCGCATTTGAAGCAGAATCTCTTGTAGTGTCACTACTTTTAATAGCTTTCAACAGTACAAAATCCAAAAATAAAACAATACTAAATATTGCCAATGGAGACAAAGGCAATGACTCAGATATTCTTTGTGTCAGAAAGAAAGAATTG
>Ga0256832_1003927_pt1 | contig 10078 bp, 9 predicted proteins | sample 134614metaG_FD_190534 | JGI IMG/M metagenome (GOLD analysis project Ga0256832, IMG submission 190534) | Hydrothermal vent microbial communities from Lau Basin, Pacific Ocean - 134-614 | ecosystem: Environmental > Aquatic > Marine > Hydrothermal vents | place: Pacific Ocean: Lau Basin | collected...
AACTATGTCAGCCTGCGCGGACGCTGCGCGAAACCCAGCGTGCTGGTGCTGAACAACGATGGCCAGGGCGTCTCGGTACGTATCGAACCACTCGCCGATTACCAGGATATCTGGCGGAGCTATCGCGACCCGGACGGCGAGGAGTTGATCGGCATCTACGCCTTGCAACAAGCGATATTCGACCGCTGGGCGGGCGAATATCACGAGAAACGCGTGCGCGCCTTCGTCGTCGGCCCGGCGGCCGAGAGCACCCGGGAAGGCACCATCGGCTCGAACACGGTGAAGAAAGGCAAATTCCGTCCGGTGGTCGACTGGTGCGGACGCGGCGGCATGGGCAGCCGCCTGCTTCAGCACCACAACCTGCTCGGCTGCATCTTCGGCGGCGACTGGGTCGATCCACACAAGCCCAAGGCAAGGGACACCGACCCTTATTTTCTCGAACATTTCGGCGACAAAGGCGCGAAGGTGGACATGCGCGCCACGGTAAAATACCGCTACGATCCGAAGATCAAGACGGGCGGCACCTTCGGCGTCAATCTGCACAACATCCGCGACAAGCTGATGACCTTCAACTACCGCAGTACCTCGGCGCCGCGCGATGAACGCGCTCGACACCACAAGGAATTCATCGTCGATCACTATCTGAAACAGTTCAACGAGGAGACCATCGAGCCAAAGAACTTCGATCACTGCGGCGAGCCCTGCCCGGTGGCATGCAAGAAGCTGAACGGCAAGTACAAGAAGGACTACGAGCCCTACCACGCGCTCGGCCCGCAGATGGGTGTATTCGATCAGCGCGCCGCCGAGATCCTCAACGATCACGCCGACGCGATGGGCCTGGACGCGATACAGATCGGCGGCACCCTGGCGTGGATCATGGAATGCGTGAACGATGGCCTGTTTCCGGCCGAGGAGTTCGGCTTTCCGCCCGCCTCGGAGATGGAGTTCAAGGGCTTCGTCGCCGACGCCAGCCAGTTCGACCTGGTCAACGACAGCATGAAGAACGCGCGCTATGGCATCGCGCTGATCAACGCAATCCTGTTCGACGAGCGCGCCGCGCTGTTCCGCCAGGGGATACGCGCCGCCGGCTACGAGCTGAACGAACGCTATCCGGACAGCCTGCCGATGGAACGCGCGGTGTTTCTGTCACACGGCGAGAACGGCCACATGGTGCCCAATCAGTATTGGGTACCGGGCATGGGCAGCCCGATGCCGGTGATGGGAAAATACTACGTCTACTATGGCGGCGGATTCATCACCCCGGCGGAACTCGGGCGCAAGAATGTCGAGCGCATGGTGTACGAACTGGTCAACGACAACTGCGGCATCTGCCGCTTTCACCGCCAATGGTCGGAACCACTCAGCGGCACCATCATCAACGAACGCTTCGGCCTGGAGGTAAACTTTCGCGACCACCATTTCGCCCTCGCCCAGCAGATCAACGCGCATGAATTCGGCAAGAGCGTGCCTTGGGAAACCGAGCGCATGGGCGAGCTGTTCTTCAACTATCTGGAAGCCTGCGAGGAAGACGGCACCGAGGAGCCCGGCGTATTCCGCTGGCACCACCACAAGGACAGACTGCTGACCGCGCAAGCCTTCTGGCAGGCGATCCGCGACGCCCAGGAGATTGCCTTTCGCGGCCCGGCCGAGCAGATCCCGGAGGCCATGACGCCGGCCGGGCAGCGCAAAAGCATGGGACTATAACGCGGGCGCGCCCACCGGCATCGGATCCGGATCAGCACCGGCCAATTGCAGGAAAGACAGCGCGCGCCATGCCGGCTCGAAGGCCTCGCCGGCACGGACTCTCGCGATGACATGCAACAGGCCGGCGCGCCCTACCCGCGCGTACCACTCCGCGACCCGATGGCCGGCGGCGGCATACACCACCGCCAGGTTGTCCGGATTCCGCCGGGGATCGCGATAGCGATGCACCGCGTCACTCCATTGCGCCCGGCTGCGCAGCTCGCCGACGCGAGGCTCGATACCTCGCGCGCGGATCTTGCGCCACACGCCCTCGCCATGCCTGGCGTCGCGACTGGTCAACACCGCGACGCCTTCGTCGAACCAGCGCGGCACGCGCAGCATCGCCAACAGACCGCCGATGCGCCTATACATCTCCGCATGCGACCACTCATGCGCGATCATGCCGGCGTCCAGCCCGCGCGGAGACAGCACGATACGCCGGTCGCCGAGGGAATGGGCGGTGTTCGTGGTACCGCCCAAGCGATGGAAACAGGCCTCGGTGGAACAGGCGAACAACACCGGCGCGGTGGCGACACTGCCCCAGACCGCGATGACCCGGCGCCTCGCTTTCTGGATCGCCAACGCCAGATCATGCGCCCGGGCGTCGGACATGTCGGCATCGGTATACACACCGGCAAGCCCACCCACGGACGGCCTTTTCAGCATGCCGGACCAATCCGGCGGCAGCATCACCAGATACTTCTTCACGCTGCTACAGGCGCTCAACAGCAACACGCAGAACAGCAATACCCAGATTCTTCTTGGCATATAGCCTCCCCTATCCTTCATTGCGCACGATCAATGCCTCCACCAGCAGGCTGATGGGGTGGCGCACCGGTGTGGCGTCATCCAGCCCGGAGGCGATATGCAGCGCGCAACCGATATTCGTCGAAACGACGCAATCCACCGCCGCCGCGCGAATCTCGCCGAGCAGGGGCTGGAGCAATCGAGCGGCCATCTCCGGCTCGCGAAACATATAGCTGCCCGCCGCGCCGCAGCAGCCGAAACCCGATTCCGGATAATGCCAGTTCACGCCCGGAATACTCGTCAGCAACCGTTCCAGGGGATCGCTCCCTGGTCCCGGATACTGCTGGGAACAAGGCACGTGCAGCAACACGTTCAGTTCCAGCGTACCCGGCTTCAGCCCCGATTCCGGCAGATGGCGCGCGATGAAATCACTCACTTCGAACACCGGAACGTCCCGGTTCGTCTCATGCAGATGGGCCGCGCAGGCGCTGGCGATCGACACCACCGCGTGGACTCCGTCCCGTTCGAAGAAGGCCCGGTTCGCCGTTTCCAGCCGCTCGGCCCGCGAACCGTCACCCGCATGCCGGTGCAGTGCCCCGCAGCAGCGCAATTCATCGCTTCGGCGCACGCGGAATCCGAGCCGCTTCAACAACCATTCCGTATCGTCCAACAGCGCGGTATCCAGATGGCGCGACACACAACCGGGAAACAGCAGCACCAGCGGACGCTCCGAACTCTCGTCGCCGACGTAATTCATGCCGTTGCTGAACGTGCCGCGCGGCCAGCGTTTCACCGCCCGTCCCCAGCGTCCCAGCGCCGGCAGGATGCGCTGCAATCCGACCGCCCAGCCGAATGGCCGACCGGTCAACATCGCACGCAACCAACGGCCGACACCACGCGTGGGGAGCGAAGACTGTTCGAACCGCAGCGCGCGCATATCGTCCATCAAGGCGCCATAAGCCACCCCCGACGGGCATGCCGGCTCGCAACGACGACACGACAGACAATGGTCCAGGTGTGCCGCCAGCCGGCCTTCGGCGGCCTCTCCAGCGTCGACCACCGCCTGCATCAAGGCAACCCTGCCGCGCGGCGACTCGGTTTCGACGTGCAACAGCGAGTAGGTTGGGCAAACCGCCAGACACAAGCCGCATTTCACGCACTTGTCCGCCTCGTTACTGATGCTCTCGGATCCCAACGCCTGTTCCCGCCCGTATTCCGCTGATAGAGTCGCCGCAACATAGCATGCCGAAAGCCACGGAAGCATCCTCTATTCCAATCCGCTTCACCGAAGCGAAACGACGTGCGACACGGCATCGGGCGGAAGGGTGCGTGCGGGAGTTCCGAGGTTTGACTGGCCGAGGCCATGGCCCCCGCCCGTCGAACCGCGAAAGGGTATGTATGACAATTCCGCGCTTCGGCTGTTGGAGACTATATAATAGTTCATCGATACAAGCCCGGGAGCCTCGCGATGTCCTATTTCAAGCACCATGTGTTCTTCTGCACCAACCGACGTGGCGAAGGCGAACAATGCTGCCAGGACTACGGCGCCAATGAGGCGCGCGACTACGTCAAACAGCGCCTGAAGGCGCTTGGCATACACGGTGACGGGCAGGTCAGGATCAACAAGGCCGGCTGCATGGGGCGTTGCGAAGCCGGCCCTGTCATCGTGGTCTATCCGGACAACGTCTGGTACACCTACGTCGATCGGGACGATCTGGACGAGATCATCGACAGCCATCTGGTGAACGGCCAGGTCGTCGAGCGATTACGCATATAGTCGCCGCCAATGGCGAAAAACCGGTTGACATCCATTTAGGCATATTAGATAATACTCACATACTGATTCGACGCCTCCTTGTCGAGTCAGTACTCCTCCATCCTCCTTTGGTGGTTATACACTTCAGCGCAACGTCCCCCGTTGCGCTTTTTTTTGCCTGTCGTTCAGCCACGGCCAAAGCACGCTCGCACCACTGAAATCCGGAAAGCCCGTCCTCCCGTGCCGCACAACCTTCGGTTCAAGTCCAGCGACAAATTGCCGCAGTTTCCATAGCCCTGGCAACAAACGAGAACTCCTTCGGATTTTTACTCGCAAGAGCCAGGGAATCTACTGAAATCAATGTCACAGAACGGCAATTTTCTGTAACATTCCACTGTGTGCGATTTATCACATAAACCAAAACTCAGCGGACAAACCACTTTTACACACCCATTCCGGTAACACCCATGGACGCGTGCTTCCGGACACGAACCCAGTATACGGAGCACGCCTGATGACGACAAAAACCTCGTTCACCCTTCACACCCTCGCCAGTACACTCTTGTTGGTCAGTCTCGGCAGCCAAGCCGCCGGTTTCGCCATCAGCGACGACGACTTCCCGCCGCGCAACGAGGCGCGGGAAAAACTCGGAAAATTCCTGATGTTCGACAAAATCCTGAGCGGCAATAAGAACGACTCCTGCGCCACCTGCCATTCGCCACTGACCGGATTGACCGACTGGCTCGCATTGCCGGTCGGCGAAGGCGGCGCCGGTCTCGGCCCCTATCGCAACACCGGCACCGGCGCGGCCGCGATCAAGGAGCGCGTGCCGCGCAACGCGCCACACGTATTCAACCTGGGCGCGCACGAATTCGACAAGATGTTTCTCGATGGCCGGGTCGCCAAGGACCCGAATGCCCCGAGTGGTTTCGCGACACCCGCCGGGGACGACCTGCCCGCCGGCCTGGACAGCGCGTTGGCGGCACAGGCGATGTTTCCTGTCACGTCACCAACCGAAATGGCCGGACAGGCTGGCGAGAACAGCATCGCCGACGCGACCGCGGCCGGTAATCTGGCCGGCCCGGATGGCGTCTGGGAACAGCTCGCCAAGCGGCTGCGGGAGATTCCGGAGTATGTCGACTTGTTCAAGGCCGCATTCGACGACATCAACACCGCCGAGGATATCAGCTACGTTCACGCGGCCAATGCCATCGCCGCGTTCGAAAGCGCGGCCTGGCGCTGCACCGACTCGCCCTTCGACCGCTATCTACAGAAGTATGATGCCGGCGAAGACCCCACCTCGGCGGTTTCCCCGGACGCACTGCAGGGCGGCATCCTGTTCTACACGAAGGCCGGTTGCGCAAGCTGCCACAGCGGCAAGTTCCTGACCGATCAGCAGTTTCATGCCATCGGCGTGCCGCAGATCGGCCCCGGCAAGGGTGACAACCAGGCTGGCTACAGCGATGGCCACGACGACTTCGGTCGTGAACAGGTCAGCGGCGACAGCGCCGATCGCTATAAATTCCGCACGCCTTCGCTGCGCCAAGTGGCACAGACCGGCCCGTGGGGCCACGATGGCGCCTTCAGTACTCTGGAAGGCATGGTGCGCCATCATCTCGACGCCGTCGCATCCCTCAACAGCTACGACCCCAGTCAATTGAAGCTGCCTTCGCGCACGGACCTGAACGCCCAGGATCTGGTCGTCCAGAACGACGCGACCCGGCGCAAGGGAATCGAAGACGCGATCGAGATCGCGCCGGTATCGCTGAGCGACAAAGAGGTTTCCCAGATTGTCACCTTCCTGCATGCGCTGACCGACCAGAGCTGCATCGACCTGAGCAGCACGGTGCCAAACCGCGTACCCAGCGGGCTGGCGGTATTCGACTGATAAGGCTATACTTCCGCCTCCTGCAAGCCCCCGCTGTGTCCAGGCACCGGGGGCTTGCGAGTTTATTCTTTCTGGCGTACAATTTGCGCCCTTTTTACTGAATTGGTTTAGCAACCTCCGTGTGGAGTCCCAGATGACGACGGTCAGCACAAAGCCCGCCGATGTTCGCCGCGATTGGTTCGTGGTCGATGCCGACGGCAAAACCCTTGGACGACTGGCAACCGAGATCGCCCGTCGCCTGCGTGGCAAGCACAAGCCTGAATATACACCGCACGTGGATACCGGCGACTACATCGTGGTAGTCAACGCCGAGAAGATCCACGCGACCGGCAACAAGATGAAAGACAAGATGTATCACCATCACACCGGTTACATCGGCAACCTGAAATCCATCAGCATGGAGAAGCTGCTGGAGAAGGCGCCCGAACGCGTTATCGAAAACGCCGTGCGTGGCATGATGCCGAAAGGCCCGCTAGGTCGCGCCATGTTCAAGAAGCTGCGCGTCTACGCCGGCCCCGAGCATGAACACACCGCCCAGCAGCCGAAGGCGCTGGAAGTCTGAAGCCGACTATTTCGGCATTGATTCATTAGAGTACCAAGACTATGGCAGACACCTCGATCAACTGTACCGGCCGCCGCAAAACCTCGGCCGCGCGCGTATTTCTGACGGCCGGCAGCGGTCAGATCACCGTCAACAACCGCAGCCTCGAAGCCTTCTTCGGTCGCGAAACCGCTCGCATGGTCGTCCGCCAGGCGCTAGAAGTCACCGAGATGGCGGACAAGGTCGACATCAAGGCCACCGTGCGTGGCGGCGGCATCACCGGCCAGGCCGGCGCCCTGCGTCACGGTATCGCCCGCGCGCTGACCGACTACGACGAGAACCTGCGCTCCCCGCTGCGCAAGGCCGGTTTCCTGACTCGCGACGCGCGCATGGTGGAACGCAAGAAGGTTGGCCTGCACAAGGCGCGCAAGCGTCCGCAATACTCGAAACGTTAATCGAGGTCTCCCGGTTGCCACCCCGCTGTACACGATGGGCGCAAATGGGAGTCGGATCGGATTATTGGGGAATCGTCTAGCGGCAGGACTGCGGACTCTGACTCCGCCAACCAAGGTTCGAATCCTTGTTCCCCAGCCAATTAAAAAGCCAGTTGAAGCCTTTCAACTGGCTTTTTCTTTGTCGGTAAAAGGGTTCGATCAGTGCAGGGTTCTCGGCATCGACAGAATAAACTGCTCGATTCGCGCATCGAACATCTCGCCGTCACTGGAAACCATGCCATAGCTTCCGCGCATGCTGCCGACTGGCGTTTCCAACATCGTGCCACTGGTATAGCGGAACGCCTCTCCCGGGCGTAGATTCGGCTGCTCGCCGACCACGCCCTTGCCCTTCACCTCCTGCACCTTGCCATTCGCATCGGTGATGATCCAGTGGCGTGTCAACAATTGGGCCGGTTTCCGCCCCGAATTGCGTATCGTAATGGTGTAGGAGAAGACGTAGCGATCATCGATCGGATCGGACTGATCCTCGATAAACTGCGTCTCAACGCTGACGACAATCTGTTTTTCAGGCACTTCGGTCATTCTATTCACTATCCAGCAGGGGTGATCCTTACGCCCGACACCCCGCCGATCGATGGCGAGGGGGCAAAGAAATCACTGAAAAATGGCGTCCAGGGATCTGTCGGATTCAGGGAATCTCAGCGAGAAAGCAGGGCAAGCCCCCGACCTTTCGAAGCGAATAGTGGTGGCTATTTCAACGAAAAGACCGGTAAACCCAACCGCCTCGGTAGACTACCCTAACCCGGAAATCTCATAAATTTGCGCGTTGATCGCGCTGCATATTGATTCCACAAGCAATTTTCCGAAGGCGTCGCATACCCGCGAGTACGCGCAACTGAAGAAAATTGCTTGTGGAATCAAGAGGCAAGCGAGGGCGCGTGCAATGCGTTAAGTTTCCGGGCTAAACCCGACAGGCTCCTGGCCGCCGATTATAACTCAGACCACCACCTCCGGCCCGCCATCATGACCTTGCGTGTTGTTACGTTATTCTCCCTGTTGCTCAGCCTTTCGGTCAGCCAGGCCGGCGACGCCGATCAGCTGTTGGCGGCGGCCTCTCTTGGCCGCTATCGGCAACTGACGGATCTGATCACCGACGGCGTGGATGTGAATGCGAAGAACGCCGCCGGCAAGCCCGCGTTGTCGCTCGCCACCTATTTTGGCAACACGATGAGCGTTCGCGCCCTGCTCGGCGCCGGTGCGAACCCGAACCAGGCCGACAGCCTCGGCAATACCGCGCTGATGGACGCCGCCGCCAGCGGACGGGTCGCGATCATTCAGCTACTGATCGAAGCCGGCGCCGACGTGAATCTGAAGAACAACATGGGCCTGAGCGCGCTGGCGCGCACGACCAACGCTTACAATGCCATCCAGGTGACAGAGTTGCTGAAAAAAGCCGGCGCGGTGGAAGACAAGCCGAAGGAGCCGGAGGGCGACCCCGATGCCGAAGCCGATCCGGAGAAAAGCAAGGGGAAACCCGCAGAACCCACGGACTAGGAGGCTGTCGGATTATGGATGAATCTACTGCGAAGATGGGAGAGCGGCCCAAATATCCCCGTTTTTTCGTTACATAGGCCCACTATGCGCCTCAAAACCGGGAACATTTGGCCTCGCTCTCCCACCTCCTCGCTATGATCCCCCATAACCCGACAGCCTCCTAGCGCGCCGAATCAGCTTGATTCGATGTTGTCGTCGAGCAGTGCCGCGATGAACTCATCGGCATCGAACTCGCGCAGATCCTCGATGCCCTCGCCGACGCCGATGAAGCGGATCGGCGTCTTCAGTTTCTCGGCGATGGCGAACACGATGCCGCCTTTCGCCGTGCCGTCCAGCTTGGTCAGGGTGATGCCGGTCAGCGGGATCGCCCGGTCGAACTGGGTGGTCTGGTTCAGCGCATTCTGGCCGGTGGTGGCGTCGACCACCAGCATCACCTCGTGCGGCGCGTCCGGGTCGATCTTCTTCATCACCCGGGCGATCTTCGCCAGTTCTTCCATCAGGTTGGACTGGGTGTGCAGGCGTCCGGCGGTGTCGGCGATCAGCACGTCGATGCCGCGCGCGGTGGCGGCCTGCAAGGCATCGAAGATCACCGAGGCCGAATCCGCGCCGCCGTGCTGGGCGATCACCGGGATGTCGTTGCGTTCGCCCCAGGTCTGTAGCTGTTCCACCGCCGCCGCGCGGAAGGTATCACCGGCGGCGAGCATCACCGAGTTGCCTTCCGCCTGGAGCTTGTGCGCCAGCTTGCCGATCGTCGTCGTCTTGCCGGCGCCGTTGACGCCGACCATCAGGATCACCTGCGGCCTGCCCTCGGCCGGCTCGCGCGGTGGCGCGTCGCCGGCCTCGGCGAGGATCTCGGCGAGTTGCCCGCGCAAGGCCTGCATCAGCGCGCGCGGGTCGGCCAGTTCGTTACGCTTCACCCTGGCGGTCAGCTCGTCGATGATGCGCAGCGTCGCGTCCATGCCGATGTCGGCGGTCAGCAGCAGGGTCTCCAGATCATCGAGCAGATCGGCGTCGATCCGCTTGCGCCCGCGCAACAGATTGCCGAGTCCGGTGGTCAGGTTCTCGCGGGTGCGCGACAGGCGTGATTTCAGGCTGCCGAGCAGGCCGGGCTTGTCCTTGGGCTGGGTGTCTTCCGTCTTCTTGCGTTTACCGAAACCGAACATCGTTGATCCTGAAATATGGCATCGAGCGGGGAACTCCACGGCGGCGCGGCTTGTCACAGCGCGCACTTGCCGTATCATCGGCGGGTCGCGGCCCGCCGTCGAACAGTGGAACAGCGGCGACTATAACATAAGCCAGAACTACTTCAGGATTCTCTAATGAAAAGCGTTTGCTTGCTTGCCGTCTGTCTGTGGAGCGCGTTCGCCCACGCGGCGCCGAAGGTGCATGAATAC
>Ga0256832_1003928_pt1 | contig 10076 bp, 10 predicted proteins | sample 134614metaG_FD_190534 | JGI IMG/M metagenome (GOLD analysis project Ga0256832, IMG submission 190534) | Hydrothermal vent microbial communities from Lau Basin, Pacific Ocean - 134-614 | ecosystem: Environmental > Aquatic > Marine > Hydrothermal vents | place: Pacific Ocean: Lau Basin | collected...
TAATGTGTTTGACAACCTCAAATTTGTCTTACGTGCCACCGGCTGGAAAGATAAGACCAAAATCAAACAACAAATAGAAAAAGTTTTGATGCAAGTAGGCATGTTGGATAAAATATATCGTTTACCGCATCAGCTTTCGGGCGGTGAACAACAACGAGTGGCTATTGCCCGTGCTTTACTCAACGAACCCGAACTGATTTTAGCCGACGAACCTACCGGTAATTTAGATCCGGAAACATCCAAAGATATTATGAATCTGTTGCAAGAACTCAATAAAAACGGACAAACTGTAATTATGGCTACGCATGATTACGCTTTGATATACCAATATCCATCAAGCACTTTTCAATGTGAAAACGGCAAATTGTTTGAAGTAGAGCTTGAATTGAATCAATGATTTCGGTATTAATTCCTACATATAATTATAATGTCTATCCACTGGTGCGCGAAATGCACAAGCAATTAAGCAAAACCGGTATAGCCTTTGAAATCAGGGTTTATGATGATGCTTCTACGCAAAATTTTGAATTAGAACCACTCTTGACAGAATTTCCCGAAATCGTTTTTAAAAAAAATACTCAAAATTTAGGTAGACTGGCAACCAGATACCGGTTGGCACAAGAGGCACACTACGATTGGCTTCTATTTATGGACGCCGATGTTTTTCCAAAAGATCGATTTTTTGCCGCGAAATTGATAAAAGCTATGGAACAACATCAAGCTGAGGTCTATTTTGGGGGCATCACAGTGCCGCCAAATCCCCCTGCATCTGATAAAATTTTACGTTGGAAATACGGTAAATATCGTGAGAATCAAGCCTTATCCGAACGTCTTAATAAACCTTACAGAAGCCTGTTATGTGGCACTTTAGTTATCAAAAAAAATATTTTTTTAAAGGAAGCAAAAGATATGTTGCCCATAAAAAAATACGGTTTGGATGTTTTGTTTTCATACCGCTTGCAACAAAACCGCAACATTATCCATCATTTTAACAATCCGGTTACCCATTTGGGACTGGAAACTAATGATGAATTCATCCAAAAAACGGAAGAAGCGCTTCAAACTTTTAAATTTTTAATAGTTAACAAACTGCTTGACAAAGATTACGCTCAAGTTACGGCAAAAGCTTATCAAATAAAAAAATTTTGTTCAAAAGTCTTGTGTGGTTTCGTATTTAAAATTACGGCTCCTTTGCTTAAACGGCATTTATTGAGCAATAACCCGTCACTCAAATTATTTGATATATATAAATTACTGTATTTTAGCCAATTAAAATAAATATTGATGCCTGAAATTTCCGTAGTTATACCGGTTTATAATAAAGAAAAATATGTCAAAGCGACGCTACAAAGTGTTTTTAATCAGCACTTTAATGATTTTGAAGTGATTGTGGTGGATGACGGTTCAACAGACCGGTCCTTAGACATTGTCAATCAATTTACAGACCCCAAACTGACCATCATCAGTCAAAAAAATCAAGGAGTTGCTGTAGCACGCAATACCGGTGTAGCAGCGGCAAAAGGAAAAATCATTGCATTTTTAGACGCCGATGACCTTTGGTTTCCCAATCACTTATCTGAAATTGACAAATTAAATCAACTGTTCCCCGAAACCGGATTTTATGCGACGGCTTATCAAATCAAATTTAACCGATATCATTTTCCGGTTGTTTACAATTTTAAAGAAACATACACACAATTAAAACCTTACTACCGCTACGACAAAGGAAAAGCGTTGTTTTATATTAGCAATTTTGCGATAAAAAAAGAGGTATTTCAACATGAAAAAGGCTTTAAACCGGGGATTGACTCCGAAGATACCGAATTGTTTATCCGGATTGGGCAAAAATATTCTTTGGCATACAGCAAAACCATCACGATGATTCATCTTAACGAAGCCGAAAACAGCTTATTTAATCAATACCAACTGGAAAAGAAAATTAAAATATTACAAGATTTTAAACAAGCGGAACAAAAAGATCCTGACCTTAAAGCTTACCTAGATTTACACCGGTTTGCTTGGACCATGGAAGCCTTATTGCATGATAAAAAAGCATTAGCATACCGGTTAATAAACGATATTGATTCTCGAAATCTTAATGGGAAGCAAAAACTCTTGATCAAATTGCCGGCTTCATGGCTGCGGTTGTTCAAAAAAATTCAAAGAAAACTTTTAAAAACCGGTATCTTTTGGTCGGCTTTTTCTAAATGATGCTTCTATAAGAATTTTAGTCTAACCAATTATTTATAAAAATAGCAACAACAATCAGGTATTCATTTCAGCACTTAAACCAAAATCTCAGAAAAATATGAAGCATTAATAAATTAAGATACATTGAGATGAGTGTGTTATTAAAAAAACTTAATGCCCTTAAACCCCTTATTAATATTTAAAAAAAATGATATCCTTGATAAAAAAGTGGCACATAAAAATGATTAAACTTGAAGAATTATTACCACAAAATTGGATACCAAAATAAATTGGAATATCTATTCGACTTGATACAGACAAAAAGAAAGGATTTATCGGGCTAATATATAGTTGTTATTGGCATTAAAAACCATGACACCCCTAATTTTACAGGTAAAATTCAATAAACGATTTCATTTTTCGTTAAAGTTATTTATAATATCAAATCTATTTACCAAAAAAACACTAAATTTGTTTTAATAAAACTGCCATTATGCATCGAATTATTGTTACTTTTATATTGAGCATTATTTTTTTGCCGCTGCAAGCCCAAGAGTTTAAAGCAGATGTAACCATTAATGCTGCCGGTGTAAGAGGTTCTAACAAACAGGTTTTCAGAACATTGGAAAAAGCCATAGAAGAGTTTATCAACAAACGCCGATGGACGGATAAACAATTTCAAAACCATGAAAAAATCAAAGTAGATATATTACTCAACATTAAAGAGTATGATATCAACAATAACAAAATAACAGCTGAATTGTATTTTAGAAGTTACCGGCCGGTGTTTAAATCCGATTATGAAACTTTGCTACTCAATCTAGTAGATAAAAACTTTGAATTTACCTACCGCGAATTTGAAAAACTGGATTTCAACATCGAATTGTTTGACAATAATCTGGTCAGTACGTTGGCTTTTTATGCTTACGTGGCTTTAGGACACGATTTTGACAGCTTTAAAGAAAATGCCGGCAAGCCGTTTTATGAAAAAGCCGAAATCATTCAAACCAATGCCGAACAAAACGGCGTAAAAGGCTGGGCAAAAGACAATAAAAACAATTCAAAAGGCGATTTGATAGAACAATTGCTCAATGAACATTCCAATTTTTATCATAAAGCCGTTTACACTTATCATCGCTGGGGACTGGATATGATGGCAGACAATTTGAAACTGGGCAAAAACAATATCATTACAGCTATCAATTACTTAAAAAAACTACGAGAAGAAAATCATAATGCCGACTATCTTATAAAAATATTTTTTGATGCCAAAGCCGATGAAATAGTGCAAATTTTTAGTGCCGGACCACCTGTAAATACCGCTTTTGTAGTCAATAAACTTCGTAATTTGGCACCCAATTATGATTTTAAATGGGATGAAATTATGACAAAAGGCAATACCCGTGAACGAGGATTCGGCGGACCACCACGGATGCCGCAAAACATTAAATCAGACCGGGAACGAAGCCGGATGCCGCAACAAAAAGAAGGCGATATGCCGTTTAAGAGATAATAACTGAAAGATGAATATGAAGGCTTTGTGACTTTGTGTCAAACTCTGCATAACACATTGATCAAAAAATAATATCATTTGACAAAAAAGCAATATCACATACAACCAAATATATGAAAATTCTTATTTTCGGTGCCACATCAGGCATAGGTAGAGCCTTGGCAGAATTATACACCTCACAAGGACATCATGTTGCCATAACCGGCAGACGACAAGAAAAATTAGACGAAATCAAAGCACAACATCCGGATTTGTATTTAACATTCCGTCATGATATACGACAAACGGAAACAACAGAAACTGTTATTGCGCAAGCGCATGAACATTTTGGGCCTATAGATTTGATTGTTGTCAATGCCGGTATCGGTAAATTTAATCTCGAATTGGATTGGAAAATCTGTGAATCGGTTATTAAAACCAATGTTACCGGTGTCACAAAAGCATTAATCGATGGTTATAAATATTTTAGACAACAAGGTAAAGGCCATTTGGTCAATGTTTCATCTGTTGCATCACTTTTAGGAGGGGCTGCCAATCCTACTTATAATGCCAGTAAAGCTTATCAAGCCAATTTTGTGGAGGCGCTTTGGATTAAAGCTCAAAAAAGTAAAAAAGCCCGTATTGCCGTAACGGATATCCGCCCGGGATTTGTTGACACCAAATTGGCTCAAGGTGAAACTTTTTGGAAAGCCGATGTACAAACGGCCGCAAAGCAAATTGCCAAAGCCATCAAAAACCGAAAAAAAACGGCATATATTACCAAACGTTGGAGCTTAGTAGCTTTTGCATTGAAATGGATGCCGGGATTTTTATTGAAAAAGTTTTGATCTTACATTTTGATATGATTAAATCCATTTAAAATTGATTCAAAATCTGAAATAAATACAACCACATAAGACACATAAGGACACAAAAAAACTTATATGAACTTATGCCTTATATGGTTCAAAATAATCTGAAATCGCAAATCTGAAATGATTTTTTTATCGTGACTCATTAATTCCATATCTTTGCAAAAAATAAATTATGATTGTCTTAGCCGTTCAAAAAGATTGGTTGTATCATTTGTCCTACTGGTTTACAGCATTGTTGCCTGTGATTCTCGGATTTAGTATTACCATGTTGATGATTTGGTATTTTACCAGAACCTATAAAGGACCTGAAGATTTGGACGAATTTGAGGACGATAATCAATAAAAAATAGTATGGCAAAAATTAGATTAACTAAAATATTTCATTTCGACACCGGACATGCCCTTGCCGGATATGACGGTAAATGTCGCAATGTGCACGGACACAGTTACCGTTTGGAAGTCACCGTGATAGGCGAACCTATTGAAGATAAAAGCAGTCCGAAGTTCGGTATGGTTATCGACTTTGGCGACTTGAAAGACATCGTCAAAAAACATGTCATTGAAGACTACGACCACGCTTTGGTTTTAAATAAAAAAACCGCTTACAAAGAAATTGGCGATTTTTTACTCGATCGCGGACATCATATATTATTAGTAGATTTTCAACCAACCGGTGAAATGATGATTCAAGATATGGCAAAGCGTATCATGCCTCATCTTCCGCCCGGGGTAAAATTATTCCGGTTAAAACTTTATGAAACAGGAACCTCTTATGCCGAGTGGTATGCCGGAGACCAAGCATAAACATATCAATGTTCCGGCGGGTAAAAAAGTCTATTTTACCTCTGACCATCATTTTGGCTTGCCGGGTAAATTTAACAGCGCCGAACGGGAAAAATTATTTGTAGATTGGCTGGAAAAAATTCGCCCTGATGCCCATTCTATTTTTATCCTTGGTGACATGTTCGACTTTTGGTATGAATATAAAACCGCTGTCCCCAAAGGTTTTGTAAGGGTTTTGGGAAAATTGGCAGAATTGACCGACCAAGGGGTTCAAATTTATTTTTTTACCGGCAATCATGATATGTGGATGCGTGATTATCTAACCGAAGAACTCAATATTCCCATTTTTTTCGACCCGGAAATTTTTGTCATTGACGGACAAAAATTTTTAATAGGACACGGAGATGGTCTCGGTCCCGGCGACCAAACTTATAAATGGCTCAAAAAACTCTTTCGTAACCCGCTGGCACAATGGGCATATCGCTGGTTACACCCTGATATCGGGCTAAAACTTGCCAAATATTTATCACAACGAAACAAATTGATTAGCGGAGTATATGATGCCAAATTTAAAGGCGAAGAACGCGAATGGCTCTTTCAATATGCCAAACAATATCTCAACCAACAACCCGATGTCAAGTATTTTATATTTGGGCACCGGCATCTACCTTTAAAAATGCCCGTAAATAAAAACAGCACATATTTCAATACGGGAGACTGGCTACTGCATTTTACTTATATTGTGTATCAAAACGGGCAAGTCTCTTTAAATAAACTTGAATAGTTTTAAACATTAAGAAACCTTACGCTTTTCATATTTGTTTAGATAGTCTTAACTCATACGCTTTTGCATATAATAAAATCCATAGCTTAAAGCGCCTAACAAAACCAAAGTTACCAACGGGTGTTCGCCAAAAGCTCCTTGCGAATCTAACAAAATGGTTGCCACCACACCGGCAATGGCACCACCGAAATGGGCTTCATGACCAATTCGCGAATAAATATCCTGACTTCCTTTGGTCGTATACCACAAATAGCCTAAGGCAAATAGGATTGCCGGAACGGGAATAAAGGCAAACAAGAAAATCAATTCAAACGGAAATAAAGTAACATAACTGAAAACCACGGCATTAACCCCTGCTGATGCGCCAATGGCACTATACCATAAATCATTCTTATGAAAATAAAAAGTCAAATAATTACCTATAAAAACACCCCCGAAATAAATTAACAAAAAATATGTAGGACCAAAATAGTTAACCACAAAATCGCCGAAAAAATACAAGGTAAACATATTGACCAAATAATGTGACCAATCGGCGTGTAAAAAAGCGGAAGTTACAAACCGGTAATATTCTCCGGCTTTAATGCCCGATACGGAAAACTTAAAACGTTCAAAAAACTTATGATCGTTAAAGCCTAAATATGTGGTAATTCCTGTAATAACGATGATAACGGTTGATAAAGACATATTTGTTTAGATTTTAGATTTATAGGTCACTGTGTGTCCCGTTCCTACAAAAGTTGCAACGGGATGTATCGAAGTGACCGATTTTCATATTATAAATTGTCAGATGCATTTGAAAAAACGTTAGTAATAGTTATTTGATACTAATTATCAAACATCGATTTAACCATTTTTTTTAATGTCTGATGATTGTCAAAACTTTTATGTTCACATTCACCATTAACAAAGATATAATCTTTTTGCCAATCTTGATGATTATAAGCTAATTCTTTTACGGCCTTGATAATATAAGCCACTTCCGCCTCGCTGGTAGTCGGATGTATCGACAAGCGAATCCAGCCGGGTTTATGAGTGGTATCGCCTTGCTCAATTTCTTTAACAATTTGCTTTGATTTTTCTCTGTCCACCCCCAATAAAATATGACCGTAAGTCCCGGCACAACTACAACCGCCACGAGTTTGAATACCAAAACGGTCATTGAGTAATTTGACCCCGAGATTATGATGTAAACCTTCTATATTGAACGATATAATCCCCAATCTGTCCGTAAAATCACCGGCTAGTAATTGCAGATTTTCTATGGACTGAAATGCCGGCAATATCCGGTCTAAAATTTCGTGTTCGCGTGCCAAAATATTTTCAACGCCCATTTGTTCTTTAAGTTTGATAGCCAAAGCGGTTTTTATAGTTTGCAAAAAACCGGGCGTACCACCGTCTTCACGCATTTCAATATCATCAAAATACCGGTGTTCTTTCCAAGGATTGGTCCACAGCACCGTGCCACCACCGGGATGGTCAGGCACGGCGTTGTTATAAAGTTGCCGGTTAAAAATTAAAACACCCGAAGTACCCGGTCCACCTAAAAACTTATGCGGTGAGAAAAAAACAGCATCCAATTGTTGACGCGGGTCGGTTGGATGCATGTCAATATTTACATATGGCGCCGAACAAGCAAAATCAACAAAACAATAACCGTTATACCGGTGGATTAAACCGGCAATTTGATAATAATCAGGTTGTAAGCCGGTGACATTAGAGCAAGCTGTCACGGAAGCCATTTTTAACGGTCGCTTGTCAAATTTTTGTATCAAGGCTTCAAATGCCTCAAAATCTATATGTTTTTCATCTTTGTAGGGAATGATTTCAACATCTGCTATGGTTTCTAACCAAGAAGTTTGATTGGAATGATGTTCCATATGAGTGATAAATACTACCGGCCGTTCTTCATCAGAGAGCTTAATTAAAGATTTGTATTTTTCATGAATTTTCAGCCCCAATATCCGTTGCAATTTATTAACCGCGCCGGTCATACCATGTCCGGTCATAATCAATACATCATCCTCTCCGGCATGCACATGATTTTTGATAATTTGCCGGGCTTCCTCGTATGCTGACGTCATCAAATTGCCGCATAAACTTGTTTTGGTATGCGTATTGGCGGTAAAAGGACCGAAATCGTCAGCAAGTTTACGTTCGATAGGCGCATATAATCTACCACTTGCCGTCCAATCGGCATAAACCAAAGGCATAGTGCCGTAGGGCGTTTCTATAACTTCATCAATCCCGATGATTTGTTCGCGAAAAGTTTTAAAATATTGTTCTAAGCCGGTCATTTTACAAAAATTTTTCTTTAATCTCACTTATCATTTCCCGGGCTAAGGCATCGGCTTGTTCTTGCGAACGGGCTTCGGCATAAATACGAATAATCGGTTCGGTATTGGACTTGCGCACTTGCACCCACGAGTCGGGAAAATCAATACGTAAACCGTCTTGTGTATCTATTTCGGCATTTTGATATTTATCTGCAAAATAATTGATGACTTTCTCCAAATCGAAACCGGGCGTTACCGTCATTTTGTTTTTACTCATAAAATACGACGGATAAGTTTGTCGCAATTCGGACAAAGTTTTGCCGGTTTCAGCCAAATAAGACAATATTAAAGCAATACCGAGCAAGGCGTCGCGTCCGGCATGCAGTTTGGGATAAATGACACCGCCATTACCTTCTCCGCCTATAACGGCATTGACTTCACGCATTTTTTCCACCACGTTGACTTCACCGGTTTTGGCTTTAAAATATTGCACACCGTAACGGTCGGAAATATCTTTCAAAACTCTGGAAGATGACAAATTTGACACAGTATTTCCCGGATTTTTAGACAAAATATAATCGGCAACGGCAGCCAAAGTATATTCTTCGCCAAACATTCTGCCGTTTTCATCAATCAGCGCCAAACGATCGACATCGGGGTCTACAACAATCCCTAAATCGGCATCTGTTTCGGCTACGCGTTGCATAATGATTTGCAGGTTTTTTTCGAGCGGCTCGGGGTCGTGTTGAAAGTTGCCGGAAACGTCGCAATACAAACATTCATATTGCACGTTTAAGGCTTCTAACAATTTAGGAATGGCTAAACCACCGGTTGAATTAATGGCGTCAATCACCACTTTAAAACCGGTAATTTTGATGGCGTCCGTTTGCACGTCGTCCATAGCCAAAATAGCCGCAATATGTTCGTCGATATAGCCGTTGGGTTTGGTTTCAATATGTCCCAAATCATCAATCGCAGCGTAATTAAAATCGTTTTGCGCTATGATTTGCAACAATTTTTGTCCGTCGGCAGCCGAGAGAAATTCGCCTTTGTTGTTGAGCAATTTTAAAGCGTTCCACTGCTTCGGATTGTGGCTAGCGGTTAAGATGATACCTCCATCGGCTTGTAGCCCTGTTACCGCCATTTCGACACTCGGCGTGGTTGACAAACCTAAATCAACCACATCTATACCCAATCCGGTTAAAGTATGTTGCACCAGATTTTGTATCATAGGTCCGGATAAACGCGCATCGCGCCCAATGACTACTTTTAGCTTTTTGCCTGCAAATTTTTCTTGTAGCCAAGTGCCGTAAGCCGAAGCGAATTGCACAGCATCAAACGGGGTTAAATTGTCGCCCGGACGCCCGCCTATGGTGCCGCGGATTCCGGATATACTTTTGATTAGACTCATATTAAGATGAAAATTAATGGTTAAAGTTTATGTTCCAAAAATATTAAAATTGCTTAAAAACCAACAATTTTTCCAAAGCCGTTTTAATATTACTTCTAGGCGTGGCAATGTTCATTCTAAAATAATGTTCGCCGTTTTCTCCAAAAGATTTGCCGTCGTTGAGCGCTAATTTAGCCTCATTAATGAGCTTGTTTTTTATCTGCTCATGTGATAAGCTGGTGCCGGAAAAATCGAGCCACATCAAAAAAGTGCCTTCGGGTTTTAC
>Ga0256832_1003929_pt1 | contig 10074 bp, 8 predicted proteins | sample 134614metaG_FD_190534 | JGI IMG/M metagenome (GOLD analysis project Ga0256832, IMG submission 190534) | Hydrothermal vent microbial communities from Lau Basin, Pacific Ocean - 134-614 | ecosystem: Environmental > Aquatic > Marine > Hydrothermal vents | place: Pacific Ocean: Lau Basin | collected...
TTTTTGGCGAAAAAACCACAGGAGCACCCAGCAATTACGATGAAAATTTACAAACCTTTCGGGTTTATGCGCCGTCTTCTCAGATGGGGAAAGGGGAAACGACACAAAAGGAAAACGGAGATGAGAGCACAGAGCGACACGGCTTCCTCTTCCATCGATAACCTGTGCCCCCCTGAAGCAAGCATATTGCGTTCTTCCTAAAATTTCCGTATAATAACATTGCAACCTTGCTCCACCGCCTGAAAATTCGACTGGACGACTTCGGTTTGCCTGCTTCTGAAAGCACGTTGCGCCATTACAAGGGGAAACCACCGAGCACACCGAAGACGACATCGGCAGGCGACACTCACCTATTCCAAGGAGGTTTCCTCATGCTTCTCTCGCGTCCATACAAGGCTTTTGTGCTCGGCTTAGGCCTGTTAGTCATCCTGATGGCCTGCAATCTGTTTACCCGCCCAGCAGCGGGCCCCGATGCGCAAACGCTGCAAACCCTGGCCGCCCAAACCGTTCAGGCCGCGCTGACCGCGCAATCTTCAACCTCTGCTCCTCCCGCTGCCACAGCCGGTGCACACCCTACCACAACCTCGCCCACACCAACCACGGCAGCAGCGACCTCGGCCCCGCAGCCTACATCGACCACAGCCCCTCCCTCACCCACGCCGCAGCCACCTACGCCGACCCCCATCGTGCCCACGGCGACCCCCACACCCAAACCGTGCAATCTGGCCACGTTTATCGCTGACGTCACTGTGCCCGACAACACCGAATTTCAGCCGGGCGAGGCGTTCACTAAAACCTGGCGTCTGAAAAACGTAGGCACGTGCACTTGGCAGAATTACAGCGTGGTATTCGACCACGGCGACGCGATGGGCGGCGCGCCGGTCGTGCCCTTAGCCGCGGTGGTGGCTCCAGGCCAAGAGGTCGACGTGTCGGTTAACCTGACCGCACCCGCCAACGAAGGCACCTACCAGGGCTTCTGGCGGCTGCGCGACGCCCACGGTGTGGTTTTTGGCTTGACCACGGGCAACCCCTTCTGGGTCAAAATCAAAGTAGTTGCCCCAACGGCAACACCTGTTCCTACGCCCACCCCCACGGCTACCCTGCCACCGCCGGCTTTGCTGGTGTTCGACTTCTACCAACAAGCCCCCAACGCCACCTGGTATAACGGCCACAGCCAGACACTCCCCTTCCCCGGCAGCACCAGCGATTCTCGCGGCTTTGCCCGTTATGCCGACAACGCCTTGTTAGAAGACGGCCACCGTTATCGCCACGTGCTCCAGACCCACCCCGAATGGGTCAACAACGGCTTGATTACCGGGCACTTCCCGCCGTTTACTTTGAGCCAAGACGGGCGCTTCCAGGCCAAAATCGGCTTCATCGCCCTCAGCAATGGCGCTTGCGGCGTTGGCGACGTGGAATTCCGCTTGTACCTTCACCGCCCCCCTGCACCGCCTCATCGCATTGCCCAATGGCACGCGACGTGCGACGGCACCCTCCAAAATGTGGAAGTGCCCCTTTCCGCTTCCTCCCAACCGATTCGCTTGATCCTCCAGGTGGCTGCTGGCAGCAGTTCTGCCCAGGATTGGGCGGTGTGGGTCAACCCGGTGGTGTCTTCGCCCTAATTCGGACGCGAAGCAGCCACGCTCGTGCAAAAAGGCGTAGCCGGGCGGCTACGCCTTTTTCTACCTATTTTGTAACTGTTCAGCCTCTGGTTACCCGACACAAACTTGAGCAGACTTCTAACTTTTGCCTTTACCCTCACCCCGCCCCCCTTTTATCCCCCCTCCCCTCTCCCGCAGCAGCGGGAGAGGGGAGGGGGGAAAGCCGCCACCCTGCGCGAAGACGAAGGCTGCCCTGAGCGAAGTCGAAGGGGGCGGCTTGGGGGGAGAGGAGAGGGTGTGAAAAGCAAGATTGTTGTAAAGATTTGGCATGACGAGATGAGTTCTGCCGGCCAATGGGACAACGGCCAGGGCACGATTGATTTTGTGTCGGGTAATCAGGCGCCCTAAAGTCCGCGTCTATCCGCCATCATCCGCGTTCATCCGTGGGCTGTTTTCCCACCCAACAAGGAATGACCTTACGACCCTCAGCCTTTGCCCCGAGTTTCAGGGCTGCCGCTCGTCCTGGGCCAGGCCAACCAGGGCTGTCCACGCCATAGGCAACGAAGATACACCACCAAAGGCAAGAGCACAATCCACCGTAAAATTCCCCAACGGAAGTAGAAGAACAAGAACCCTACATTGCTCCACCACGAAATCCAGCCAATGGGGAACACCTGCAACATCACCAGGCTGTGCTGCTGGTAGTAAGGCATGGTCAGCGCGCTGACGGTCAAAACCAAGAGGAGTTTTTTGACGCGCGGCAGCCGCACAAAGAACACGGGCAGCCAGAGAAGCAAGGCCCACGGGCCGACGACTTCCCACAGGGTGATGCTCCCATGACGATAAAGGGGGCCATGGAAAAGATGATGCCACCAGCCTGGGAACCACCAACCGTAGCGCAGCACCGAAGCCAACACCACCCCGAGAGGCACGGCCAGGCTTTTGAGCCGCGCTGAAGGCGACAACCACCACCACAACAAAATCAACGCGGCCAATGAAATTTGCGGTTTCAACGCAGCCAGGGCAAAGCCCACACCCATCCACCACGGCCGGTCGCGCTCCAAAGCCCACCAACTAAGCGCCAACCCCAAAACCACCAGGGCATCAATCTGCCCGTAAAACAGTAAAAAGAAGAAGGGATAGGTCAGCAACACATGGATCAGCCGCCCTTGAAAGACCCGCGTGGCCACAACAAGGGCAACCAACGAACCCAAAGAGAGCAACCCGTAAGCCAACGAAAAAGGCAACCACGCCAAAGCCTCGAACAAAGGACGCAGCCAATAAGGGTTGTAAAAGTCTTCCAAGTCTCCATGGGCTACAGGCAAATAAGAAAAGCGCAAATCGACCCCTGCGCTGGGCAAAAAGGCGAAAACCACGATCACACCCAAAGCAACGCCGATGGCCAAGGCGTCTTCTGTCTTCTTTCGGTCGTATCTGCGTTGGGGAGAGAACAAAGAGGGCATCGTAAGTACCAAAACTCTGACAGCGTGGCGCGGTTAAAGTCTGGGGGAACGCCCTTTGGGACGCTGCATTCCACCTTCTCTATTTGCTTCCCAGGCCACGTCTTGCGTGGCTCCCTAAAGCGGGGAGCCACGCAAGACGCGCAAGGGCGTCTTATGGTTTGGGTGTCGGCGTGGGCGTAGGCGTGGGGGTAGCCATCTCGCCGGCCGCGGGGGTCGCGGTTTCCGAGGCCGAAGACGATGGCTCGGTAGCCGAAGGCGTGGCCGCGGCCTGGGGGAGCAGTTCGACCAGCAGTTGCCAAGCGGCCTCCACGTCTTGCACGCTGACCTGGGGCTTGTCGGGCAGGGCGTCGTGCGCTAAGGCGATCTGCCGCGCGGCCTGGCCCAAGGTCTCTTGGTGTTCGTCCGTGTGGGCTTGCAGCCAGGCCACCGCGGCGGCTGCGCGCTGCAGTTCACTCGCGGCCAGGCCGTAATTCTCCTGGCTGAGGAGCAGACGGGCGCGGGTCAGCGACTCCAGGGTCTGCAACACGCCCACTTGCAACTGCATGGCTTGCAAGCGGGTTTCCCATTGCGCCCATGCGCTTTGCAATGCCTCGGCCGTGGCCTGCACGCTTTGCGCCGCGTCTTCTTGTTTGTCGAGGCGCGTTGCCAGGCTCTGGATCTGGCCGTCGAGCGCCTTGGCTTGGGCCTCCAAAGCGTCCAGGCGGGTGGCGATCTGCGCTTCGTTGCCCTGCAGGTCTTCCATTTGTTGGCTGAGCGCCTGTTGGTTAGCCTGCAAGTCGGCCAGATCTTGCTGGAGCACGCTCAACCGCTGGTTGACCTGCTGGGCGCGATCCGCGGTTTGTTGCTGCAACGTGTCGACCTGGGCCTGCAAATCTTCCAACGGCTGAACGTAATGCCGATAAAAGTAAGGCACCGCCAGGTAAATCGCGCCGGCGATCAAGCCTAACACCAGCAGAACGAGCACCAGGCGCACAATAAAGCGCCAAAACCCTTTGAAAGCCCGTCCTAAGCGCTCGCCAAAGGAGGGACGCCGCGCGTCAGGCGTCTGTTTTTCGTCGGTCATCGTTCACCTCTCCTATAACCTCAAGAACCCGAAGGGGCTACAAATTACTCGCCGTAATTGTTGGGTGCCCCTATGGGATTGTTGGTCGAAAACGGCATTTCGCGCCTTTTCTAAGCACCCTCATCAAGGGGTGGGGGTAGGCGTCGGGGCGGAAGTGGGCGTCGCCGTAGGAGGCGCGCTGGTGGCCGCGGGCGTGGGTGTGGGCAGCAGACCGTTGAGCAGGTCTTGCAAGCCGGTCAAAAAGGTCTGGAACCGAGCGGTCTGCTGCGCCAACGCCGTGAGGTTGGCGTCGAGGTCTGCCAATTGCTGGGCCATGTCTTGTTGCTCGTCGGCTAAGGTTTGCTGCTGGTCGGCGAGTTGCTGCACCTGGCTGGCAACGCCTTTCAGGTCGGAAATCTGGCGCTGCAGCGCGTCGGCGGTCATTTCTAAGCGGTTGAGCCGCTCTTGCATGGCCAGCACCTGCCGCTCAGTGCCCTGATAGCGGGCCTCCCCCGCGTAGTGCAAGGTGCCGTTGAGGGCGTGCAGCACGCCCAGGCTCAAAACAAAAGCGAGGAGGAAGCCCAACAGCCCGGTGGTCAGCGCCAGGAGCCAAGCCTCGCGGCGGGTGACGTAGTGGGGCTGCGACGCCGCGGGGGAGCCCGCCGCTTCGGCCGCAGGCGCGGCTTCTTCCGCCGCCGCGGCTTCGGGGGTGGGCGCTTCTTCGGCCGCGGGCGCGGCTTCTTCCACCGCCGCGGCTACGGGGGCGGGCGCTTCTTCGGCCGCGGGCGCGGCTTCTTCCACCGCCGCGGCTGCGGGGGCGGGCGCTTCTTCGGCCGCGGGCGCGGCTTCTTCCACCGCCGCGGCTGCGGGGGCGGGCGCTTCTTCGGCCGCGGGCACGGCTTCTTCCACCGCCGCGGCTTCAGGGGCGGGCGCTTCTTCGGCCGCGGGCACGGCCTCTTCCACCGCCGCGGCTTCGCCCACGGTCAGCCGCGGGGCCAGCGCCTCGACCAGGCTGGGGCGGATGCCGGGCACACGGGTCAGGTCTTCCACCCGCTCGAAGGGGCGCGCCGCAAGGATGCGCTCGGCCAGCACTTCACCGATGCCGGGCAGCGCAATCAGTTCCTCTTTGGTCGCCCGGTTGAGATCAATACGGTTTTCGCTCATTGTCCACCTCCTTCGTTGGGGACGCACGTTCGTGCTCAGGTCGAGAGCAAAAGTTGTCGTGCCGATTGGAGCATCTCTTCGTCCTCGCCGCCCAACATTTGGGCGAGTTCCTGCACTCGCGCTTCTCCCTCCAGCGGCTCCACCACGGTGACGGTGCGCCCCTGGCGCACCTGCTTGGCCACCCGGAAGTGGTGGTCACCATAGGCCGCCAGTTGGGGCAGATGGGTGATAACCAACACCTGATGGTGGCGGGCTAAGGCACGCAATTTGCGGCCTACCACCGCACCCAGCCGGCCGCCAATGCCCTGGTCGATTTCGTCGAAAATCAAGGTCAGGGTGGGGTCGGCCAGCACCAAAACCCGTTTCAACGCCAACATCAGGCGGGCGCTTTCGCCGCCGGAGGCAATTTTGGCCAAGGGCTTGAAGCCTTCGCCGGGGTTAGGCGCCAGGAGGAATTCCACTTGATCTACCCCCCGGTCGTGGAAGGCCAGCCGCTGCCCGTCGGGCATGGGCAGGCCGTCGTCCGCGGGTTGCTGGCGGATTTGCACGCGGAAGCGCGCCGCGGCCATGCGCAGGTCTTGCAATTCCGCTTCGATCTTTTGGGCTAAGCGGGTGGCTGCCTCTTGCCGTTGGGTGGAAAGGTGCTCGGCCTGTCGGGCCAGGTCGGCTTCCAGGGCTGCGGCTTCTTTTTCCAGCGCGGCCAGTTGTTCTTCCGCGTGGGTGAGGGTATCCAGTTCGGCCTGGGCGCGGCGGGCGTAGGCCAAAATTTCGTCAATGGTCGCGCCGTATTTGCGCTTGAGGTCGTTGATAAGGGAAAGGCGCTCCTCGATTTCGTCGAGGCGTCGAGGGTCGAATTCGATGTTTTCCGCGTAGTCGCGCAACCGCCGCGCCAGGTCGGCCAGTTGGTCGGCCAAGCCGGCGGCTTCTTCGACCAGCGCGGCCTGGGAGGCGTCGATCTGGGCGATGGTCTGCAGGGCTTCACTCACCTGACCGAAGAGGTCGGTCAGGGCAGGGGCTTCCATGTTCCCCTCGTCGAGCAAAAACACGGCCTGCCGCGCCTGCTCGGCTAAGGTTTCGGCGTGCGCCAGCCGTTCCCGCTCCTGACGCAGGCGCTCTTCTTCCCCCGGCTGCAGGTCGGCGTTGTGGATTTCTTCGATCTGAAAAGCGAGGAAATCTGCCCGCCGGGCGGCTTCGGCCTCTTGCTGGCGGAGGGCTGCCCATTGTTTGCGCACGCTTTGCAAGCGCCGGTAGGTTTGCCGGTAGGCGGCGACTTTTTCTTCCAGATGGGCGAAACGGTCGAGCAGGCGCAGATGTTCGGGCACCCGAAAGAGGGAAAGGTGCTCGGCCTGACCGTGGATGTCGACCAGGCGTTGCCCTACGCGGCGCAGCAGGTTCAGGCTCACGGCCCGGCCGTTGATGCGGGCTATGTGGCGCCCTTGGCGGCGGATTTCACGCCCTAAGGTCAGGTAGCGGGGGTCATCCCACAGACCTTCGGGGGCGAGGAGGGCCTGCAACGCGGGGCGTACGGCCTCGTTGAGGTGGAAAGTAGCCTCCAGCAGGGCGTGGGACGCCGCGGCGCGCACCATCACGCTTTCGGCGCGGCCGCCCAGCAGCAGGCTCACCGCGTCTACGATGATCGACTTGCCCGCGCCGGTCTCACCGGTAAACACGGTCAACCCAGGGCGCAGAGGCAGTTCCAGGCGTTCGATAATGGCAAAATTCTGGATGCGAAGTTCTTCGATCATGGCCTTTAGACCCATGGAGGGGCTTGCGTTGCAGGAGCAAGCCATCACCCGCGTCATCATTCATTCTACCGCACTTTTCGGCCGAAATCGTGCCGCTGTGGTATAATGCCTTCGCGTCAGCCCGGCGAAAAGCGCAACAGCGTGTATCTGGACGCCGAGGCTGCAGCGCCACAAGTCATCTCAGTTCGGAGGCATGCTTCATGGCTAAGGCTCGCGCCCGCCGACGCACCACCATTGGCCGCCGCCCCCCACGGGCTGCGGCAGCAGCGCCGACGTTCAACCCCGATTACACGTACATCAAACGCGATCTGCGCCGGATTGCCATTTTGGCCACCAGTTACGTGGTCATTTTGGTGGCGCTTTCTTTTGTCCTCAAATAGAGTAACTGTTCAGCCACAAAGAAATCGACCACGGATAACACGGAGCGTCACGGATTTTCAGGTCGCCGAGATGACGCCGCAACCGCCAAGGGGCGAAGGTTTCGGTGTTTTCTCCTCCGCAATTTGCAGTTTCTTTCTGTCGACTGAGCAGTTACGCCCTTGCATCCTTTTCGTAAAGCCCGCAGACCGTGGAAGGCACCGCCAGGCCAACACCCGGTGGTGCTTTTTAGCGAGCACAAAGCAACCCCGCCCCTGGTTGGGCAAAGCGAAAGGGCTTGTCAGGTGCAGGCGTAGGGCACCTGCACAACAGAGAGCCGGTGGTAACACAGGGAGGGTTTACCACCGGCTCCTCCTTTTTAGAAAACATGCACCCCCGACGCCTTGAACCCCAAAAACACCTGCTCGCCCGGCTGCAACGCCAGGTCGTCTAAGGCGCGGGCCGTGACCGCGGCTACGAAGGGCAAGGCCGCGGCCTGGGGCGTGGGCACTGCGACGGTGACGTAAGTCAGCGCGCCGCGAGGCTCCAGCGCGGTGACCTGCCCGGCAAAGGTGTTGCGCAGGCTGGAAGCCAGGGCCACCCGAGAAAGCACAATGTCTTCCGGCCGCACGGCCACATGCACAGGCCCGCGCAAGGGGGTGGGGGCGACCACGGTCAGCCCCTGCAGCCGCAACACCGCCAGGCCGTCCTCTCGCGGTTCTGCCCAGGCAGGGAAGATGTTGCGCGTGCCCACGAATTCGGCCACAAAGGGGGTGGCCGGGTGGCGGAAGACGGCTTCGGGCGTGCCGACCTGCTCGATCTGCCCCTGGCGGAGCACGGCAATGCGCTGCCCCAACGCCACGGCCTCTTCAAAATCGTGGGTCACGTGGATCACCGTAGTGCCCAGTTGCTGGTGCAGGCGCCGAAGTTCTTGGCGCAGGTCTTCGCGGCGCTGAGGGTCGAGGGCGCTGAGGGGCTCGTCGAGCAGCAGCACCTTGGGGCGCACCACCAGGGCTCGCGCCAGGGCCACGCGCTGCCGCTCGCCGCCGCTGAGATGCGCGGGGGTGCGGTGGGCCAAATGCTCGATGCGGAGCAGGCGTAGCATCTCGCGCACGGCCTCGTCCCGCGCGGCAGCCCGCCGCGCCCGCCCTCCCAGCCAGGGGAAGGCGCGTTGCCAGCGGGAACGCGCTTGCATCGCCAACCCAAAAGCCACGTTTTCGGCCACCGTCCACTGGGGGAAGAGCGCGTCGTCCTGATAAACCACCCCGATGCCCCGCCGTTCGGGAGGCCAACGGGTAATTTCTTCCTCGTCGAGCCAAATGCGGCCGCTTTCTGGCCGGTGCAACCCCGCGATGGTCTCCAACAACACGGTCTTGCCCGCACCGGTAGGGCCTAAAAGGACAAAATACTCGCCGCCGGCGACGTCCAGGCTCAGGCCCTGCACCTGAAACGCGCCCAACCGCAGGCGTACTTCTTCCAACCGCAGGGCGCCGGCATTAGTGGCGTGTGGCATCGCGACTCACCCAACGAAGGAGGAAAAACACGAACAGCGAAATCAGAATGACCAGCGTGGCCACAGGCCGCGCATAGGCCAGGCCGTAAGATTCGAAACGCTCGAAAATGAGCACCGGCGCCACCATGGGATGATAGGCCAAGATGACCACCGCGCCAAACTCGCTCAGCCCGCGCGCCCACATCATGATCACGCCCGAAAGGATGTTCCGCCAAGCCAAGGGCAACGCCACCTGCCAAAAGGCTTCCCAGGGGGTGGCGCCCAAGGTGCGGGCGACGGCCTCCAGCCGCGGATCCACGCTGCGGAAGCCGTCGCGGGCCGCGTTGACCAGAAAAGCCAGGCTGACGAAGAGCATGGCGATGACAATGCCCGGCACGGCGGAGACAAAACGCACCCCCAGGGCGGCAAAAGCCCGCCCCACCGCGCCGCTGCGGCCAAAGACCATGAGCAAGGCAATGCCCGCGGCAGAATGGGGCACCACCACCGGCAGGTCGATTACGGCCTCGACAAACGCCTTGCCGGGGAAGTCGGCGCGCGCCAGCACGTAGGCCAAAGGCACGCCCAGTACCAAAGCGACTACGGTGGCCGCTGCCGACGCGGCAAACGTGAGCAAAACGGCATCCCCCACCTGCGGCTCGGCCAGCGTCTGCCAGAGCAGCCGGGGGCTGCTGGCGCCCACGGTGCGCAGCAAGGGCCAGCCCACGAACCAGATCAGGGCTGCGCCCACCACGGCAAAGGGCACATAGAGACGGTTGGACATGCTGAAGGGCTCTCCTCGTCTTTGGTAGCCTCGGCCCGGAGAAACCGCAGATTGCGCGGCTAAAAAGCGGAAAGCAAGGTGCGGAGGGATTGGGGGGAGTTGCTTAGTTGCTTAGTTGCTTGGGTGCTTGGTTACTTGGTTGCCCGTGTCATCCACGGCCAACTTCCCCAAGGCAGAGCAGTGACCGCACTTCAGGGTTGGGAAGAAGGCGCGACCAGGGGGCGCAGCCTTTCGGGGAGCAGTGCGGGCTGGTCGGCTTGCGGGGGACGCAATGGCGGCTGCCCCAACTTTTCCAAAATAGCCTGACCTTCGGGCCCCAGCACGAAGGCCAGGAATTGAGCGGCCAATTGGGGGTGGGCGGCGTTTTTGGGGATGGTCGCGCCGTACACGATGGGCGCGCCGCGCTTGGTGATGAACGTCCCCGGTTGC
>Ga0256832_1003930_pt1 | contig 10072 bp, 11 predicted proteins | sample 134614metaG_FD_190534 | JGI IMG/M metagenome (GOLD analysis project Ga0256832, IMG submission 190534) | Hydrothermal vent microbial communities from Lau Basin, Pacific Ocean - 134-614 | ecosystem: Environmental > Aquatic > Marine > Hydrothermal vents | place: Pacific Ocean: Lau Basin | collected...
TCTGCCAAATCTATACTCGGCAATTTTTAGCGCCTCTTTTTATATGTTTTTATACGGCTTTTTACATCTTGAAGCGGTTATTGATACGATAGATGCGCTGTTTGCCTCCCATTCCAAGAAAGACGCTTACAAAATCCTAAAAGAGCCGACAGTCGGAGCGATAGGGGTTGTATTTGCGGTTTTATTTTTAATTTTAAAACTATCTCTAATAAGCTATCTTTTTATAAATAATCTCTTTTTGGAATTTATAGCAGCCGCCTTAATGGGAAGGCTTGCAATAATTTTGCCTTTAAAATTTTTTAAAATACACGAAAACAGCCTTTTAGCCAACTCTTTAAAAGATGCCCTCTCAAATAGAGTTTTTTTGGATATGGCAATTTTATATTTTTTGCTCTCTTTTGCGTTTATTAAAATAAAAGCTCTATTTCTCTTTTTAATTCTTTTTATATTCTCTTATTTTCTCTCATTATATCTTTATAGAAAATTTAATTTCATAAACGGGGATATTTTGGGATTTATTATAGAGATGAGCGAATTTTTGATTTTGAATATAATCTTGGCGATATCTTGAGCAAGGCTACATATGCCTCGCCCAAGCTGTGCCTCTCTCTTTTTTATAAACTTTATAGGGAAGAACTAAAATATTAAACTCTCTTGGAAGGTCGGGATTTGGAAAAACCCTCCACTCTCTTGGAAGCCTTTGGCCAAGTTTCATAGAGAGCATCTGAGCTATCTGATAACCTTCCTGCAAATCTGTATGCCCTTTATGGATATATAGATGAAGATGTCCGGGCGTTTTGCTCTCGTAAGCTGTAAAATTTAAAAAGCCCTCCTCTCTTAAAAGAAGCTGGGCTCTGTGCCAAAATCTTTCGGTGTTTCTGCCGTTGTAATCAAATACAATATTTTCCACTTTGTCTCTTGGAGAGATTAATGAGTGGGCTACTATTATCTCCCCTTTGGCATGCCTGTTCATAACCGAATGTGTAAGCATCTCATCGACTCTTTCAAATTTATCGAAAAAGAGCCTCCCTTTATGATTTATCTTTTTTACTATCTTATTTCTCTTTATATAGTAGTGGTCTTTTATTACCTTTATTAAAGAGATATCTACATTATACATCTATATCCTAATATGTTGGTCTGTCGTATATAACAAAATCTTTAGCCAAACTTTTAAGCTCTTCTGCTATGCTTTTTTGAAGCTCTATATTGTTAATATCGTCCAAAACATCGCATATTTTATTGGCTATAAACTCAAACTCCTTCTCTTTCATTCCTCTTGAAGTCAAAGCCGGAGAGCCTATTCTAATGCCGCTTGTTACAAAAGGACTTCTAACCTCTCCTGGAACGGTGTTTTTATTTACCGTAATACCGGCTCTTCCCAAAGCCTCGTCCGCATCCTTTCCGCTAAAATCTTTATTTAGAAAAGATACCAAAACAAGATGATTATCAGTTCCGCCGCTTACTACATCATATCCTCTATCCATCAAAACTTTGGCTAAAACTTTTGCGTTTGCTTTAACCTGTTTTGCGTAATCTTTCCATTCCGGTTTTAGATTTTCGCCAAATCCCACAGCCTTGGCGGCTATTACATGCACAAGAGGCCCTCCTTGGATCCCTGGGAAAATAGCGCTGTTTACCTTCTTTGCTATCTCTTCGTCATTTGTCATAATCAAACCGCCCCTTGGACCTCTTAGGGTTTTATGAGTAGTAGATGTTACAACATCGCAATAAGGAAAAGGATCCATATGCTCTTTTGCGCATACCAAACCTGCTATATGGGCAATATCTGCAAATAAAATAGCTCCAATTTCATCCGCTATCTCTCTAAATTTTTTGAAATCTATCTCTCTTGGATAAGCGCTCGCTCCACAGACTATCATTTTTGGCTGAACAATTTTTGCTATATCCCTTACTCTGTCGTAATCTATTCTTCCATCAAGCTCCACACCGTAAAAGAAGCTTTGATAAATTTTCCCGGAAGCATTAACTTTTGCTCCGTGAGTTAAGTGCCCGCCATGGCTTAGAGCCATTCCCAAAATCTTATCGTAAGGTTTCAAAAGAGCCTGATATACTCCCTGGTTTGCCTGAGAACCTGAATGGGGCTGAACATTTGCAAATTTTGCTCCAAAAAGCTTACACGCTCTATCTATGGCAAGCTGCTCTACCTCATCTGCATACTCGCAGCCTCCATAATATCTTTTATTCGGATAGCCTTCGGCATATTTATTGGTAAATACGCTTCCCATAGCCTCCATAACAGCAGGAGAAGTAAAATTCTCGCTTGCTATCATCTCCAAATGCTCAGTCTGTCTTTTTAGCTCTTTTTCTATAATAGAATAAACAACCGGATCATTCTCTTTTAAAAAGCTCATCTACTTATCATCCTTTCTGATTTCTTTAATCTCTTTAGATAAAGGCCTCATGGCCGGGAAAAGTATTACATCTCTAATAGAGTGCTGGTTTGTCAAAATCATAACAAGTCTATCTATTCCTATACCCTCTCCCGCAGTGGGAGGCATTCCGTAGCCTAAAGCCTGAATAAAATCCTCATCCATCTCGTGAGCCTCTTCATCCCCCGCAGCTTTCGCTTCAAGCTGTTTTTTGAATCTCTCATACTGATCTAAAGGATCGTTTAGCTCGTTAAAGCCGTTTGCTATCTCCTTTCCGGCTATGAAAAACTCAAATCTCTCCGCAATTTCAGGATCTTCCTCGCTTCTTCTTGCAAGCGGGCTTATAGCTATTGGATAGTGCGTTATGAAAGTTGGATTTATAAGTTTTGGTTCCACAAACTCGTCAAAAAGCTCTGTTTGAAGAGCGCTAAGAGAGGCCTTCTCATCGGCTTCCAAGCCTTTTTCTTTAAGATATTTGATAATCTCGTCTCTATCATATAAAATATTTCTTGGAACTCCCCCTATCTCCACAATTGAATCAAAAAACTTTATTTTTCTAAAAGGAGTGCTCATATCTATCTCAAACTCTCCGTAAGGAATTTTAGAGGGAAGATCAAGTTTTGATAATAAAATCTCAAAAAGCTCTTCTGTCAGTTTCATCAAATCTTCATAGGTATGATACGCCCAATAATACTCAAGCATAGTAAATTCTGGGTTGTGAGTGTGATCCATACCTTCGTTTCTAAAGTTTCTGTTTATCTCAAATACCGCCTCAAATCCTCCCACTATCACTCTTTTTAAATATAATTCGGGCGCAATTCTAAGATATCTATCTACTCCAAGAGCGTTATGATGGGTAATAAAAGGCTTAGCGTTAGCTCCTCCGGCTATTGGATGCATCATTGGAGTTTCAACCTCCAAAAAGCCCCTCTCTTCAAAAAACTCCCTTATAATGCTTACTATTTTGCTTCTTTTTAAAAAAACCTCTTTTACCTCTTTGTTCATTATCATATCAAGATATCTCTGCCTGTATCTTAGCTCTTTATCTTGAAGGCCGTGAAACTTTTCAGGAAGAGGTTTTATAGCTTTTGTGGCTATATCAAGTTTAGAAGCGTGCAGTGAGAGTTCGCCTGTTTTGGTAACGAAAGGGTATCCCACAGCGCAAACTATATCTCCCACTTCTATTAGCTTTTTTGCCTCTTTAAACCAATCGGCTCCTATGGAATCTCTGTTTACATAAATTTGCAAAATACCGCTTTGATCTTCTATCTTCATAAAAGCGGCTTTGCCCATATGCCTTAAAAATTTTACTCTTCCGCAAACTTTCGCCTCTTTGGTTGGATCTTTTCTATCTTCCAAATCCCTTACATAAGCGTAAGTTCTTAAAAACTCGGATGCGGTGGAATCTCTTTTTATATTGTGCCCGTAGGGGTTATGTCCAAGCTCTTTTAATTTTTGAGCCTTCTGTATTCTTTGCTGTTCATATTGATTATCGAAAATCAAATCATCTATCCTTTTTTGAATTTTTTTGACACTCTTTGCAAAGCCCAAAAAGCTGCATCAAATGATGCTCTATCTTAAAATCATACTTTTTGGCTATATCATACTGTCTCTTTTCTATCACCTCATCTTCAAATTCGATAATTTTACCACAATTTACGCAGATCATATGATCATGATGAGGCTTGTTTCCAAGCTCAAACTTTTTGCCTTGAACTCCAAAAGAGATGGAGGTTACTATTCCGTTCTCTTCCAAAAGATTCAAGGTTCTGTAAATTGTGGCTATACCTACATTAAGATCGGGATAATCTCTCTTTATTAGAGCATGAAGAGATTCGGGACTGAAGTGATCGCTATTTGTATAGAGAACCTTCAGTATCGCCTCTCTTTGTTTCGTGAATTTTAGATTATTTGTTTTTAAAAGTTTTTTAAATTCTTCAAGAAGTTCGTCATAAGTGATATTTTCCATATTTTTCATAAAGAATAATCCGTTTAAAATTTAATTATTTAAAGTCTCGTTGCCCTCTTCTCTCTCCTCTTCTCTCTCCTTTTCTTTAGACTCTTCTTTAGATATCTCTCTTGATAGATTCTCCTCTTTTATATTCTGATTTTTTGAGAGATTAGTTTCAATAGTTTTGCCTTCTTTTTGTATATCTTTATTTTTTAAAATGTAAGAGCCGGTTTTAATCAGATAGGGATATAGAAAACTTTTTGAGACATACTTCTCAAGATTTGTTTTTAATATATCAATACTTGAAATAATATAAATGATTATGGAAACTATAAAAAATACCTTTAAGATTCCCACTAAAAAACCAAAAACTCTATCTAAAATGCTGATTGATTCTTTAACTAAAGAGGAAAACAAAGCTCCCAGCAAAACGGCCGCAATCCAGAAAGCTATTAAAACTATCAAAAATCCCACAAGAGATAAAGCCGCATGATTTTGAAAATGGTATAGATTTTTATCTATGAAATTGCCAAGCTCATCGCCGTATCTTGAAGCTATGAAAATTCCGCCGACTAACCCGACCAAAGAGAAAGCCTCTTTGATAAAACCTCTAAAAATACCCTTTAGCCCCAAAAAAAGAATAAATAGAATGACGACAACATCAAAAAAAGTGATATGTTCCATCATCAGCCTTCTACAATTGTATTTTTGCCCTTCTCCTTCGCTATTTTCAAAGCGTCGAAAGCTCTTTGTATTATAACATTAAAATCATCATTTTTTTGATGTTTTGTCATTCCTATGCTAACGGTAAGTTTAATATTGTTACCTTTGTAATATAAATTACTCTCTCTTGTATCGTGTAAAATTCTTTTAGCGACAAAAGAGGCATCTTCTCTATCGACTCTGTTTAAAACCACTACAAAACACTCTCCCTCGTATCTATAGACCCTAACTCCCCTTCTTAGCGTATTTGTTAAAAGTTTTGAGAGATATATCAAAATTTTATCGCCGGCTATATATCCGTATGTTTGATTTGTGTATGTAAAATCGTCTATATCCACAGCCAAAAGATAGAGATCAAGATCTTTTTCTTTTCCAAATCTCAAAATCTCTCCCAAATCTTTTAAAAGAGCTCTTTTATTGAAAGCTTTGGTTAAAGGATCTATATTAGACTCTCTCTCAAGCAACTCTATCTTATTTTTTAAATTCTCAATAACATTGCTTGATCTCTCAAGCTCATCTTCAAGATTTTTTTGAAAATCCAAAACCAAAGAGAGAAGCTTGTTTTTGTCTATATTTTTATCTTCCTTACTTATTTCGTTTAAATCTATCGATTTGCTTTGAGAGATTACTTTAATATTTTCATGCGTATTTGAAAATTCATCTATACTTTTATGGGCTAAATGATAATACTCATCCGCTACGGATCTGTTTATCCTGTCTATCTCAAACAAAAAATTATATTTGTTTACATAACTTATTAAATCGGGATCTTCATATGAGTTTATTATATCCATAAATATCTCTTGATAATATTTAGGATACGGCGGAATTCCCATCTCTTTTAATCTTCCGTAAGCTTTATCCGCAGTTTGAGAGATAATGTGGGAGAAATCTCTCTTTTTTCTTAAATTTCCGGACATTTTAAACTCCTATTCCAAGTCTTGTGGCAAGCTCTTGGGGCTGAGTTGAGAAAGAGAGCGCAGTTTCCGGCGTTATAATATTTTGCGAAACAAGCTCGGCTAATTTTTGAGTTTGAGTCTGCATTCCGGTAATGCTTTGATTTAGTTGCATCTGAGAATAGATTTGATGAACTTTGCCCTCTCTTATTAGATTTGAGATTGCATTGTTATTTATCAAAATCTCGTGAACTGCTATCCTTCCTTTCCCCTTTTTTGGCAAAAGAGCCTGGGATATAACAGCGCTTAAAGAAACAGAGAGCATATTTCTAACCTGAACCTGTTCGCTTCCCTCAAAACTGTCAACTATTCTGTTTATTGTCTGAACGGCGGAATTTGTATGCAAAGTGGCAAAAACCAAATGCCCCGTCTCTGCCGCGGTTATAGCGGTTGAGATAGTCTCAGCATCCCTTAGCTCTCCTACAAGAATAATGTCCGGATCTTCTCTTAAAGCGTATTTAAGTCCGCTTGCAAAACTTTTTGTATCCTCTCCCACATTTCTGTGAGAAAAGAGAGATTTTTTATTTTCATGGATAAACTCTACCGGATCCTCTATTGTTAGAATATGCTTATGATAATTTTCATTAATTTCATTTAGTAAAGCCGCAAGAGTGGTAGATTTACCGCTTCCAGTAGGTCCCGTTACCAAAATCAGCCCTTTTTCTCTTTTTACAAGCTCTTTAAAAACCAAAGGGGCTTTTAAATCATCAAGAGAGGGAATATCTGTGGGAATGATTCTAAAAGCAGCGGCAAGCTCTGTGTTTATAGTGTAGTAGTAGTTTCCTCTAAAACGCCCTACATTTGGAATGACTATCGCAAAATCAAGTTCTTTTTCCTCTTCTAAAATCTTCTTTTGTTTATCTGTTATGAGAGAATAGCACATCTTCTCGATTGAAGAAGCGTCAAGCTTTGGAAGATCCAAAGGAACAAGCCTTCCGTCAATTCTAACCTGCGGTTCGGATCTGCTTACCAAATGCAAATCAGAAGCTCCGTGTGCTACGACATTTTTTAGCAAAAGATTAATGTCTATCTCTCTCATAACCCCTCTTTAAATTTTCATTGAATAATTTTAGGCACCACAAAGAAGTTTTGCTCCCTTTTTGGCGCATTTTTTAAAATATCCTCTATAATATCGGCTTTTTTTGGTTCATCTTTTCTAAAAGGAGTTCCCCCCTCAAGCGTTGTGAAAGAGGCTTCCTCATTTTCTAAATCAAGCTCGTTTAAATTTTCCACAAAACCTACAATCTCTTTTAATGAATTTAAAAACTCCTCTCTTTTGCTCTCCTCTATCTCAAGCATAGAGAGGTTCTCAAGTCTTTTTAAAAGTTTTTCATCAATATTCGTCATTTTGTCTCCTTCCTTAAATTTTTACAAATTATATCAAAACAAAACTTTATCGAAAGGAGACTTTCAAGCTAAAATTTTGCCCAATTATTCACATTTTATGAAAGTTGTGTTAATATAACGTCTTTAAGAACATATCGGCTAAAAAGGATAGTTTTTGAGTTTAAAAGAAAACGTTAATGCAATAAAAGAGGAATTAAGCGCCGAAGAGCAGTTTTTAGAAAGCGCCATAAAGAGCGAGAGATTTCTAAAAAAATATAAAAAACCGATAATCGCGATAATATCAGCAATAGCTATAGCAATAATATCCTACAATGTCTACGATTTTTTAAAAGAGAGAAATATCAAAATAGCAAACGAAGCCTACTTGAAACTTCTTAAAAATCCGGGCGATAAAGAGGCTTTGAATACCTTAAAATCAAAAAGCCCAAATCTCTATATGGCGTTTTTGTTTTATGAAGCAATTCAAAAAAACAGCATTGAAGCGTTTGAAAAGATTTTAGATTCCCTAAAGGATCCGTTTTTAAAAGATTTAGCCATCTATCAGATTGCCGCTTTAAAAGCGGATGTAAAATCTCTTGATGATTACGCCCTAAAAGATAAAAGCATATTAAAAGATTTCGCTTTGCTGGATGAAGGGTATCTTCTTTTAAAAAAGGGAGAGATAGAAAAAGGAAAAGAGAAACTCTCTCAAATACCGATAACTTCCCCTCTTCAAAGTTTGATTAGAAATCTAAACCACTACGGAGTTTTTAAAGAAACTTCCCAACAAATAGAGGGTGGAAATAAAGAGATTAAATTTAATTTAGGAAAATAGATATGAAAAGAAAAGCTCTCTTTTATTTAGTAACCGCCGCTATTTTTTTAGGCGGATGTTCGAGCAAAAACACGTTTCACCCAAAAGAGATAGCGGGAGAGATAAGATATGACGGAGAGCTTCCATCTAAAATTATAGATAAGAGCATTGTTTCAGCTCTCTTGGAAAATGGGGAATTTATAACCAAAAAAGAGGGAGTTGTAAAAAGAAAACTTCCAAAGGGCTATAGAGTTTTAAATGAAACAAACAGCGGATATATAATAGCCAATAAAGCCGGGGATATAGAGATAACTAATAAAGATCTAAAAGAGATTTTTAAAAAGAGTTTTAAGGATATTGTAGCATCAGCGGCTTTCAACGGGCGCTTTTTGGCTATTGTCTTTGCAAACAACAGACTCTTTTTAATCGATACCCAAAATGATGAAGTATATTTTGACAATAAATTAGAACCGGTTTACGCGCTTGATGCAAGAATAGCAAATCCGGTATTTTTAAACGATTTGATTATCTATCCTACACTTGACGGAAGGCTTATTATAACAGATATAAACCATAGAAAAATTTTAAGAGACCTTGTAATAAGCAACGAAAAATTCTTTAACAATGTTATTTTCCTAAAAGTGATAGGAAATAGACTAATAGCTGCTACAAACAGCAAAGTAATGTCGATAAATCCAAAAAGCATTAATATATATGCCTTAGGAGATGTAAGAGATATTCTGTTTTTGGAAGATAGAGTCTATATCTTTACAAAAGATGGAAGAGTCGTTTTAGCAGATCCCGATCTTCATGTAATAAAAGAGAGAAAATTTCCGTTTGCGATATTTTCGGGATATATTTATGGAGAGTTTATCTATTTGATAGAAAAGGGAGGATACGTTATAGCTTTGGATAGAGATTTAAGAAGCGTAAATTTTTACAGACTTCCAGATAAGATAGAAGATTTGCTGTTTACGGCAAAAGAGAGACTCTATTATCAAGATAAATATTTTCAGTTAAATACGCAAAAATAATGTCCGATGCGCTTGAAGCTTTTTTGGAATATATTGTAATTATAAAGGCTTTAAGCCCCTCTACCTGCAAAGCTTACGAAAGAGATTTAAAACAGTTTGAGAGTTTTTTAAAAAAAGATATAATTACCGCCGATACAAAAGATGTTTTGGAGTTTTTATCACAAATAGAGAATAAAAATACGCTAAACAGAAAACTTGCCGCTATAAACTCCTTTTTTGACTTTTGCCTAAAATCAAAATTTATAAAAGAGAAACCAAAACTAAAAGCTGCAAAAATTCCACAATCCCTTCCAAAATTTTTAGAGTATGGAGAGTTTAAAAAAAGGCTTCAAACAATAGATAAAAGCTCTTGGATAGGAAAGAGGGATTTTGCCTTTTTGCTCTTTCTTTACGCTTCAGGGGCAAGAGTGAGCGAGGCTTTGAATGTAAAAAGAGGAGATATAGAGGGAAACTGGCTTAAAATAAGGGAAGCTAAGGGAGAAAAAGAGAGGCTTGTGCCTCTTGCTTCTTCCCTTTTAGAAAAAATTGAAGAATATTTAAAAGAAGTTCCAATATACAGCGATTATCTTTGGATAAACTATAAAGGAAAAAGATTAAGCAGAATATACGCTTTTAAAATAACAAAAAAGTATCTTCAAGTCTCGCCCCATGTTTTAAGACACTCCTTTGCAACCTCCCTTATTTTGGGAGGAGCGGATCTTAGAGTAGTTCAAGAGCTTTTAGGACACGCGACAATAAACACAACCCAGATTTACACCCACATTCAAAGAAAAGATATAAAAGAGACAATGGAGAAATTTCATCCGCTCTCAAAAGGAAAAGTTTGAAAGAGACTGTTGAGATTTTAATGAAAAAAAAGCTTATTTTTAAGAAAT
>Ga0256832_1003931_pt1 | contig 10072 bp, 12 predicted proteins | sample 134614metaG_FD_190534 | JGI IMG/M metagenome (GOLD analysis project Ga0256832, IMG submission 190534) | Hydrothermal vent microbial communities from Lau Basin, Pacific Ocean - 134-614 | ecosystem: Environmental > Aquatic > Marine > Hydrothermal vents | place: Pacific Ocean: Lau Basin | collected...
GCACCGCCGCCACGGCCAGCGCCAGCACCTCCGCGTCCGCCGCCTCCGCGTCCGGCGCGCCGAACCATTCCAGCCCCGCCTGCTCGTATTCCTGCGGATGCAGCGGATCGCCCGGCCCGTCGTAGCGAAACACCGGCCCGGCGTAGCAATATTTCGCCTCGCGCGTCGGATCATCGGCGTGGCTCAGGTGCCAGCGACAGGTGGGCACGGTCAGATCCGGCCGCAGGCACAGCTCCTGCACGCCGTCGGGGTCGGAAAACAGGAAGGTGCGGGCGCGGATATCCTCGCCCGACTTTTCGATGAACACGTCCGCCGGCTGCAGGATGGGCGGCGCCACCGGCGCGAAGCCGCGTTCGCTGAACAGAGCCAGGATGCGACCGGCCATGTCCGAAGCCGGGGCCATCAACCATCCGCTCCCGTGGTGTTGCGTTGCCTTTCCAGCATCTCGCGCACCCGCGCCACCAGTTCGCCGCGCGGCACCGCCACCTGCGCCGGGCGTTGTTCCACCCACTCCTGCCGCGAGGCGATGGCCGCCGCCTTGCGCCGCCCCTCGATGAGGTCTTTCAGCTGCACGATGCCTTGTTGGCGTTCGTCCTCGCCCTCGATGACGGCGATGGGCGCGCCGCGCTTGTCGGCGTATTTCATTTGCGCCTTCAGGCCAGATGTCCCCATGTACATTTCCGCGGCGATGCCGTCGCTGCGCAGCTCTTCCACCATGCGCCAGTAGTCGGCCACCCGCTCGCGATCCATCACCAGCACCACCACCGGCGCGCCCTGTGCCGGCGCACGCAGCTTCTTCAGATACTCCAGCGCCGCATACAGCCGCGAGACGCCGACGGAAAAACCCGTCGCCGGCACCTTCTGTCCGGTGAAGCGCGCCACCAGGTCGTCATAGCGCCCGCCGCCGCCGACGGAGCCGAAGCGCACCCGGTTGCCGTCCTCGTCTTCGACATGGAAGGTCAGTTCGGCTTCGAACACCGGGCCGGTGTAATAGTCGAGCCCCCGCACCACGGAGGGGTCGAAGGCGATGCGCTCCGCGCCGTAACCAGCCGCATCCAGAAACGCGGCCATTTCCGCCAGCTCCGCGACGCCTTCCCTGCCGCGCTCCGAGCCGCCCACCAGCTTCTCCAGCCTGGCCAGAATGTCCGCGCGCGCGCCGCCTTCCAGCCCCGCCTCCACGAAGGCCATGACGTGTTTGATCTGCGCCTCGTCCAGCCCCGCGCCCTTGGTGAAGTCGCCGGATTCGTCGAGCCGCCCCTCGCCCAGCAGGGCGCGCACGGCCTCGGGCCCCAGCCGGTCCAGCTTGTCGATGGCGCGCAGGATGGTGAGCCGCGCCGCCTCGTCCGCCTGGCCGATACCCTCCAGCACGCCGTCGAGAATCTTGCGGTTGTTGACCTTGAGCACATAGTCGCCACGCGCGATTCCCAGCGCCTCGAAGGCCTCCGCCGCCATCATGCACACCTCCGCGTCCGCCAGCGGGCTGGCGGTGCCGACGGTGTCGGCGTCGCACTGCATGAACTGGCGGAAGCGTCCGGGGCCGGGCTTTTCGTTGCGAAACACCCAGCCCGCGCGCATGGAGCGGTAGGGCTTCGGCAGCCGGTCGTAATTGGCCGCCACGTGGCGCGCCAGCGGCGCGGTCAGGTCATAGCGAAGCGAGAGCCATTGCTCGTCCTCGTCCTGAAACGAGAAGACGCCCTCGTTCGGCCTGTCCTCATCGGGCAGGAACTTGCCCAGCGCATCGGCGTATTCGATGAAGGGCGTTTCCAGCTCGGCGAAGCCGTGCGCGGCATAGACCCCGCGCACCGTGTCCAGCATGGCCCGCGTGGCGGCGATTTCCGCCGCGGAGATGTCGCGAAAGCCCTTCGGCAGCCGCGCCTTCGGGCGCGCGCTTTTCTTCTTCCTGGCCATGGTCGCCTGAAATCCCTGATTGTCGTCACCGCCAGCGTGTAGCGCAAACCCACGGCCCGCGGCAAGCAGGGAACAATGAATGGCGGGAATCAATCAAGCAGCAATTCGGGAGGAATGCCCAGCGCCGGGGCGATAACCTCGGCGGCATCCCGCGGCAGGGCGGACGCGGTATCCAGCTCGGCCAGTTCTTCCGGTGAAACGGCGGTTTTCTCCGCCAACTCGGCCAGCGACAGGCCGCGCCATTCACGAAACACCTGCAGGGGTGGCTCGTCGTCGATGAGTATGCGGCGCGCCAGCTCCAGCGGGATCATCACCTCCTCACCGGCCTGGATGCGCATGGTCAACTTCTCCGCCTCGCGCCAGTCTTCCTCGGAAACCCGGCGATCGGCAATTTCATCGAACTTGTTCATGGCCTTCTGGCCTCAGGCTACGAGCCGCAACAGCTCCCGCTCTCCATCTTTTCCGACATACACAATAACACGATAGCCGTGAGGAAGAGCAACCGAAAACAGGCGTCCCCGGCCCTTGCGCGCATGGATCCGGAAAAATTCCTCGTTCGCCAACGTTCTTTGCAGGGCTTCGTAAATGGCTCGCCGCCTGCCCTTCGGCACCCGTTTGAGCTGGCGGAAAAGGGCGGGTGGAATGGAATGTGATTGACCTCGCATTGTCGCCTCCGTGCTGACCGGAGGCGATAATAATGGTTAATAATAAATGAATAATAAATGTTTAATAATTTATGAAATCGTTATACTTGCACCGGCACGGTTTCGGCGATTTCGATGCCGAAACCGGAGAGGCCGACATAGTGACGATCGGAGGAGGACAGCAGGCGGATGGAGCGGATGCCCAGATCGCGCAGGATCTGTGCGCCCAGACCCACGTCGCGCCATTCCTTCTCGCGTTCCTTCGCGCTTTCGGTGTCTTCGCGTTCGGGAGCTTCGCCCGCCAGCTCGGCGATGGAGGCGGGCGGCACGCCGGTGGCGCCCTCGCGCAAATAGATGAGCACGCCGCCCCCTTCCTTTTTCAACGCCTCGAACACGCGGTTCAGCGTTTCGCGGTGGCCGAACACGTCTTCCAGAACGTTTTCGCGGTGCAGGCGGGCGAGCACGCCTTTTCCGCCGCCGATGTCCCCGAAGATCAGCGCCAGGTGCTGCACCGGGTCGAATGGCGTGGCGTAGGCGATGGCCCGCGCCGGGCCGACGGGCGTTTCCAGATCGAACTCCGCCACCCGCTCCACCAGCCGTTCGCGCTTGCGTCGATAGGCGATGAGATCGGCCACGGAAATGATCTTGAACCCGTGCTCGCGGGCAAACGCCAGCACCTCTTCGCCGCGCTTCACGGTGCCGTCGTCGTTCACCAGCTCGGAGATGACGCCCACCGGCGGCAGGCCGGCCAGTTTGCACAGATCGACGGCGGCTTCGGTGTGGCCGGAGCGGATGAGCACGCCGCCGCGCCGCGCCACCAGCGGAAAGACGTGGCCCGGACGCACGAAGTCTTCCGGGCTGGAGCACGGATCGGCCAGCGCCCGCACCGTGGCGGTGCGCTCCGCCGCCGAGATGCCCGTGGTCAACCCCTTGCGGTAGTCCACCGACACGGTGAACGCGGTGGAAAGCGGCGCGTCGTTCACCGCCACCATGGGATCCAGGTTCAGCCGCCGGGCCTCTTCCGGCGTCATCGGCGCGCAGATGATGCCGGAGGTGTGTCGGATCATGAAGGCCATCTGCTCAGGCGTGATGGTGCTGGCCGCGGCGATGAGGTCGCCCTCGTTCTCGCGGTCGGCGTCATCCACCACCACCACCATTTCGCCATTGCGCAACGCTTCCAGCGCCTGTTCCACGCCATCCAGCACAGTTGTGTTCCGCTCGTTCATCACCCTTCCCGCCTGTTGTTCGTGGTCGTTCAGAAACGCACAAGCCCGTCGCTCAAGTCAATGGCAACCATGGCGACTGGTGTCATCGACGCAATTGCAGATTGACATTTCATGGAAATAATATTATAAATTGCATCCGCGGGTATGGTGAAAAAGGGAAGTCGCCATCTGCTTGCCATCATTTTACTACCCCGGCGCGATATTGGTGCACTAGCTTTCCGCTGCGGGGGAGGGGAGTGATTCGTCATGCAGCTCCAACGGCAAACAGAAAATTCCCCGCCGGGCAACCGGCCCGCTCCACGCAACATGATGACTCTCACGCTGCTGATGGCGACGGGTCTGTTCATCATGCTGTGGGGGCTGGCGCGCGGGTTGCAAATGCTGCCCTGAGGGCGGCTTCTGGTGTGGGAGCGTGTTCATTCGAAAAGGCTGAGCACGTTTTCGGGCGGGCGGCCCAGCGCCGCTCGTTTGCCCCGTGCGTCTTCCACGATCACCACCGGGCGTTCGATGAGCCGCGGATGCTCCACCATGGCCCGGATCAGCTCGTCTTCGGACTTGCTCTCGTCCGCCAGCCCCAGCTCCCTGTATTCCTTCTCCTTCCTGCGCATCAGCTCGCGCGCGGAGGAAAAGCCCAGAAGTTGCAAGACCTCGCGAATGTCCTCCGCCGAAGGTGGCGTTTCCAGGTATTTGACGATTTGCGGCTCGATGCCCCTTTCCTGAAGCAACTGCAACGTCTGGCGCGACTTCGAACAGCGCGGGTTGTGCCACATCACGACTTTCATGTTTCGCTCCCCGTTTGATGTTGGGTGATCACGTTCCGTTTTACACCGCCGCGGGCTTTCGTCCAGTCGCCCAGGTAGAACGCGTTACCAAGCGCCGCGACGGCGCGCGACGTGGACTGACCGACTGACGCGCCCGTCCGTGATTGTCCGGGCGCATGACGCTCCGCCCATTCCTCCGCCGCCGTGCCCACCGCCTCGCTCACGTGAGCGTAGCCTGCCCGCTCCATGCGCTCCAGCAGGCCGGAAAGGATATCCGCCACCAGCGACGGCCCGCGATAGACGAAGGCGCTGAGCACCTGCACAAGGTCGGCCCCGGCGCGGATCTTTGTCCATGCCGTTTCCGCATCGCGCACGCCGCCCACGCCAATGAGGCGCAGGCGCCCCGCCGCCAGCAGCCAGGCCCGCGCCAGCATGCGCGTGGAAGGCGCGAACAGTGGCAGCCCGGAAAGCCCGCCGGCCTCCGTTCGCAACGGGCTTTTCAGCGATTCGGGCCGCTCGATGGTGGTATTGGACACGATCAGCCCCGCCGCGCCGCCTTCCACCGCCGCCTCCACGATCTCGGCCAGCGCCGCATCGTCCATGTCCGGCGCGATTTTCACGAATACCGGCAACGCCGCCCTGCCGCGTTCCGCCACCACCGCTTTCACGCCCGCCAGCAGCCGCCGCAGCGCCTCCGGCCCCTGCAGGTCGCGCAGCCCCGGCGTGTTGGGCGAGGAGATGTTCACCGTCAGATAATCGGCCACGTCGGCGAAGCAGCGCGCGCCTTGCGCATAATCGGCGATGCGGTCGCGGCTGTTCTTGTTGGCGCCGATGTTTACCCCCAGCACCCCGCGCCCGGACAGGCGGGCATATTTCCGAAGGCGGGCAAGCACGGCCGCCTGGCCCTCGTTGTTGAAGCCCAGGCGATTGATGATGGCCTCGTCCTCCTTCAGGCGAAACAGGCGCGGGCGCGGGTTGCCGGGCTGGGCCAGCGGCGTGACCGTGCCCACTTCCACGAAGCCGAAGCCGATGGCGAACAGCGCCGGCGCGGCGCGGGCGTTCTTGTCGAACCCGGCGGCCAGCCCCAGCGGATTGGCAAACGAAAGGCCGCAGCAGTCCACGCGCAGGCGTTCGTCCGTCACCGGGCGCGACATGGGAAACAGCCCCCATTGCAGGGCGCGGATGGTCAGTTCGTGCGCGCGCTCCGGCTCCAGGCGGTGGAGCAATCGCAGGGCCAGCGTTTCAGACCAATTCATGTCCAGCTCCCCCGGAAACGGCGTTCGCGCGAAGGGAAAACGGCGTGGAGCCTGCTTTTCTCACCGCCGTTGCGAAGACCGGAGGGACGACCGTCCCCTATTCCGCCGCCTCCCGCGTCTGTTCATCCTCGTCCAGCAGCAACAGCTCGTCGGCCTGCGCCCGGCGGCCGTGCCACGAGGAGCGCAGCACATATTGCACCCGCATGCCGGGCAACAGCGTCGGCAATCCGGCGCGGGCCACCGCCGAATGGTGCACGAACACGTCCTCGCCGCCGTCTTCGGGCACGATGAAACCGAAGCCGCGCCTGATGTCGAAAAATTTCACCCGGCCGCGCTGCATCACGATCCTGCTCCCTGTTGCCCGACACCTTTTTAGACTCTTGCGGGGGCTGTGCAAACCGCTCATTATCCCGCCAGGAACAGCCAGGGGGGAAAACGGATGCGCAAGGGAGGGGCCGTGATGGTTCTGGTGGCGATGCTGCCGGGACTGGCGCACGCGCCACAGGCCGCGCGGGCGCAGCTGAACACCGCGCGGGTGGAGCGTCAATACGCCGTTTCCGGCCGCAATGAGCGCGCCCTGCTGGCGGACATGCGCCGCCGCGGCCCGCGGGTGGGTGGCCGGCCGGCGCTGGCCAGCACCCGCATGGAGGCGCGCTATTCCGCCCGCCTGAATCGGGTGGCGGGGCGTTGTCAGGTGCGGGATTTCCGATTGCGCGCGCGTTTCATCGTCACCCTGCCGCGCCTGCGTCGGCCACGGTTGCTGCGTGCAAGTGCCCGGAAACGCTGGCCAGGGTTCCTGACGCGCCTGCGCCGTCATGAGGAACGACACATCGCCATCTGGACGGAATGCCTGAAACGGGTGGACGGGAAATTGCGCCACATGAGCGCTTCCGACTGTAACGCGCTCAAGCGCCGCATGAAAAACACTTACCGGCGGATCATGCGCGCCTGCAACCATCGCCATGATGTCTTCGACGCGGGAGAACATCACGTTTCGCGCAAGCTTCCGTTCATCCGCGCCGCCATTCGCCAGGGGCGGGTGCGCACGATGCACGCCGCGCGCCGCTAGGGGGTATTTCTCTCACCTTCGGGCGCGGAAGGCCGCGGCGATGGTGCCGTCGTCCAGAAACTCCAGCTCGCCGCCCACCGGCATGCCGTGCGCCAGGTGGCTCACCCGCGCACCGCTGTCGGCCAGCGCATCGGCGATGTAGTGCGCCGTGGTCTGCCCCTCCACGGTGGCGTCCAGCGCCAGGATCACTTCCCGCACCCCTTCCGCGCGCACCCGGTTCACCAGCTGCGGAATGCGCAGATCGTCCGGCGTGACGCCATCCAGCGGCGACAGCAGCCCGCCGGTGACGTGATAGCGCCCGCGAAAGACGCCGGCGCGCTCCAGCGCCCACAGGTCGGCCACGTCCTTCACCACGCACAACAGCTCCTTCTGACGCCTTTCGCTGGCGCAGATGCGGCACGGGTCGGTGGTGTCGAAATTGCCACAGACGGAACACGCGCGCACCGCCTCCGCCAACGCGGTCAGGGCCTCGGCCAACGGCCTCAACCGGCTCTCGCGCTGGCGCAACAGGTGCAGCACGATGCGCTGCGCCGAGCGCGGCCCCAGCCCCGGCAGGCGGGCGAGGTGTTCGATGGCGCGGGTGATTGCGTCCATGGTTTCCGCACGAAAAAATGATGCGTCGATTCCGGCTTTCCAACCTATATGATGCGGAAAGGGCGCGTAAAGGCATCTTGCCGGTCCGCCACCCCGCATCCCCGTCCAACCCTGCCCGTGACAATCGGGGGTTGGGCGGGGGTGCGGGGCGGTGGGCCGGCCACAAAAAGCCGCAAGGAGAGAGCCGATGTTTTTCACGCCGGAACGGCTGAAGGAAAAGATGCGCATGATTTCGCCGGAGGAGGCGCTGCCCGGGCGGGAGGAGCCGATCCCCACGGCGAAGCATCATTTCGTCTCCGGCCGGCCGCTGAAAGGGCCGTATCCGGAAGGCGCGCAAACGTGCTTCTTCGGCATGGGCTGCTTCTGGGGCGCGGAGCGATTGTTCTGGCGGATGCCCGGCGTGTGGGTGACGGCGGTGGGCTATCAGGGCGGCCACACCCCCAACCCCACCTACGAAGAGGTGTGCAGCGGCCACACGGGGCACGCGGAAACGGTGATGGTGGTGTTCGAGCCGGACAAGGTGGCCTTCGAGGAGCTGTTGCGCCGGTTCTGGGAATCGCACGACCCCACGCAGGGCATGCGCCAGGGCAACGACGTGGGCACGCAATACCGCTCCGCCATTTACGCCACCACGCCGCGGCAGCTCGAAGCCGCATCGCGCTCGAAGGAGGCCTATGAACAGGCGCTGGCGGCGTGCGGGCTGGGGCGCGTCACCACGGAAATCCGCTCCGCTCCGCCATTTTATTTCGCCGAGGAGCATCACCAGCAGTATCTGGCGAAAAATCCCGGCGGCTATTGCGGCTTGCGCGGCACCGGCGTGCCATGTCCCGAATAATACCAGGATGCGCAACGTCTGGCCGCTGAAACCGCCCCGCGCCCTCAGGCCCTTGTTTTTCATAATTTGGGGGCCCAAGTGGGAACGCGGGGCGGTGGGTGGTCATTTATGCATTCTGGTATGATTTGACCATGGCGCGATTGTGAGCGGCGCCCGGGCGCGGCCCGTGGTAGAAAGGGCGGCCAGAAGGAGCCGCGCATGATCCAACGCATCAACCAGTTCGTCCGCCGCCTGCCCGCCTGGCCCATCTATCTGCTGGCGGCGGCGCTCATCGCCTGGCATTTCCGGCAGGCGCTCTCCGGCGCCTACCGGCCCGACCCGGTGCGCGCGCTTGAGTGGGAATATGGGCGGCTGGCGCTGCAATTCCTCATCGCCTCGCTGGCGCTGACGCCGCTCAAACGCTTCACCGGCCTGAACCTGATGAAATTCCGCCGGGCGCTGGGGCTGTCGGCCTTCTTTATGGCGCTGGCGCATCTTTCCGTGTGGCTGGCGCTGGACATGCAGGGCTACGTGGCGCAGATGCTCTCCGACATCGTCAAGCGGCCCTTCATCACCGTCGGCATGGCGGCCCTGCTGATGATGCTGCCGCTGGCCGCCACGTCCCACGATGCCATGATCCGCCGCCTGGGCGGGGCGCGCTGGCGCCGTCTGCACCGGCTGGTTTATGCGCTGGCGCCGCTGGTGGCGCTGCACTTCATCTGGGTGCGCAAGGGCTGGCAGATCGAACCACTCGTTTACGCCGCCATCATCCTGCTGCTGCTGGCGCTGCGTCTGCCCGCTCAGAACCGCCCGGCGCCGCGCCGTCCGGGCAACGTGCGGGCGGCCTGAATCCGGCGACATTCCGCACGTTCCATGTGATTAACCGAATTTCGGTTAATCGGTGCGGACTTGTGTTTTCTCCCGCCGCTTCGCTATAAGCTGCCCGCAGGGAATGCGAATCCACACGCGGGGGCCAACGACGGAGCGTTTCATGGCTGCCAGCACATCCGGCAAACAGGGCAAGGGCCGCGCGCGCAAGGCGGCGGCGAAACCGAATCACCCGCCTGCCTTCACGAAGGAGGAAGAGCTGCGCGCGCTCAAGGACATGCTGCTCATCCGTCGTTTCGAGGAAAAGGCCGGCCAGCTCTATGGCATGGGCCACATCGGCGGTTTCCTGCATCTCTACATCGGGCAGGAGGCGGTGGCCACGGGCGTGTTCATGGCCCGCCGCGAACAGGATGATGTCATCACCTCCTACCGTTGCCACGCCCAGGAGCTGCTGGCGGGCGCCGACCCGAAGGCGGTGATGGCCGAGCTGACGGGCCGCCTGCCCGGCGTCTCGAAAGGCAAGGGCGGCTCCATGCACATGTTCCACGTGGCCGGGCATTTCTGGGGCGGTCACGGCATCGTCGGCGCGCAGGTGCCGCTGGGTACGGGCCTTGCCTTCGCCGCGCACTACAATGGCGAGGACAGGGCCTGCTTCACCTTCTTCGGCGAGGGCGCGGCCAACCAGGGGCAGGTCTACGAGAGCTTCAACATGGCCGCCCTGTGGAAGCTGCCGGTGGTCTATGTCATCGAGAACAACCGCTATGCCATGGGCACGGAAATCCACCGTGCCTCGGCGAAGGCGGAGGAACTGTTCATGCGTGGCGCCGCCTTCGGCATCCCCGGCGAGCAGGTGGACGGCATGGACGTGCGCGCCGTGAAGGATGCCGCCGGGCGCGCCCTGCAACACGTGCTCTCCGGCAACGGGCCATTCATCCTGGAGATGCAGACCTACCGCTATCGCGGGCATTCCAT
>Ga0256832_1003932_pt1 | contig 10070 bp, 11 predicted proteins | sample 134614metaG_FD_190534 | JGI IMG/M metagenome (GOLD analysis project Ga0256832, IMG submission 190534) | Hydrothermal vent microbial communities from Lau Basin, Pacific Ocean - 134-614 | ecosystem: Environmental > Aquatic > Marine > Hydrothermal vents | place: Pacific Ocean: Lau Basin | collected...
CAAAAACCCTGGACAGTGCAAAGCCCTCGTCCGCGGACTGACCTTCAAGGAGAATGTATCGGATATCCGCAATTCGAAAGTGGCCGATCTCGTTCGCGAGTTGGAAGATTACGGTATCCAAGTGGATGTGCTGGACTGCTACGCTGACAAAGAGGAGGTCAAGGAAGAATACGATATAGATTTATTGAATCAACCCAATGGACCTTATGACGCCGTCATTGTAGCTGTAGCGCATAATCGCTACAAGGAAGAAGGCATCGATTTTATCCGCCAAATCATCAAACCCGAAGGTATTGTCATGGATTTGAAAGGGATATTGCCTCGAAAAGTAGATGGATTGACATTATGGAGACTGTAGACCAAACATATAGAAGCAACGAGGACCGACGTCGTTGGTATGCCGTATATACGGGATTTCGCAAGGAGAAGTCGGTTTGCAGGGAGTTGGCCAAGTATGGCATTGAAGCGTATGTCCCTGTCATAAAGAAAGTGCGGCAATACCGGCGCAAAGTCAAGGAGTACGAGCTCCCGTTGATCAGTCATTATGTATTTGTGCGTATTCACCAAAGCGAGCGCAGTCGTGTATTGAACGCCAGAGATGTGTTCCGGTTTGTTGGATTTGGTGGAAGACCCTCTCCCATTCCGGAAGAGGAAATAGCATTGTTGCAGCGGATTACCGGTGAGATAAACGAGGTGGAAGCCATGCCATTGCAGGATTTGAATGAAGGCAGTGAAGTAGAAGTAATCGGCGGGGCCTTGACGGGCTTGCGAGGCACCGTACGCTCCAAAACCGGCAAGCACCGGTTATTGATAGATTTGAAGAATATAGGGTATACCTTAAGCTTGGAGGTGCCCGCCAAATATTTGCGAATTCTCAAGCGAGCTTAGCCTAAAATTAGGGCTAACTCCTTGAAATGGTTGAATTTATGGGCAGTAGGTCTGCGACCTATTGACGGCGGAGCCTTGCTTTTATAAAAATATTGATATGAAAATTGCAGTAATTGGAACCGGCTATGTCGGATTGGTCACCGGAACTTGCTTTGCAGAGACCGGCAATGAAGTCACATGTGTTGACATCGACGAAAAGAAAGTCCGTCAAATGCAGGAAAGCAAAGTCCCGATCTACGAACCGGGTTTGGAGGTGATGTTTAAACGCAACATCCAACAAGGGAGACTCTCCTTCACCACTTCTTATGAGGTAGCTATGAAGGATGCGGAGATTGTTTTTTTAGCCCTCCCAACACCACCCGGAGAGGATGGATCGGCAGATTTGTCTTACATATTGTCTGCCGCCCGAACGCTTGCCCCTTTTATCCATAAATATGTCGTCATCGTGGACAAAAGTACGGTACCGGTGGGAACTTCCGAAAAGGTCCATGACACGATCGCCCAAACGGTGGATGAGCGCCTCTTTGATGTCGTATCCAATCCCGAGTTTTTGAGGGAGGGGGTAGCCGTTGATGACTTTATGAAGCCGGATCGAGTGGTGGTTGGCACGCGATCAGACAAGGCAGCTGCGATGATGAAAAAACTGTATGCTCCCTTTGTCCGGCAGGGGAACCCTATCATTTTTATGGATGAGAGAAGCGCGGAGATGACAAAATACGCCGCCAATTCCTATCTCGCTACGAGGATTAGCTTTATGAATGAGATTGCCAATTTGTGTGAGCGTTTGGGGGCCAATGTGGACTACGTTCGCAGGGGGATGGGGAGTGATACGCGCATAGGCAAAAGGTTTTTGTTCCCCGGGGTAGGGTACGGTGGGAGTTGCTTTCCCAAGGATGTACAAGCCCTGGCCCTGATGGCAGAGCAAGTGGACTATGACTTCAAACTCGTCAAAACCGTGATGGAGGTCAATCACCGTCAAAAAACTATCCTGGGCGAGAAGATGAAACGGTATTTCATGCGGGACCTGAAGGGAAAGAAGGTCGCTATCTGGGGATTGGCCTTTAAACCCGAGACGGATGATATTCGCGAAGCTCCTGCTTTGGATTTGATACGGGAACTCCTGGAAGAAGGGGCTGAAATACATGCGTTTGACCCCGAAGCCATGGACAATGTCCGGGCACTTTTTGGAGACCGGCTCCAATTTGGATCCACTCCTTATGATGTTCTGAAGGAGGCAGACGCCTTGGCGATATTGACCGAATGGCAGGTATTCCGTACACCCGATTTCGACAAAATGATAGAATTAATGCGCCATCCGGCCATTTTTGATGGACGCAATCTCTACGATATCGCAGAGATGAAGGGTCGATCTTTTTACTACGACAGCATTGGAAGAAAATAGGGCATTATGAATGATAAGATACAAATGGTGGACCTTCGGTCGCAGTATTTGCGATTGAAGGAGGAGATAGATCCGGCCATGCAAGCGGTCTTGGATAGCGCCCGGTACATCAAAGGGCCGGCCGTCGCTTCTTTTGAAACGCACCTCGCCGGATACCTCGACGTGGAACATGTGATAGGATGTGCCAATGGGACGGATGCCCTCCAAATCGCTTTGATGGCACTCGGATTAGAGCCGGGGGATGAGGTGATTGTACCGGCATTCACCTACGTGGCTACTGCCGAGGTGATTGCCTTACTTCGTTTGAAACCCGTCATGGTCGATGTCCATCCCGACACATTTGATCTCACGGCTGAGGTGGTAGAAGCAGCCATAACACCGCGCACTAAGGCGGTGGTACCCGTCCATCTTTTTGGCCAGACAGCGGACATGGCCCCCATCATGGATGTCGCCCACAAACATGGCATCTTCGTCATCGAGGACAATGCTCAGGCCATAGGAGCGAGGTATGAAATGGCCGGAAGCCGGTTAGCGGCCGGAACGATAGGTGACATCGGGACAACTTCCTTTTTTCCGGCTAAAAATCTGGGATGTTTTGGGGATGGAGGCGCGATTTTTACCCGGGAGGAAAGGCTCGCTGCCCGGATTCGAATGATTGCCAACCACGGCCAATCCAAACGGTATTACCACGATGAAATAGGGGTCAATAGCCGTCTGGATGCCCTGCAAGCTGCTATCCTGGATGTCAAATTGAAGCACTTGGATGATTTTGCGGCAAGACGGCGCAAAGTGGCAGATAGCTACGATGCAGCATTCAGCGAGCTGGAGGCGGTCCAAACTCCTGTGCGATCTCCCAAAAGTGATCACGTCTTTCATCAATATACCCTCCGCATCAAAGACGGCCGGAGGGATGCCCTCAAAGCCCACCTCAATGCACAAGGCATTCCCGCCAATATCTACTATCCGGTCCCCCTTTACAAACAAAAAGCTTTTGCTCCCTTTTCGGAGGTAAAGCATTTGCCGGTGACAGAGATGCTCTGTAAAGAGGTGCTGTCCTTGCCCATTCACACAGAGATGCGACCGGAGATACAAGAGCGTATTATCCAAGGGGTTCGCTCCTTCTATGAGTAATCAGTGGTATGAAACGGTAGGCGTAAGTAGTAATTGGAAGCTTTTTGTAATGTATAATCAATACTGGTTGATATGAAACTTAAAATCATTTCTCGAATTGGAAAAGAGATAATTCATTTTGCTGAAGGCAAAACGATTATATCATCTAAGTATCGTACAATATTTTGGGAAGATGGGAAAACGATTAGAAGACTAAAACTTCCAGAGCCGAATTTAGTATATCGAGTTTTGGGACTTTTTAGATTAAGCCGAAGGGCATTTCGGCTCGATAAATGTAATGTTTTCCTTCACAATGATAGATTAATCATTATAAGACAGGGTTTCGTCTATTTATATGATCCCTTAAAACAAAGACTTACTAAGACGCTTAAGTTAACTAACTGTCGCAATGTTTTGCATCAATCCATTAGTGTTACCCCCGAAGGATTTATCTACTTTGGAGAATACGGTAAAAACAAAAACAGAGACCGTGTCCCTGTATATAGAAGTATAGACGGAGGAGAGTCTTGGCAAGTTATATATGCTTTCCCCCCCAAAAGTATAAAACACATTCATGGGTGTTATTACGACAAATTCACTGATAAAATATGGGTTTGTACAGGTGATTTCGCAAATGAGAATTTTTTATTGATGACAGATAAAGATTTTATAAACGTGAAAAAGATAGGAGACGGCCAACAAAGGTATAGGACCTGTAATTTGATTTTTACAAAAAACAAAGTCCATTGGTTAATGGATAGTCAATTGGAGCCTTCTTACCACATTATATTTGATAGAAAGACTGAGGAAATTGAAGTTGGTCAACAATTAATGGGGCCAATATGGTATGTAAAAAAGCTAGTTGACAATTCGTATTTGGCGGCTTCAGCGCAAGAAATTGGAGCGGGTGTGCTGGACGATAAAATTCATTTGTATCATTCAGTAGATTTGAAAAACTGGAATACTATAGAAACATTTGAACATGATAAATTTCCAAAACGCTATTTTAAGTTTGGGGTTATTGGTTTTGCAGATGGCATGCAATCGATTAAAGAGTTTTACATGTTTTTTGAGGCGGTAAGAGGGTTGGATGGTAAATCACTTAAGTGTACTTTAGAATGAATGTGCAGGAGATTATAAACAACTTGCCATCTCTTCTTAACTCTGATGAATTCCCTCTATTGAATAATACGTTTATTGAGGGACTGGAGAATGTGAAAACATCGTTCTCAAACGAATTTTCCACCATTTCAATCCTAAATAGTTTAGGTGATTATGATAAGTTTAGAAATATTATATCCATGGATATAGTAAATTTAAGAATTCTTCTCCATTTTGAAATTTCTAATAATAATTTTCACTATTGGATGGAAAAATTGCTAAGGTACTGTGAGATAAACTACGTTAAGTTAAGAAGCAATGAAAGGAAGTATGGCAGATCTAGAAATGAGAGTATTGAAATATATAATCAAATAATTGCTCTTTTTGTGGAATATCATTTAAATAGCAAAGATTTATTGTTTCTCAACACTGCGTTAAAATTGGCAGATTTACATTGGATCAAGCCAATACTTCAAACTCCTAATAGTATAAAAGTTTTAAGAAAAATTAAGATGATACAACTACAAAAAATCTTAAGGGCTTTAGCACATGACTAATAAAGCAATCATAGTATTTTGTCCTAATCCAAGCAGTCTATATACTGTAAGCGTTTGTGAGCTACTTATGAAAATGGGATATTCTATAGATTATATCATTGTACGCAGATTTACTTTGAATAGATTTAGGGCTGAATTTTCAAGAGATGGGAAAAGACTTTTAAGTAAAATATGGAAGAAATTGGTCTTGAAGGAAGCAGCATATCCTCCGGGAAGCAATAGTTTACCATTTTTTAGAAAAAAGAATGATTTAAGAATTAAAAAAGTACAGGAGTTTAAAGACTGGGGTACAAAAATACAATATTGTAATTCCTTGAATGATAAAAATGTTGAAGATGTATTGAATAAATATGACAAAAAATTGATTATATTTACCGGTGGAGGGATTATTAGAGATAATATTCTAAAAATATCTGGTGATGGGATTATTAATTGCCATATGGGAATGCTTCCAAGGTATAAAGGTATGGATTTACCCGAATGGTGTATCTTAGAGAATAACTCTAAGGAGCTTGGGATTACATTACATTTTATGGATTCTGGTATTGATACGGGCGATATATTAAGAAAAGTGCCGGTATCGTTGGGTAAGCATAAGGATATTAGAAGTCTGAGAAATAGTTTTGAACCCATTATGGTTAAGTCAATGGTTGAAGTAGTTGATGACTATTTGAACGGTCGCATTAAGCCAGTCAAGCAAGAATCCAATAATAGAAGACAGTATTTTATTATTCACAAAGAGTTATACAAGATTGTAAATTTGAAAATAAAGAAAAAAGCCAACCTTGCCCCCTCCCAATAATTCATCTACAATCTCAATCTAATCACTGGAGCTATACACTAAGGTTATTTGAGAATGGGAAGAGCGACTATATTTCCATATGTTTTTACTTGAACAACCGCACTAATACAAAACCATTGCTATGCAAGACAAAAAAACGTATTTTGCTCATCCTACGGCAGTCATAGATGAGGGATGCACGATAGGAGAAGGCACTAAAATCTGGCATTTCTCTCATATCATGCCGGATTGTACGATCGGGGAGCGCTGCAACATAGGACAAAATGTGGTCGTCTCTCCCAAAGTGGTACTCGGCAACAATGTCAAAGTACAAAACAACGTGTCCATCTACACCGGTGTCATCTGCGAGGATGATGTCTTCCTCGGGCCCTCCATGGTCTTTACCAACGTCATCAATCCGCGCAGCGCCGTCAATAGGCGGGGGCAATATGCCCGGACCTTGGTCAGAAGAGGGGCCTCTATTGGTGCCAATGCCACCATCGTTTGTGGACATGATATCGGAGAATTTGCTTTCATAGGCGCCGGCGCCGTAGTGACCAAAGAGGTGCCCGCATACGCTTTGGTCGTCGGTAATCCGGCCCGCCAAATCGGATGGATGAGCGCCTACGGACATCGATTGGAGTTTGATGAAAATGGCCTGGCCATTTGCCCCGAAAGCGGAGAGAAGTATGAATTAAAAGACGGAGTAGTTTCTAAAATCTAAATAAAGTATTTTAAAACAATTTGAATAATATGAAAAACTTTGCATTAATCGGCGCTGCGGGATATGTGGCTCCAAGGCATATGCGGGCAATAAAAGACACCGGCAACAGGTTGCTGGCAGCATACGACCCTTTTGATTCGGTTGGCATCATCGACAGTTATTTTCCCGACGCCGATTTCTTTACCGAATTTGAACGCTTCGACCGGCATATCGAAAAAATCAAGCATGCAGACGGAACCCAACTCGATTACGTCAGCGTTTGCTCTCCCAATTATCTGCACGATGCCCATATTCGCTTTGGTCTCCGGCAGGGAGCGGATGTCATCTGCGAAAAGCCGATCGTCCTCAACCCATGGAATCTCGACATGCTCGAAGATATCGAAAAAGAATCGGGGAGCCGGGTGTTCAATATTCTTCAACTGCGCCTGCACCCCAGTGTCATCGCTCTAAGGGAAAAGGTGCAAAACGGGCCCAAAGACAAAATATACGATGTGGATTTGAGCTATTTCACGAGTCGGGGCAAGTGGTATTACACGAGTTGGAAAGGAGATATCTCCAAATCCGGCGGCATTGCCACCAATATTGGGGTACACTTCTATGACATGTTGGGCTGGATATTTGGTAAGGTGAAGAAGAATGTGGTGCACCTCCACCGCCATGACCGCGCTGCCGGGTATCTGGAGTTTGACCGGGCACGGGTGAGATGGTTCTTGAGCATCAACTACGACAATCTGCCGGAAGAGATCAAGGCAAAGGGATTGCGCACCTACCGCTCGTTGACCATCGAGGGAGAGGAATTTGAGTTTAGCGGAGGTTTTACCGATCTCCATACCAAGAGCTACGCCCACGTCCTGGAGGGCAAGGGATTTGGACTCACTGCACCAAGACAAGCCATAGAAATCGTGCACGATATCCGGCATGCTACCCCCATCGGTCTCCAAGGCGATTACCATCCCTTCGCCAAGATACCGTTGACCCCCCACCCGTTCGAATGGTCAAAGAGGGGATGATGGGGCTAATCAATAGACAAAACACTGCGTTTCATATTTTATGATTCATATTTTATGAATCGTATATTATGAAATGTAAAACAAGTCTATATCAGTTTTAAGTCGTATTTTGATTTTATCCGGCGACAATTTGATGACAATGACAAAAAAATCGGAGATGAGGTGATAGCATTTATTAAAAGAAGACAAGAGATGAACTATAAAACTCTCACAAATGTGCGACATTTTGTATTTTTGAATTCTCTCACAAGCGTGCGAGATTTATATAAGGATTATAATGAATGAGTTGACAACATATAAAGAGTTTTTCAACGAAATAATCGAAGCGATTAATAAAGCTAAATACAAAGCTTACAAGTCGTTAAATAGATTTCATATAAAACAAAATTTTAAGATTGGAGAGATAATTGTTGAAAATCAAGAAAAATATGGTTGGGGAAAATCAATAGTAGATACGCTCTCAAAAGATATAAATAAAATTATAGATGGTGTTAAAGGCTACTCACCTCAAAATTTATGGAGAATGCGTCAATTCTATCTTGAATATAAAGACAAACCTGAATTATTAGAACTTACATACAAAATTCCTTAGGGACAAAATTTGGAAATTCTTCACAAAATAAAAAACGATGAAGAAAAGAAATACTATCTGATTGCTACCGATAAATTGGCTTGGAGTAGAGCTGTATTGATTAATCAGATTAAAGCTGACGCATACAAAAGACAGTTATTAGATAAAAAACTTCATAATTTTGACAGAACACTTCCTGCTCACTTGTCAGAACAAGCAAACGAAGCGTTAAAAAGCGAATATAATCTTGATTTTCTTGGAATAACCAAACCTATTCTTGAACGAGAATTGGAAAACAGATTAGTAGAAAAAATAAGAGATTTATTGCTTGAATTGGGATATGGATTTAGTTTTATCGGAAATCAATACAAATTAAAACTGAATAATAAAGAGTATGCAATAGATTTGCTTTTTTATAACAGAATACTCAAATGTTTAGTTGCTATTGAGTTAAAGACTGTTGAATTTGAACCGGAATTTGCTGGTAAAATGAATTTTTATCTTGAACTACTTGATGCACAAGAAAAGCTTCCGGATGATAATCCTTCGATAGGTATAATTCTATGTCCTGAAAAAGACAATCTTGAAGTAGAATTTGCATTAAGACCGAGCAATAAACCAATAGGTGTTTCCGAATATAATTTAACAAAAAAATTACCTAAAAAATTAATCGGGAAAATACCAACAAGTGATGAATTAAAACAAATGCTAACAAAGGCTATACGTAATGCGGGGGATAGTGATAAATGAAAAACTTCTACAAGAAATAAAAATTAGTGATACTCCGAAAAGTAATCGTATCAAAAACCTCGCACTATGCATGGCCAAACCGATAGGAGAAATACTCCGCTGGACACGTCGGCACACTTTTTATACGCATTTCCTGTGCAATCAGTTGTACGGCTCAACCGGCCAAAAGGTAGATATGCACGATTTGGAAAGTGCCAAATACCGTTGTTTGCAGCAGTTTGAATTGACCTATCTGTATTATAAAAAGCTATTGAGTCCAAATCAGTGGAAGGTGACCGCAGCCATTGCCAAGGAGGATATGGTCGAGGAAGTTACTGCAAAAGATTTTTTGAACAAATTCAATCTGTCGGCCTCTTCCACCCATCAGGCGGTAAAAGCCCTTGTAAAAGATGGAATATTGTATGAAATGTTAGACAATGAAAGGGTGAAATATATGGTTTACGATGTGTTTTTTAGTCGTTGGTTGCAGTGGATGGTCTGAGTAGAATTTACCAAAATTGAAGCAAATGACCCAAGAAGAATTTGTTAAGGTACTTTACGGCAAGCACCGGGATTGTCTCCGGCTCCCGACGCCGGCATCTATCTGTGCGGTATTGGACCGGTTGATGCAGTGGATGTTTCCCGAGTTGGCCAACAAACAATACACCTATGAGGAAGAGCTTACCATCGAGCGGGAAGTGATACGCCTTGAAATGTTGAAAATCATGGAAAAAATGAAGCCGCATTACGAGGGGGATATCGAGCAATTGGTCAACGATTTCATACAAGCTCTCCCGGGCATTTATGCGATGTTGATTGATGACGCTGCAGCCATTGTTGAAGGGGACCCGGCGGCAAAGGACTCCCGCGAAGTGATACGCTCTTATCCGGGATTTAGCGCCATAGCAATGCACCGGATAGCACATTTTTTCTACGAGAGAGCCTTGCCATACATCCCGCGGATCGTCTCCGAGCACGCCCATGAGAAGACGGGAATAGACATCCATCCCGGGGCGGAGATTGGAGCGCGATTCTGCATCGACCATGGCACGGGCATCGTCATCGGCGAAACGACACATATCGGTGCCAATGTTAAGATTTACCAAGGGGTGACCCTGGGCGCCCTCAGTGTTGATAAGAGCATGGCCCAAAGCAAGCGCCATCCCACTATAGAAGATAATGTCGTCATCTATGCGG
>Ga0256832_1003933_pt1 | contig 10067 bp, 10 predicted proteins | sample 134614metaG_FD_190534 | JGI IMG/M metagenome (GOLD analysis project Ga0256832, IMG submission 190534) | Hydrothermal vent microbial communities from Lau Basin, Pacific Ocean - 134-614 | ecosystem: Environmental > Aquatic > Marine > Hydrothermal vents | place: Pacific Ocean: Lau Basin | collected...
GCGCAAGAAGGCCGGCCAGCCGTGCACCAGCCCCAGCGCCTCCAGCTCGCCGGCGTTGCGAACCCGGCCGAAGGGCGGTGTGGCGAGACCCAGGGCGCGAAAGAGCCTTTTGGCCACCAAAAGGTCCGCGGTCGCGTCCAGGGCCCGCTGCCCGGGAAAGGCCCGCGGGTCGCCGGCAAAGGCCCGGTTGGAAGCGCGGAAGAGACGCTCGGCCTCGGGCGGCGGGTCCTCGGGGTGGGCCGGGGCGGGGTCCAGCCCCAGCGGCACCGCCGCCCAGGCCCAAAGCGGCAGCCAGGGCGCGGTCAGCTCGATGCCAATCTTCATAGAAAGACTATAGCCGCTGCCAGACGGCGAAGGTGCGGTGGGCCATCCCCCGCGGCCCCTCGCCAAAGGCAAAGAGCCTAAACCCCGGCACCGGCCGGGCGAGCTCAAAGGGCTCCCAGTAATGGGGGCTGTTGGGTCGGCCCCGGCGCACCGCCTCCAGCCGGTCGAACCCCTCGATCAAGACCAGCCCCCCGGGGACGACGCGCTCGGCAAGGCGGTAGAGCAGGGGGCGGTGCACGAAGTAGCTCATCACCGCTCCCGCGAACCGCCCCGGAGGCAGGGGCTCGGCGTCGTCCTCGAGGTCAGCGGGCAGGGCATAGATCTCGGCCCCTGCCCTTTCCGCCGCCTGGCGCACCCGCAGAAGGGCCGCCCGGCTCTTTTCGAGGAGCACCACCGGGTGGCCGAGCGCGGCCAAAAAGAGCGCGTTCCGCCCCGCCCCCCCGGCCAGGTCCAGCACCGGGCCGGGGGGCAGGCGGCCGCCGTAGTAGCGGACCACGAAGGCGGGCTCCACCGGCCCGGCGTCGGCCTGGTAGTGGCTCTCCCAGTCCCGGGGCACTACTTGACGATGGCGAGCCGCACCGAAACCGTGATCGTCTTGCCGTCGCGGACCACCTTGAGCACCACCACGTCGCCGGGCTTCTTGGCAAAGAGCACCGCCCGCAGGTCCTCGATGCTGCAGACCTGGACGTTGTCGGCGCCCACGATCACGTCGCCGCCCACGCCGAGCTCGATCACGTCCCCGGAGGGGGTGTAGAGGTAGATGAACTTCTTGGCCCCCTTGAGCCCCGCTTTCTCCGCCGGGCTGCCCTTTTCCACCTCCTGGACCACCAGGCCGCAGTCGGGGATCTTGTAGCGCTTTCTGAGCTTCTCCGGGTAGGCCTGGGCGGGAAGCACGGTCACCCCGAGCCGGGGCCGGCTCTTGATGATCTCCTCGGCGGTGAGCACCTTGCCAGCCTTCATCTCGGGCAGGTACTCCTTGGCCAGATTGATGGGGATGGCAAAGCCGATCCCGGCGAACTGGGGCGCGCCCACCTGGCCGCTGGGGGTAAGGATAGCGGCGTTAATCCCCATCACCTCGCCGCGGGAGTTGATCAACGGACCGCCGGAGTTGCCGGGGTTGATGGCGGCGTCGGTCTGGATCAGGTAGGGGATCAGCCCCGACTCGACCCCGGGGTTCTTGCGGATCGCAGAGACGATCCCCTGGGTGACGGTGAACTCCAGACCGAAGGGGTTGCCGATGGCCACCGCCTTCTGCCCCACCTGCACCTTGTCGGAGTCGCCGAGGGGCAGGGGGTGCAGCTTCTCTTTTGGGGCGTCCACCTTCAAAAGGGCGATGTCCATCGGCGGCACCGCCCCCACCACCTTGGCGTCGTAGGCCTTGGGGTCACCCTGGAAACGGATCTCGATGACGTCGGCGCCCTTGACCACGTGGTAGTTGGTGAGGATGTAGCCCACCTTGTCGATCACGAACCCCGAGCCCGTGCCCTGCCGCGGCGGCTCGATGAAGGGCTGGAAGAAGGGCGCGAAGTCCTCAAAGCCCGGGGGAAGCTGGGGCCGCACCACCTTGGCCTTGGTGCGCACGGCGACGTAGACCACCCCAGGACCGCACTCCTTGACGATCTCCACCGTGTTTCGTTCGTATTCCAATAACCCCTTCGCCTCGTTAAAGGCAGCAAAGACCTGGGGAACCAATAGCAAGACCGCCAGCACTCCGATCAAACGCTTCATAGGCCCAGTCTAGGCACGGTTGCCCAGACGGACGTGAGAAAGGACGCTCGGGTAAGCTAAGGACGTGCGCGTCTTCGTCATCAACCCCGGCTCTACCAGCACCAAGGTCGCGCTGGCCACCTGCTCGCCCGAGGGGGTTCGCGTCCTGAAGGGGGCCGAGGCGCCGGCCACCATCGGCGAGACCCCGGAGGAGGACCTAAAAGCCCGCCTGCCCTGGGTCGAAGAACAGGCGCGGGCCCTCGCCCCCTTCGACGCCATCGCCGCCCGCGGGGGGCTCTTTGGCCCCCTGGCGGCGGGGGTCTACGCCGTCGACGAGGGGCTCGCCGAGCTCGGGCTCAAGGCCCCCTTTGGCTACCACCCGGCCAACCTGGGGGCGCCGCTGGCCCTGGTGCTAAGCCGGGCGTTTGGCGTACCCGCCTTCGTCGTGGACCCGCCAACGATCGACGAGATGCTGCCGGAGGCCAAGGTCTCGGGCGTCCCCGGCATCCAACGCCAGAGCCGGGTGCACGCCCTCAACCTGCGCTACGTCGCCCGGCTGGCGGCGAAGAAGCTCAATAAGCGCCTCAACGAGGCGGTACTGGTCGGCGCCCACCTGGGGGGCGGCGCCAGCGTGGCGCTCTTTTTGCGCGGCCGGATGGCCGACACCACCGACGCCCTCTTAGGGGAGGGGCCCTTTAGCGCCAACCGCGCCGGCACCACCCCCATCCACGGCGTCTTGAAGCTGGTCAGGGAGCGGGGGCTGGACGCCGCCCGGCACGTGCTCGGCCGGCGCTCGGGCTTTTTGGGCCTTTTGGGCACCGACGACCTGAAGGCCATCGAGGCCCGCCTGGACGAGCCCGAGGTCCGCGTCGTGGTCGAGGCTTACGCCCTTCAGATCGCCAAGAACCTGGCCGCCCTTAGCGTGTACGCGCCCCCCGACGCCTTCTTCCTTACCGGGGCCGCCGCCCGCTTCGCCTACGTCGCCGACCGGGTGGAGGAACGGGTAGGCTTTCTCGCCCCGGTGCTGCGTTTTCCCGGCCAGTTCGAGCACGAGGCCCTGGCCGAAGGGGCCTGCCGGGCGGTCTCCGGCCAGGAGGAGGTGCGGCGCTATGGCCATTGAGTTCGGCGAGATCGAGCCCATCCGTTCCATGAACCAGCTTCTCGACCTGGCGCGGTTGATCGCCCAGGTCAAGGGGCCGAAAAAGGTGGCGGTGGCCGCAGCCAACGAGGCCCACGTCATCGAGGCGGTGAACGAGGCCCGCATCGAGGGGTTGATCCACCCCATCCTCTTCGGCAACCCCGAGCGCATCCGGCGCATCGCCGAGGAGCTTGGCATCAAGCCCCAGAGCCTGGAGGTGCGCCCCGCACGCGACCCCGTCGAGGCCGCCGAGCTCGCCACCAAGATGGTGTCCAGCGGCGAGGCGGACATCCTGATGAAGGGCCTGGTGCAGTCGGCCGATTTCCTGCGCGCCGCCCTTAACAAGGAATGGGGTTTGCGCGCCGGGCGGCTGCTCTCCCACGTGCTGGTCTTCGAAGCCGCCGGGTTCGACCGCCTCTTTTTCATGTCCGACGGGGCGATGAACATCAACCCCGGCCTCAAGGAGAAGATCCAGATCGTCGAGAACGCGGTCACCTTGGCCCACGCGCTGGGCATCGAAGTTCCCCGGGTGGCGCTGCTCGCCGCCGTCGAGGTCGTCAACCCGGAGATGGAAACCTCGGTCGAAGACGCCATCATCGCCAAGATGGCGGACCGGGGCCAGATCAAGGGGGCGATCGTCGACGGGCCGCTGGCGCTCGACAACGCCGTCAGCGAGGAGGCCGCCCGTATCAAGGGCATCAAGAGCCCGGTGGCGGGCAAGGCCGAGGTGCTGATCGTCGACAACATCGACGTGGGCAACGTCTTCTATAAGAGTCTGATCTACTTCGCCCGGGTGCGGGCGGCGGGGATCATCATGGGCGCCCGGGCGCCGCTGGTGCTCACCAGCCGCGCCGACCCCGAGTCGGTGAAGTTCCACTCCCTGGCGCTGGCGGTGGTGCTCGCCGAGCGCCTTCCCTACGTGGCCTAGTCGAAGACGATGGTCTTGTTCTCGTAGACCAGGACCCGGTCCTCGAGATGGGCGGCGACGGCCTCGGCCAGCACCCGCTTCTCCAGATCGCGGCCTTTCTCCATCAAATCGCGCACGCCGTCGCGGTGGCTGACGCGGGCGACGTCCTGGGCGATGATCGGCCCGGCGTCGAGCTCGGCGGTGACGTAGTGGGCGGTGGCCCCGATCAGCTTCACCCCGCGGGCGTAGGCCTGGTGGTAGGGCCTGGCGCCGGCGAAGGCGGGCAGGAACGAGTGGTGGATGTTGATGATCCGGTTCGGGTAGCGGTCCACGAAGGCGGGCGAGAGGATCTGCATGTAGCGGGCCAGGATGACGAGCTCCACTCCGGCCTCGCCCAAAAGCTCGAGCATGCGAAGCTCAGCCTCGGCCTTCTTCCCCCGCTCGACGGGGACGTAATAAAAGGGCAGCCCAAAGGCCTCGACCGCCGCCTTGAGCTCGGCGTGGTTGCCGATCACGAGCTTCAACTCCATCGGCAAGGCCCCCCGCCGCCAGCGCCAGAGCAGCTCCAAAAGCGCATGATCGGCGCGGCTCACCAGGATGGCGGCGGGCTTTTTTCGCGCCGCCCAGGCCAGGCGAAAGCGCCCCGCAAGCGGCGCCGCCACCTCCTCGGCAAAGCGTGACTTGAGCGTGGCGGCGTCGAGGTCGAGGCGGCGGGCGTCGAAGACCACGCGCATGAAGAACTGGCCGCCCTCGGGGTCGGTGGAGTGCTGCTGCAGGTCGACGATGTTGGCCCCGTGGGCAAAGAGGAAGCCGCTAACCCGGGCGACGATGCCGGGCCGGTCGTCGGAGGAAAAGAGCAGGCGCACCAGCCCCACGCCTGCCATGGTAGGCCAAACATTTTTGACCAGGTTTAGATATATACCCCCTGGGGGTTGGGGACATTTGTCCCGAGAAAAAACCGGATGTATCATGTCCCAGGACTATACGTTCGAAGGAGGTACGCCTATGAAGGAGAACAAAGGCATGGATCGGCGCGAGTTCATGAAACGGACCGGCGCCACCGCGGCGATGCTGGGCCTGTTTCCCAGCGTGTTCAACGTGGCCCGGGCGCAAGCCAAACCCACCGCGGATCAGGTGATTAAGGGCAAGGATCCGCGCCTCATCGTGCACAACACCTCGACCGGGGTGCTGGAGACGCCGCTCGAGCTGTTGCGCGAGCACGAGATCACCCCCAAGGAGCTGCTCTACGTCCGCAATAACCAGGTGCTGGCCGGGGGCAAGACCCTCGAGCCCATCCCCCTAAAGGGCTGGTTCATCGAAATCGTGGGCCTGGTGCACCGCCCGGCCAAGATCGAGGCCACGGCGCTAAAGGAGTTCCCCCAGCACGAGGTCACCATGGTGCTCCAGTGCTCGGGCAACGGCCGCGGCTTTTTTGCCAAGTACTCCAAGAAAACTAGCGGCACGCAGTGGAAGCACGGCGGCATGGGCCAGACGGTTTGGAAGGGCCCGAAGCTCAAGGACGTCCTGGAGAAGTACAAGGTCGAGGTCTACGAGCCGGCGGCCAAGTTCCTCACCGCCAACGGCCGTGACGAGCCCTCGGGCAAGAAGCCGGACTTCGAGCACAGCCTGCCCTGGACCGACCCCTACGTGCGCGAGAACGCCATCCTGGCCATCGAGATGAACGGCGAGCCCATCCCCGCCGTGCACGGCGGCCCGGTGCGGCTGATCGTACCCGGCTACTACGGCACCATGAACGTCAAGTGGGTGGGCACCCTGCGCTTCGAGGCCCACGAGACCTACAACTACAACCAGATCCCGCGCTACCGCGTGCCCCTCTACCCGGTGGAGCCGGGCAAGTTCTCGAAGAAGGACTACACCTTCGATAACTCCCGCCCCAACTGGCACCAGAAGATCAAGGCGGTGATCTTCGCCCCGCTCGACGGCGAGAAGGTCTCGGCCGGGCTGGTGCGGGTGAAGGGCGTCGCCTTCAACGACGGCGTGGTCCCCATCGAGCAGGTGCAGGTCTCCACCGACATGGGCAAGACCTGGACCACGGCCGCCCTGAAGCCTGGCAAGTCCACCTTCGAATGGACCTATTTCGAGGCCCCGCTGGTGCTGAAGAAGGGCGAGGTCGAGATCTGGGTGCGGGCGGTGGACAAGCTCGGCCGCGCGCAGCCGCTCGACGGCGGCATCCACTGGAACCCCTCGGGCTACGAGTGGAACGGCGCCGACCGCATCAAGGTGACCGTTAGCTAACCCTAGCGCAACGAGGCCTGGGGAGACTCCCCAGGCCTCTTTTGCGAGTCGCGCCTATACCCTATGGAGGTAACCATGAAAAAGCACCTGCTCGCGTTGACCGCCTTTTTTGCCCTGGGAGCAGGCCTGGCCCAGCTCAGCGAGCTGCCCCCGGGGCCGGGCCGTGACCTGGCCTTCACCAAGTGCCAGCAGTGCCACGATCTCGGCTACGTGCTCGACTCCGCCGGGATCGACCGCGCCGAGTGGAAGGACCTGATCGAGTCCATGATGGACGCGGGGCTCGAGCTCACCCCGGAGGAGTTCGCCATCCTGCTCGACTACTTCTCGACCTACATGGGCCCCAACCCACCGCCGCCGCCGGAGAAGGTCGAGGAAAAGGTGGCCCTGGACGTCAAGGGCATCGACGTCTACACCAAGTCCTGCGTCGCCTGCCACGGCAAGGACGGCCAGGGCGTGCCCGGGGCCTTCCCGCCGCTGGCCAACAACCCCTACGTGGCCAAGGACCGCGCCTACCCCGCCCTGGTCGTGCTCTTCGGGCTGACCGGGCCCATCGAGGTCCACGGGCAAACCTATAACGGCATCATGCCCTCGTTCGCCCACCTGTCCGACGCCGAGATCGCCGCGGTGGTCGAGTTCGTGCGCACCAACTTCAACGCCGAGCTCCCGCCCAAGGACTTTAAGCACCTCACCGCCGAGGAGATCAAGGCCCTGCGGGCGAAAAAGCTCAGCCCGGACCAGGTCCGCGCCTACCGGGAGAAGATCAAGGTTAAATAAGCGCCTTTGGCACGCCACCCCCGCCCCGAGGGCGGGGGTTTTTCTTACCATGGGGGCATGAAGCAGATCGACCTCAACGCCGACGCCGGCGAGTCCTTCGGCCCCTGGAAGATGGGCCACGACGAGGCCCTTTTTCCCCTTTTGACCTCGGTCAACCTGGCCACCGGCTTCCACGCCGGCGACCCCCGCACCATGCAAAAAAGCGTCCGCCTGGCGAAGGCACACGGGGTGGCCGTCGGCGCCCACCCGGGCTTTCCTGACCTGGTGGGGTTCGGCCGGCGGGACCTGGCGATCAAGCCGGAGGAGGCCTACACCGACGTGCTCTACCAGATCGGGGCGCTCTTTGCCTTCTTGAAGGTGGAGGGGCTTGTCCTCCACCACGTCAAGCCCCACGGCGCCCTCTACCTGCGGATGCTAAAAGACCGCGCCCTTGCCGAGGCGGTGGCCCAGGCGGTCAAGGACTTTGACCCCGAGCTCCCGCTGGTGCTCCTCGGCGGCACGCCGATGGAGGACGCGGCCCGGGCGGTGGGGGCGCGCTACGTCCGCGAGGCCTTCCCCGACCGGGCCTACCTCTCGGACGGCCGGCTCGCCCCCCGGAGCATGGCCGGGGCAGTGATCCGGGACCCCGAGCGAGCTGCGGAGCGCGCCGTAGCGATGGTGCTCGAGGGCGAGATTGAGGCCCTCGACGGCGGCCGTGTTCGCATCGAGGCCGAGACGCTTTGCGTCCACGGCGACAACCCCGAGGCGGTGGCCATCGCCCGGGCGGTGCGTAAGGCGCTGGAAGCGGCCGGGGTCAGGCTGGCGGCCTACTGAGCCAGAAAAGCAACAAGAGCCCGAGCCAAAGCGCCACCGCCGGCAGCACCTTCGAAATCCGCCAGCGGAAGGCGAGGGCAAAGCCCAGGCTGTAGGCCAGCATCATCGAGGCCAGGTTGGCCCAAAAGAGCAAGAGCGCCCCCAGCGCCCGGGCCGGCTCCTGAAGGGCAAAAAGCGCCCCCGCGCCCACCAGCGGCGGCAGCAGCGCCAGGGCCACCATCACCCCCACCAGGCTGGCGGAAAAACCGCCGAGGAGCGCGACCACGCCGATCGCCCCGGCGACCAGCGCCAGCGCCAGGTCGGCGAGGTTGGGGTCGGTGCGGGCCAGCAAGAGCGGTCCCGGGGTAAAGGGCAGCCACCGGCCGAGCAAAAAGCCGACCAGGAGGCTCAGCAAGATTCCGGACAGAAGCGCCCCGCCGGAGCGGATAAAAAGCCGCCCGTCGCGGCGCATCGCCGCCCAGGCGAGGGCCGCCGCCGGGAGCAAGAGGGGGGCGGTGATCATGCTGGCGATCAATAGGGCGGCGTCGTTCCGCACCAGGCCGAAGTAGGCGAGCAGGGCGGAGCCCAAGAGGGCGAGCAGGTACCCGGGCCCCACCCCGGCGCCCGCCGCCAGCGTGGCCTCGAGCTCCTGAAGCACGGGGCGCTCCTCCTCCGCGGGCGCCAGCTCGGGCAGGCTCCACTGCGGACGGAGCATCACCGCGAGGTCACCCTCACCGGCCAGGTGGCGAACCTTATAGAGGACCCGGTCCACCTTCTCGGGGGGCACCAGCGCCTCGACGCAAAAGCCGGTGTCCTTGCTACCCAGGTAGCGCAGCAAGAGGCCCTCCTCGTCGAGGGCCTCTAAAAGCGCCTCCAGCCGCTCGGCGTCCAGGCAGACCCGGACCAGCCGGGCGCTCACCTCTCCCCCAGGTGAAAACGACAGGCCGCGGCGCCCTCGGCCAGCGTCGCCTCCAGGGTCACGGCCGTCCCCAGCTTCTCGGCGTAGGCGGCGGCCTCGGCCTGGCAGAGCTCGGGGAAGGCCCGGGCCAGCTCCAGCCGGGGGCAGCGTCGCTGCAAGAGCAGCCACCGCCCCCCTTCCTCGACGAGCTCGGGGCGGTAGCCCTCGATTACCAGGCGCTGGGCTAACGCTCTAGGGTCCGGGGGCAGGGCCCCGAGGCGCTCGCGGTGCAGCTCCCCCAGCAGGCCGACGAGCCCCTCCCCCCCGAGCCGGGCGCGCACCTTGGCCAGCAGCCCCTGGCAAAACCCATCCTGCAAAAGCCGCCAGCGCTTCGCCGGGCGGCCGCGGCCGTTTTTTTCCAGCTCGTAGATCACCAGACCCCGGGCCTCCAGGTCCTTCAGGTGGCGGTGCGCCGCCACCGGGGAGATGGCGAGCCGTTCGGCGAGCTCGGCCGCCGTCTTGGCCCCCCTTTCCAGCTCTGCCAGCAAGCGGGTCTTCGTACGTCCCAGGGATCGCTTCATAAGAAAAACCACCTCACCCTAGCCGAAAAACCACGAAACCGGCTAGGATGGGGCTTACATTGGCCCCCGGCGGGCCCGTGGGAGGAAGCTTTCGCATGCTGGAAAAAGCCTACGACCCCAAGAAGGTGGAGCCCAGGTGGGCCGAGCGCTGGGCCAGGGCGCCTTTTAAGGCCGACCCGGAGAAGGTCCTCAAGGGGGAGAAAAAGCCCTTCGTCATCGTCATGCCCCCGCCCAACGTCACCGGCGTCTTGCACATGGGCCACGCCCTCGACAACGCCATCCAGGACGCGCTGATCCGCTATAAGCGCATGCGGGGCTATGAGGCCCTCTGGGTCCCCGGCACCGACCACGCCGGCATCGCCACCCAGGTGGTGGTGGAGCGGCTCCTCTTGCAGGAGGGCAAGACCCGCCACGACCTGGGGCGCGAGAAGTTTTTGGAACGGGTCTGGCAGTGGCGGGAGGAGTCGGGCGGTCAGATCATCCGGCAATTGAAGCGCCTCGGCGCCAGCGCCGACTGGACCCGCGAGGCCTTCACCATGGACGAGGTGCGGAGCCGGGCGGTGCGCTACGCCTTCGTGCGCTACTACCACGAGGGCCTCGCCTACCGCGGCGAGCGGCTTTTGAACTGGTGCCCCCGCTGCGAGACCACCCTAAGTGACCTCGAGGTCAACAACGAGCCCACCCCGGGGA
>Ga0256832_1003934_pt1 | contig 10066 bp, 8 predicted proteins | sample 134614metaG_FD_190534 | JGI IMG/M metagenome (GOLD analysis project Ga0256832, IMG submission 190534) | Hydrothermal vent microbial communities from Lau Basin, Pacific Ocean - 134-614 | ecosystem: Environmental > Aquatic > Marine > Hydrothermal vents | place: Pacific Ocean: Lau Basin | collected...
TTGCTTCCGCTTTATAATTTAAAATGATTCTATGTCTTAAAATATCTCCCACAACTTCTGCTACATCATAAGGTGTTACATAATCTTTGCCCCTAATTAGAGCTAAAGCCTTTGAAGCTTTATACAAATCTATAGAGCCTCTTGGACTTGCTCCAAACTCTATAAACTCGGTTATCTCGGATAATCCAAACTCTTTTGGATCTCTTGTTGCAAAGATAATTTTTAGCATATATTTTAAAACCGCATCATCTACGTTTACTTCCAAAACTTCTCTTTTTAGCTTCTCTATCTCCTCTTTTGTAGCTGCTTGAGAGATTTGCTCAAATCTGTTGTCGGCTATTCTTTTTACTATTTCAAACTCTTCATCTATTGAGTTGTATCCTACAATTGTTTTAAGCATAAATCTGTCAAGCTGAGCTTCTGGAAGAGGATATGTCCCCTCCTGCTCTACCGGGTTTTGAGTTGCCAAAACCAAAAACGGCCTATCGACTTTAAAGCTCTCCTCTCCTATCGTAACCTGTCTTTCCTGCATTACTTCTAAAAGGGCGCTTTGAACTTTTGCCGGAGCTCTGTTTATTTCGTCTGCAAGCAATAAATTTGTAAATACAGGGCCCCTCTTTATTTTAAATTCTCCGTTTTTTTGATCATATATCTCAACTCCCACTATATCGCTTGGCAAAAGATCTGGAGTAAATTGAACTCTTTTAAACTCAAGCCCCAAAGCTTTGGCCAAAGAGTTGATAGCTGTGGTTTTTGCAAGTCCGGGGACTCCTTCAACCAGCAGATGCCCTTCTGTAATTAGGGCTATTATCATCGAATCTATAAGTTTATCGTGTCCTACGATAACTTTTTTTACCTCTTTTTTGATACTCTCTATGACAGGATGCATAAAACAAATCCTTTTTTTAATTTTTTGTTACGGGAATTATAAGCAAATTTGATTAATCCACTATAAATAAAAAGTTAATGAACGATTAACAAAAAAATTTTGTAAAATAGTAATACAAAGAAAGGAGGCAGAGATGCAAGGGGCAATTTTAATTTTTTATATTATCTTTTTGATTATAGCTTTTGCAATAAGTTGTATTAAAGTTTGCAAAAAAGAAGCTATTAAAAAAGATGAAAATAAAAAACCGATAATCTCAACTGCTTTGAAAAGTGTAAGTGTAAATGAAAGAGATGATTTAAAAAAAATCAAAGGAATAGGTATAAAGATTGAAAATCTTTTAAACTCTCTTGGAATATATACTTATGAGCAGATAGCTTCTTGGAATAAAAAGGATATAGAAAAGATAGATTCATATCTTAAATTTCCGGGAAGAATAGAGAGAGATCAATGGGTTTTGCAGGCTAAAAAACTTTTAGAAAAAAAATCTAAGCTGCAATAAACGGAGATTTTATAATCGTTTTGTTATAAGAGTGATAGACAGTTAGATTCATATCTTCACTCTTTCTCTCTATTTTATAAATCTCCTCCTCTTCAAATTTATCTCCCTGTATCTCTATTACAAAAATGGGAAATTTTTTGTTTTGATATTTTATATACTCTCCTGTTTGCAAGGAGAGCCTTGTTAATATTTTTGAAGATTTAAAATACAGTTTATAGATACTGTTTAAAACGGTAGTAAAATCATTAATGCAAAGTTTAAGCTCCGGAAAAGTTGGATCCCACTCGTTTACTATTTTGGCTTTGCTGTTTGTCAAAGAGGCGTTTATGCAAAGATCCAGCAGTAGATATATATTTGCTGTTTCAGCTTTATCATTCAAAATATTTATTTTTTTACTTGGAGTATTATATAATTTTATTCCTATTAGTTCGTCATCTAAATATCCTATCGTTACGGCATAAAATTTCATATGCCCATATTTTAGCTCTAAGTCAGTTGTTTTAAATCCGTAAGTGTAGTTTGCGTATGTCTGACAGATAGAGAAAATCTCTTTGGAGGAGACATCGGCAAGGAGGTACTGGGCCTCTTTGTTTAGGTGAACCACCTTGCCCTCCCTGTCAAATACGATAAAGGGATTTATATCATGTTCAATCCACTCCTCCAAAAAATCTTTACTAATCTCTCTCATTACTCTTCCGTATAGTTTTTAAGCTTTCTTCCAACTTTAGGGTGTTTTAGTTTTTTGATAGCCGAGCTTTCTATCTGTCTTACCCTCTCTCTTGTTACATTAAGCTCTTTTCCAATCTCTTCCAAAGTTCTGTCGCTCTCATCGTCCAAAAGGCCGAATCTCATTCTAATAACAGCTTTCTCTCTTTCGTTTAATTGCTCTAAAACGCTGTCTATTTGGTTTCTAAGATCATTTTTTAACATATACTCTATTGGAGAGATAGAGCTTTTATCCTCTACAAAATCTCCAAATTTTCCATCTTCATCGTTTCCTATCGGAGCTTCCAAAGATACCGGCTCTTTTGTTATTTTAATAACGTTTTTAACTTTCTCTATCGGCAGTCCCACCTCTTTTGAGATGGTCTCTAAATCCGGCTCTTTCCCATGTTCTTGGAGATGTTTTCTTATTATTTTGTTGATTCTGTTTATTGTCTCTATCATATGGATAGGAATTCTTATCGTTCTTGCCTGGTCGGCTATCGCTCTTGATATGGCCTGTCTTATCCACCATGTAGCGTATGTGGAGAATTTATACCCCTTTTTATATTCAAACTTATCCACCGCTTTCATAAGGCCGATATTTCCCTCTTGAATCAGATCCAAAAATGGAAGCCCTCTGTTTGTATATCTTTTGGCAATTGAGACAACAAGTCTTAAATTGCTTTTTGCCATTCTTGTTTTGGCTTTTTCGGCAATCTTTTTACCTCTTTTTATCTGCTCTAAAATCTCTTTTAGTTTTTCTGGAGGAAGGTCAAATCCGCTTTTGCTTGCCTCTTTTGTTTGAAAGAGCTTTTTTATCTCCATATAAGTAGATACCATTGTAGCTTCCGGAACAGCGTTTAAAATATCCTCTTTGCTCATATTGGTTATGTTGGCTAAAATTTTTCTATGGTTTTCTCTTAGGGTTTCGTTAAAAAGAGGAAGCCTGTATTCAAGTTTTTTAAGCTCTTTTTCAAAATCTTTATCACTCTTTAGAGCCGTTTCTATCGATTTTACAAGTTCGTTTATAAGTTTGCTTGTAGGCCCCAAATCCATAAGTTTCTCTTTTAAAATCTTCTTTTTAAAGGCTACTACAAGTTTGTAATGAAGTTTCTCCTCTTCGCTTGCATCTTCGCTTGGAATCTTTTCGGCAGCTTTCATCCAATCTTTTTTGGCCTTTTCTAAAGCTTTGAAACTCTCTATTATCTTTTTGGTTCTTGCAGAATCTTTGGAGCTTTTGCCCTCCTCTTCTCCTTCATCTTCATCTTCAAAACTTCTAAAAAGCTCTTTTACTCTTCTTTCTCTGTTTATTAAAGCCTCTTTATAATCTAAAATGAAATCTATTAAATAAGGCACTGAGCAAAAAGCGTCTATTATAATATTTTGTCCAAGCTCTATCTGTTTGGAGATCTCTATCTCCTCCTCTTTTGTCAAAAGCGTAATTTGCCCCATCTCTCTTAGATACATTCTAACGGGACTGTCGCTTCTGCTCCATTCTAAAAGCTCTTTATCCTGAGCTAAATCAAACTCCTCTTCTAAAGCTTCGTCTTGAAGTTTTTTTCTCTCTTCCTCTCTTTTTTTAGCTTCCTCGATATTTTTTATTTTTGCTATTTCGGCAGAAGTTATAAGTTTGACATTATATTTTTTCATAAGATTCATAATTTTTTTAGCTTGCGCTAAAGTGGGCTGTTTTGGGAAAACATCCACGACTTTGGAGTATGCCACATATCCGTCTTTGTTTTCCTTAAAAAGCTCTTCCAATTCTTTGTTGATCTCTTTTGAAGACATTTAAAAGCGCTCCTTCCTTTTGGAGTGATAGATTTTTTCCATTAGTAGTATCGAACCGGCAAGGTCAATTTTTATTAGAACTCTTCGATTAAACCTATGATTATATCCAATAATATTTAACTTAATATTAGATCTTTTTCCAATCCTAATTTTTTTAAATTATATTTATAATTATGAGGTTTATAAAATTTTACCTATAGTTACTTATATTCACATTTATTTGAATTCAAAAAGGGAACGAATTTTGCTTCTCTTTAAGGGAAAAACTTAAAGAGGAATTTTAATGCAAAACGGTTATTACGCATCTGTCGGCGCTATGGTAACTCAATTTAACCGTCTTGACGTTATAGCAAATAATTTAGCAAATGTCAATACCTCAGGCTTTAAAAAAGATGATGTTGTAATAGGGGATTTTGAGAGAGTTTTTCAAGAAAAACGAGATATTCTTCCTCTAAAGAATCACACTAAAGAGGCGGCTAAATTTCTAAACCACTCAATAGATAGAGTTCCTCAAGTTGTCGAGCAATATACTGTTTTTAAGGAGGGAGGAATTAAAAAAACATCAAATCCCCTCGATTTTGCGCTAAAAAGAGACGATATATTTTTTATGGTGGAGACTCCAAACGGGGTTAGATTAACTCAAAACGGTGAATTTAAAATAAATGATAAAGGAGTTTTAACTACCAAAGAGGGATTTTATGTTTTGCCTCAAAGCTATTTTTCAAGCGGAGGATATATTGAGATTCCTAAAAAAGCAAAAACTGTTCATGTGGACAAAGAGGGAAATATCTACGCCGATAATAAAAAGATAGCTAAATTTTTTATAGCTCAGGTAAATAACCTAAAAAGATTAAAAAAAGAGGGAGCAAATCTCTTTAAAACCGACAATATGAACGAGGATATAAGCGAAATTGAAAAAGGGGATTATGTAGCCCAAGGTTTTTTGCAAATAAGCAACGTAAATCCCGTAAACGAGATGGTCTCTTTGATAGAGGCCAACAGGCTTACTGAAATGTATCAAAAAGTGATGACTTCCCATATGGACGATTTAAATAACGATGCAATAAATAAACTTGCATCCGTTAGAGCATAAGAGGAGAATAGAAAATGATTAGATCTCTTTATACCGGCGCAACAGGGATGCTTGCCCAGCAGATTCAGATAGATACTACTTCCCACAATATAGCAAATGTAAATACCATAGGATATAAAAAAGAGAGAGCCGAGTTTGCGGATCTATTTTATCAAGCTATGGAGTATAGCGGCACCGCTACAAGTTCTAATACTATTTCTCCAACAGGAATAGAGGTGGGACTGGGAGTTAGACCGACAGCTATTTCAAAGCAGTTTACTCAGGGAAATTTCAAAGAGACAGGTAATAATTTGGATCTTGCAATTACTGGAAACGGTTTTTTTCAAATTCAGCTGCCTGATGGAAATATAGCCTATACAAGAAACGGGGCTTTTAAACTCGATAGCGAAGGGACGATAGTAAATAGTGATGGATATAAATTGATCCCGGAAATCACCGTTCCAGAAGATGCGGTAGCCATCTCAATAGGAACTGACGGAACGGTTTCAGTAAAACAGGCCGGAAATGCGGAGATAAACCAGATAGGAAATATAGAGCTTGCAAATTTCATAAATCCAGCCGGCCTTCACTCAATAGGCGATAATAACTATGTAGTAACCGAAGCTTCAGGAGATCCGATAGTGGGAACTCCCGGATTAAACGGACTTGGACAGATAAGGCAGGGATTTGTAGAGATGAGCAATGTGCAGCTTGTAGAGGAGATGACAGATTTAATTACCGGTCAAAGAGCCTATGAAGCCAATTCAAAAGTGATTACAACATCTGATGAGATGCTACAGACAGTTAACGGCCTAAAAAGATAAAATTATAATTTTAAGTTAAGAATTTTTTTATAAAACTTTAAACTAAAAACCTTTATAATAAGACTTAAGAAAATATATTAATTAAATTTTAATATATTTTCAAATTTTTTAAGGAGTTTAGGATGATCGGGCAATTTATAAGAGAAGAGAAAGGGCTTTTTATTTTAATGTTTATTATCTTTATTTACATCTGTTTAGCTATATCTATTTCAGCTTATGTAGAGTATTACTTCTTCTCAAGCGTTCATTTTGCAGATTATGGAGCGTTTATAGAAAAGATTATCAAATTTTTTCACAATTAAAGAGCAAATAACGCTTTTATGCGCTATTTACTCTTTTTGTTTAAAGCTCTTCGCTCTCATCTAAAACTAACTTTCTATAAGAAGAGATTCTCTCTATAATTTTATCTCCTGTTTGAAGATCCTCTTTTACTACATAGAGCTCTCCATAAATTTTAATAGGCTCAAATATAAACTCTTCAAGCTCAAAATCTATATTTTCAAAGCTTAATTTATCCACAGCCAATGTATCGCACAAAGGCTCATAAAAGCTCTCTCTTAAAAGCTCATATGTATCCATATAAGAAGCGCAGTTGAAGTAGGCTATTTTTATATTTGTGGGATCTATCTCCTCGCTTTCGTCATATTCGGCTACCATATCCCAAGTTCCATCTCCATCTTCGCTTCTTAGATATATAATATCTCCGATATTTGCGTTTTTTACTTGCTTTATATAATTTTCCAAAGAGAGATTTTCCAAAACAAAATCGTCTATATCTATATCTATTTCGTTTCCGTTTGGATTTGTCAAAATAGCCTCATTTATCTCTTCTGGATTTAACCCCCTAACCTCTATTACATCTTCAAGCTCTTCAGCTTCCCCGCTTTGAGCAAACTCTTCGGCTCTTTCAAAAAACTCCTCTATGTCTCTCTCTTCATTTAAATCGTAAATATCTACATCAAGCCCTTCTAAAAGCTTTAGTCTTGTTAGATTATAGAATTTAACAACTTTACTATTTCCGCTTAAACTAACTTTTATACTCATCACATCCCCTTTTTTAAAAAACAATTATAGCACAAAGAGGGGTTAAGAGTCTCTAACCCTCTTTGCGGCTTTTACCATATTTTTCAAACTCTCTTTAACCTCTTTCCATTTTCTGGTCTTAAGACCGCAGTCTGGATTTATCCAAAGCTGCTCTTTTGGCAAGACCTCCAAGAAAGACTCAATTTGCTTTTGCATCTCCTCAACGCTTGGAATTCTCGGAGAGTGTATATCGTAAACGCCCGGTCCTATTTCACGGGTATATCCAACTCTTTTAAAAACTTTCAAAAGTTCATTTCCGCTTCTTGCAGTCTCTATGGAGATTACGTCAGCATCCATCGCTTCTATTGTTTTTATAATATCGTTAAAATCGCTATAGCACATATGGGTATGGATCTGGGTTTGTGGTTTTGCCAAACTGACTGAGAGCTTAAAACTCTCTACCGCCCACTTTTCATAATCTTTTATTTTATCCTCTCTTAAAGGATACCCCTCTTTGAAAGCCGCTTCATCTACTTGAATTATTTTTATACCGCTATTTTGAAGGTCTTCGACTTCTTCTCTTATAGCTAAAGCTATCTCGAAAGCTACATCTTTTTTCTCTCTGTCATCCCTTACAAAAGACCAATTTAATATGGTAACTGGACCCGTTAGCATCCCTTTTACTATTTTTTTTGTTCTGCTTTGGGCGTATGTTATCCACTTTAGGGTCATAGGCTCTTTTCTGTAAACTTCTTTGTATATCAAAGGAGGCTTTACGCATCTGCTTCCATAGCTTTGAACCCATCCGTTTTCACTGAAGGCAAATCCTTCTAAAAGGGATCCAAAATACTCCACCATATCCCCTCTCTCCGGCTCTCCGTGAACCAAAATATCCAAACCTATCTCTTCTTGAAAAGCTATTGCTTCATCAATATATTTTTTAATAGCCTCTTCATACTCCTCTTTTGAGATTAAAGAGTCTTTAAATTTTCTTCTAACTTCCCTTATCTCTTTTGTCTGAGGAAAAGAGCCTATCGTTGTTGTCGGTAAAATAGGATATTTTAAAATAGAGTGTTGGATTTTTATTCTATCTTTAAACTCAAGCTCTCTATCAAAGCTTAAATTCTCTGCTTTCTTTTTTAGATCCTCTCTTTTTTGGCTAAAACTGTTTTTAAGTTTCATTGCCTCTTTGTTTTTGGCCAAAGCTTTCTCTTCTTTTTCATCTAATTTCTCTTCAAAAAAGATTTTTGATATTAAATTTAGCTCTTCTAATTTCTCTACCGCGAAACTTAGCATACTTTTTATTTTATTATCAAGCCTCTTTTCATATTTTAGGGTAAAAGGGACATGCAAAAGAGAGCAGGAAGTTGAGGGGATAATTTTTTGTTTTGGAATATATTTTGAGATATTTTCCAAAAGTTTTACGCTTTTTTCTATATCATTAATCCATACATTTCTTCCATCAACCACTCCAGCTATTAAAACTTTATCACTATTTTTAAAATAATTTAATATCTCAATATTTTCTTTTCCATATACAAAATCAAGCCCTATAGCCCATACTGGAGTGTTTACCAAAATTTTAACCGCCTCTTTTGCGTGCTCAAAATAGGTAATTAAAGCTATTTTGATATTATCGGCCGCTTTTGAGAGTCTATCGTATGATGGTTTTATGAGGCTTAGAACTTTTGAATTAAGATCTTTTACAAATATCGGCTCTTCTATTTGAAGAATTATCTCTTTATCCAGTTTGGATATTTTTCTTACAACATCTTCATAGACTCTTAAAATTTTCTCAAAAAATTCAAATGTATCCCCTCCATCTTCTCTTTTTGACAAAGCGGCAAAGGTTATAGGCCCTATAATATTTATTTTTGGATTTATGCCAAGCTCTTTTGCCTCTTTATACTCTTCTTCTATTTTCGATATATCGGCTCTATACTCGTCATTTTCGGATAGTTCGGGAACTATATAGTGGTAGTTTGTATTAAACCACTTTGTCATCTCCAAGGCTTTTAAATCATCTCTTCCTCTTGCCATAGCAAAATAGAGCTCTGTTTTATCCTCTATACCTTTAAATCTTTTGGAAACTGCGTTTATCATCAAGGCGGTATCGAGCATATTGTCGTAAAAAGAGAAATCATTTACGGATATATACTCTATTTTAGAGTTTTTTTGATATAGAAGATGTCTTTTTCTAAGCTCTTTTGCTACTTTTCTAACCTCGCTAAATTCGCATCCTCCTTCCCAAAAACTCTCCAAAGCCTTTTTAAGCTCTCTTTTCTCTCCAATTCTTGGAAATCCTATTACATAATTTTTGGACATTATTCACCCCTTGTTAATTTTTATTTTTTGTAAAATTTGATTATTTGTAAAAAATTATTTGGTTGCTGACCTTAGTTGGTTAGTTTAAAAATTAAGCTGGAGGGTGAACGCCTGTTCTTCTGAAGCTAAAAAATTTGGAATTGCAGTTACATTTTGGGAGTTTTTTTGAAAGCATTAAAGCTATTTTGCTTCTTTGGGTAAAAACTTTGTTGCAAAGGCAGACTTTTGAATTTAAAATGCAAAAAAGAGGAGCCTCTTTGCATAGACAATTTTTTACTACTGATATTAAAGATAAAAAATTTAAAATCTCATCTCTTTTTAAGTCTGTCATAACTCCCCTGTTTTTTTAAAAGTATTATATCCTATTTTCTCTTGTTTCTTTTGCCTCTCTCTTTTTCCCTTGCCTGATAGATAACTCCATGTCCAAGCCATATCATAAAAATAACAAAGGCTACTGTCATTATGGTATCTAAAACCTCTTTCAATATCTCTCCTCTTTATCTACAAAAGGGGATGTGCTAAAGATGGCGTAAATTGGAAGATGGTCTGAATATCCCTTGTCAAGATGCCTCCCTTTGCCCCTGTTTGCCATCTGCCATCTAAAAATTCTCCCTCTTTTAAAAAAGTAATCCCTTCTAAATCTGTCAAAAGAGTTATCCACATAGGAGATGCCTTTGTTATCAAACATAGCGTGAGGCAAAATCATATTATCTATAGCTCCTTTTTCTCTTTTGAAAATATGGCTCCATCTCCATTTTTTTGGAAGTTCATACCAAAGATTGTATAGATATTTTGTAGAGTTTATTTTTTTTACAATATCTTCAGTTACGGGTTTTCCATCAGGCAAAATTGTTCCTAAAATATGATTTATAGCAGTTATTCCGTGAGTGTCGTTTAATCTTCTGTGCCTTCTTATCGTCTCATATTCGTTATAGTTTTCG